>Ga0228711_1012655_pt1 | contig 10243 bp, 5 predicted proteins | sample MedpolnodulmetaG_2_FD_177996 | JGI IMG/M metagenome (GOLD analysis project Ga0228711, IMG submission 177996) | Root nodule microbial communities from Medicago polymorpha collected in Santa Monica, California, United States - brown nodules | ecosystem: Host-associated > Plants > Roots > Nodule...
GTTCCTGTCTTAGTAAAACACTCAAGAGCACAAGTTAAATACCAAGGAATTAATCAAAGTCCATTAATTCTTTAATCATATTGGTTTATTATCTTTAAAATTAATTAGGGATTTTGCCTCAACATTATGTTCAATGATGTTGAAAGATATATCAATTTAGAATGGACAAAGTCGATAAAGGTTTTTTTATTCATTTTTTGAACTTTTTTTTAGATTGTCGCTACTAGCTTATTTTTGTATTTAAAAGACAATTTGGTGAATCATTATTTGAATTAATTTTTGTTTTAATTTCTCTTTGAATGAATCAAGATATTTTGAGTTTTATTTTCAAATGATGATTCAATGTGTCTTTTAAGTTCAATTATTAGAGGCAGTTCAGTTATGACTTGTAAAATTCTATATTGTTTAAGGTTTTGAATACTATATGTTTTTCGTCCCACAAAATTAAGAATTTTTTTGAGACATCATAAATTGTTAAGCTTTCTTGAGGATATTGAGTTTGGGGAGAGATATGGTTTTAGAACAAAATTGAATGAGGAAGAATTTAGTTCTAAACTAATTCATATAGTTACTATTATAATATTTTTGGATCCTCATCAGGTCATTATTGTTCTTCCCTCTCAATCAAGTTAAGAAATTAATTCATATAGTTCAAATTCAACACCCTCAAGAACTAGGGATTCTAGTGTCATTAAGAATTGACTGAAAAGAGAAATTCTATTTAGTTTAATTGAAAGACTCTATTAGGACAGTCATGATACTAGTTTGCTTATTATAATTTTCGAGCTGCATAAGATGAATTTCAATATCGTGTTTCTAAATGGTGACAGTAATGATACAATATGGTGCAACTGAATCAAGCTTTTGTGTCAATTGATACAAAGTAGATGGTTTGAAAAGTCATGAAATTCACTTATAAGTTAAGAAATTTGTCTCTTTAGTGTTACCACAAATTCTCATAAAGCAATTATCTCATTTGGTTTTGAGATAAAATTATGGAGAGTTGTGGATTTAGTAAGCTCAGTGGGAGTAAATTTATATTTCAAGTTTAATCTTTCAATCATATTTTATTTATTCAACAATGATATATTAGTTATGTGAAACCAAGAAAATCTCTAACGAAAGTTTAGCGATGAAAGATCTTGGGAACATTTCTTTTGTATCAAGTTTTAGATACTTAGAGATTACTCTCAAGGTATCATTCAGATGTCACAAAAGATTTATATCAATAAAGTTGAAAATAAATTGACATAATAAGTTTTGGATGACCTCAATCAACGAAAGAGACTTTTCAGTCTCAAATATTGCCCATTAGAAAATTTATGAATTCAGAAATTTAAGTATTTTCCTACACTATGCCTATAGGATTTTTATGTATGATTTTATTATACACATTTGAAAATAGCATATGTAATAAGATTGTTTGGCAGATATTTGAGCAATTCAAAGTTTGAATTGTTGAAAAAGTAACCATCAGGATTATTAAAGAGAACAAGAGAGCTTATGCTCATGCAAGAGATTTGACAATTTGGAGATCATTTATGTGTCAGACTCTGGCTTTTGGATGTAAGTAGATAATACACATCCTAACTCAAGAAATGACTGTAAGTATTTATGTCACTTGGTTGCATATAGTAAAAGGTAATGAAAGACCATTTAAGATATATAGTGACATAATTTAGCCATATAGTTATTCAACAACATTAATAAAGTTTATTGCCTTATACATTATTGTTGTTGAATGATAGAACAAGTAGAGACAAACTTTATGCTAGCTGATCCACTAATCAAAGACATGACACATAAGGTCTTTCATATGGTTGTTGTCATTAAAGATGTCTTGGATTAGCGGGAGTCTCTTAGTTTATGTTCTATACTTTTGTTTTTAGTATTGATACAGACTTTATGTTATGATTTTCTACATAAATAAAGTTCATGTGGCTATTATTGTTATAACCACTTCTGTATCATTTTGTGCAAATATTGAATTTGCAAACTTCAGTTTGATCACATTAAAGTTTTTTTTGTTGGATCTGTTGGAAATAGACATGATTTAGAGATCACATTGCATGAAATTTCCATGTCACTCATCCATATCGATCTATGTCATCAAATGCATTGATATGGTGGTCGTCAGGGTTCCGTCACGTTATACGTCAGTGACGACAGTCGCGGTGGTCCCATTATTAATGTATGAGGTGAACCAGATTGTAAAGTTGAAATCTAAAGATAAATAGCATTCAGACGCGCGCCTAAAGTATTCTGATATAATTATTAAGATATGTAGCCCAAATGGGAAATTGTTGGAATATTTTATTATTTAATTTCATTATGTGGGCAAATATCGTAATAATAGTTATATTAGCTATTTATCAATTGTGAGCCTTAATTGATTAGTGATCAAATTAAGTAATAATGCTATTAGATTTCTAATTGGATAATTAATTAAATATTTAATTAGTTGATATGGACTCAATGAGTGGATGTCTAGATGGCCCATTAACGGAATAATGGAAAACCCTAATGGTCATCCAATATAAAAGAGGTTATGGTCCCCAATACACCGTACACGGCAATACATTCTCTTCTCCCCATCTGAAGAGTACTTGAGGCATAAAGGTACCGGTTGAGGAAGAACCAAATCAGCCGCCGCTAACCTTGTTGTTTGTTTGAGATCACCTCTTCTTTACGGTTGTTGTCGAGATGGCTGCCATAAAAGCTTTATCCAGGTATTCCTAGTACCCTAATTCTTAATATCTTGATAAATCAAACATGTCGTAGATCCGATCATAATCATGTTCAATATTTTGTTTGCTTTCGCTATTGATTCATAATTGTTGAACATGTTTTATGAAATCCGTTTTTTACTAAGACCTAAATTTCCAACAGTTCTCCCACCTATTGGACTAGTCTTTTGAATTGGGCACTCCTCATGAACTTAAGTCGTAACACATCTTCAACACCACAAACAGTTTATTCATTGAAGATGTACTAAGACATCTAATTCTAAAAGGTGTGAATTTGGCAATTTTCAGTATAGTTGTACCATGAATGGTGGTCTTAAAAGCTTTTTTACTTAGGTATCGCCACCCACAGTCCCACCACCACTAAATACATCAAAATTCAAAGTGGCCAGCACAACTTACTATAGTGTAACAAATTCAATAGGAATCATTGCACTAATACAACGAACTAAATACACAAAATATAGGCGCACTCCTTCCGTTTTAAAATAATTGTCTCTTTAGCATGTTTCCAATTAAATCGTAAGAAAGATACTGATTATTACTTTCCTGCTTAATTCTTTCAACCTAGTATTTTTTTTATTGTATTCAAATCCAGAATCGCATGACTGTAGTGTGAGGTCGATTGAAATACCTATAAAGCAGAAAGAGGTGATAAGCAAACATGATTAGCAACTCTCAAAGGACCAAAATCAAATCCAGATACTCCTTATGGAACTTCATTTTCAGTTTCTTCCTTCCTAGAGTGCTAATTGAGGAGTATGATTAATTTCACAAGGTTTCAGTTATAAACAATCATGGTACAACCATACTGAAAAGTTAATATTAAAAAAACCATGTCTTGTTTGGAATTGAAGACTTAACAATTGTTTGCTGATTTTATTCCTGCTTAAAAATGTGGTCTCTTGGTTACAAGAAATCTTCACACGGAAAGACAAGTAGTTACTTTTGCTGCATCCCTCATAATCTCATATACCTACCTATATGTAAGTTCTTATTTTCTTAATCTCTAAATTTAATTGTTATTTTGCTTATATGTATCTTTCAAATTGTGTTGCATGGTCGATGAGTGAATTTTGCAAGATATGTAGGTACATAACATAACATCAGATAGACAATTCATCAGCCTAACATGGATTGTACATTGTTCATGAGATGACGCAGATATCAAAACATACAAATGTTAAATATATGGTCTATACTTGTATGATATCTTGGTGAAAATTGAAACAGACTTATATAATGATTTCAAAACATTCCTTTTAGGAGATGATTACTAGTAAGACACTATTTACTCATTGAGTAAAAAATTTGTTGAGAACATTTATTATTTGGTGAGAATTACTTCACATAAAAATAGTGTAGTTCAATTATCAACACAGATTGAGTTTGTGAGTGTAAGGACCAACGTTTGATTCCCACAAAACACACATATGAGAACTGGGAAGGGGGTAGGAATTTCATGTGTGGCTAAAGTCTAAATTAAGGATAAGTTTCATAGCATACTCAAATCGTTGAAACTTAGGAAATTTTGGAAGTTTTATGATATGTTGTTATTCTCATATAGTAGCGGATAGTGGCGACCCCAAAAAAAAATTAATAGTATTGGTACAGCGGATAAGGGGTGACCGTTATTGTGAAGATTGAAAATCAATATAAAAAGTAAACATAAATTGCAACAAGATGCTTGAATACTCAAAAATAAAAATATATACACAAAAATTAAGCGATAATCATACTTCATAATTATAATCAACTTTGTCGTTTTCCATGAAAATAAGTTCAAAATGTAATCAAAATGGCATACCATCAAAATAATCAGACATAGAGGTGAATGATAATGAGATACCATCACCATCACAGAATAATCAACTAACATTTGATAATTTAAGAATGAACAGGTACAAAGGAAGTGAGGTTCCTAAAGTGCGTCCATGGCTGATCCCATGCAACAGCTTCATAATTCTTAGAAATGGAACCTTCGCTGGCGGAAAGGGTGAGTTGGTAATTAGTCCCTGCAACCAGCTGAGATTCACCCTTAATGACCTTCTCGAACTTCAGCTCCGCTCCGCTTCGCTTGTTGTACTCGGTGACTGCAAAATTGGCGATTTCGGTAACGCGAGGATTGTTGATGTCATCGATGGGGCTGAAACCACCTACTATCCCCGATGCCATAGATTGCTCCAACTGCTCCCGCGCAGCCGCAGCCCTTAGAATAACTAGCCATGCAGCCGCAGAGGCCATTAGAATAAATAGGAGAAGAAGAAGGAATTGGATTCTCATGACTGTTAGCTTTTCAAACTTCGATAATGGTGCAATGTGTTTGGTCAAGGTAACAGGTTTCTAATATTAGGTTTGTAATTTGGGGGGTGTATAGTGTGAAGGATCCAAAGTTAAAGTTTAACATATAGTAATCTTATAACAATAAGGATTGTTATATTTTTTAGTGTTAACAAAATCAAAATAGCAGGTATTGTGTATTTTATATTCAAAATAATTTTTAATAAACAATTGTTGTTTTCTCTTAAAAAAAATTGTTGTTTCTAATAAATAAAAAAAATTTAAGGAAATTTTTTTGTCATATTTCGTTGTCTTAACATGTGCAATAATATACGTGTTAGTAGAGGATTGTTGCACTTGAATGACATTGAATGTTAGTAACATGTGCAAATATTTTCTCTCATCAAAATACACTAATGTCACCAAAATATTTTTATGTTAGTAGGAATGGCAATGGTCAGAGACTGACTTCACCTTCCTCGTCTCCGTCCTCAAATCTCATATACTTACATGTTATCTTACCCGATTTTCAATACGGATGAGAAATTGAACCCAATCTCCATCGAGTTCAGGTATCCCCACCTTGTTCCAATCCCTATAGTGAAATTATTATTTTTAATATAAAGAAGTTTTTATAAAAAGATAAAATAGAGCAAGGCAACAATGGTAGAATTCGAACAAGGTAAGGAAACCATGAATCAAGAGCCAAGAAGAAGAACGAGGGCAAGATGAAGGAGAATAGCCACAATTGAACCATCAAAATATCATCTCACTCAAAGGGTGTGAAAGTACCAATATACCCTCAACATTTTTTTTTAAAGTTTCAAAATTAGGGACACAAATTCAACACCATAAAAGGACCTACAACGTACCCTCGACGCACCATAGTTTCACCGAACATAGGCCCAATACAAGGAAAGGCCAAAATACACGTCTTTGGACCTGAATACTACATGCATCCTATGTTTGAGACTCGGAACTACAATGAATATAATCTTAAGATTGCTAGAATATATAAAGAAATCTCTTGCCCTCCATAAAGAGCAACTACCAACGGTTGATGGTTACAAATTTAGTCATGGCTCTTCAGTCTATACTATGAGGATCTCCACTTCCTCGCCTATAAAAGAGGACTTGCAATGTCCTCTAAGGTAAGATTCAATCCACCCTTAACCCTCATTTCTTGCTCATATACTAACTTGAGCGTCAGAGTGCTTACAAATACACCTCGTCGTCCCATCATTCAGCTTGCAACAAACTCACTGCATCGGACGACGTTCTTTTGATTAGGTCATATCAATTATGATGAAATAATGTGCCTCATTAGTTAAAAAAAAACGATTTTTTCACAAACAAAATAAAATGGAGTCTTCCACAAGACAAATCATGTAGAAATAAAAACAATTAAACGAACTAGCTTACATAGAGTGTACTTGCAGCCAAAAAAAAGTGGGAGAGGCACACACCATGACCTCCAACATCTCATCCATTCCCACAACGTACACCGTGCAAGTTCACTTTTTGTTAGAAAAACAATTCTTAACACGGTTCCATGGTGGCAATGCATCTCCAAGGTGGCAGCCAATTCACATAACTCCAATGCATAAAATCTAGGCTAAACTGCACTTTTTGCCCCCTAAGTTTCAAAATGTTGCGATTTTGGTCCCCTATTAAAAAATAGCAGAAGTGACCCCATGTTTAGGGAAATATGGTCTTTTGACCCCCTAACATAAGGGAAATATGCTTTTTGACCCTTATCTTTACAAAAAGTTGCGATTATGGCCCCTCTTTTTGGACATGTGGCGTCTTCTCAGCAATTTTGGGATGGATGGGCCAAAATTGTCATTTTTTTAATAAGGGACCAAAATCACAACATTTTAAAACTTTGGGGACGAAAAGTACAGTTTAGCCTAAAAACTATTGTTAGGTGTTCTTAAGATCGTAGAACAACATAGCATTGGAGATGCCATTAGCATGATTTTGCAATCTTTCATAAAAATTTAATCATATTTTGAACCAGGTTTTTGCTAAATTGGATTCTATAAGGAAGAACGAGGCAATTTATTTGCACCATATCATATGAGTTTCTTCGATGTCAAGAGTTTGAAATTATATTATCTAGATACTACTGAGTTTGAATGTCCGTAAAATGGACATTAATGTCATTTATTAATTAAAGAATTATTCAAAATAAAAGTGTTTATATAATAGTTCCAAATCTTGGACCATCTTTTTATTTTTTCAAGGACCATCTTTTTATGTTTCTCTACCTTCTGACAGCAAGAAGAGGTGATTAAATAACCTACCAAAAATTAAGGATAAGTTTCATAGCATACTCAACTCGTTGAAACTTAAGAAATTTAAGAAGTCTTTTGTGAGTCAAATTTATGTTGTTAGTTTCATACAGTGACGGGTAGCGCCCACCTCAAAAAAATGTTTTAGTGGGATTGGTAAGAGGTAACGATTATTGTGAAAACTAAAAAATCAATATGCAAAGTATAAACATAAATTCCAACGAGATACTTAAATATTCAAATAAAAACATACACAAAAATAAAGGGACAATCATACCTAATAATCATAATCAACTTTGTTATTTTCCATCAAAATAAGTTCAAAATGGCATCGCATTAAAAATCAAGTTTTATTGGTATAAAATAATCAGATATAAAGGTGAATGATGCTATAAATCATAACAAAATAACATTTGATAATTTAAGCATGAAAACGTACAAAGGAAATAAGCTTCTTAGAAACCCCCCCTAAATTCTCATACACAATAGTTTCGGAAGTGTTAGAAACGGAACCGTTGTTGGCGGAAAGGGTGAGACGGTAATTAATCCTTATAACGAATTGAGCTTCACCCTTGATGACTTTCTCAAACTTCAGCTTCGCCTCACTTGGCTTGTTGTACTCGGTGACGGGGAAATTGGCGATTCTGGTAACGTGAGGATCATTGATGTCTTCGATCGGGCTATAACCACCTACTTCCTGTGATGCCATAGATTGCTCCCGCGCAGCCGCAGCCCTTAGAATAACTAGCCATGCAGCCGCAGAGGCCATTAGAATAAATAGGAGAAGAAGAGGGAATTAGATTCTCATGACTGTTATCTTTTCAAACTTTGATAATGGTGCAGTGTGTCTATATACTATTTATTAACATCAATGTCACATGGAATTCCCATTTTAACCTTAGGAGGGGCATTTTTCTAATTTACTAATTAGTGGAATTTGAAGGTTGCCAACTCACATGTTTTATAGCATATTTCCCATTTTACCCCTCAGCAAATTTTTTTAATTATTTTCTAATTTTTATATTTTTAATTATTTTTCAATTTTTATGTTTTTAACTATTTTTCAATTTTTCTCCCAAATTCAATTGCTTCTACATTGACGTTGTGGGAGATTAAGGTATCGTTTGACCCGGCTTTTTTTCCAACTTCTCTACATTTTTTAGGAGAAGTTAGGCCAAACACAATATCAATTAAGTACTTATTAAAAATATTACTTTTTTTGAATGCATAAAATTGAATGGAATGAGTTTTGGCCAAAAGTTGTTGAATGTTACTTTAAAAAACTACTTCTCGACAATTTATTTCACAAGCACCACTTTTCAACTCACGCTGGAACCTTTATTTTATTTTTTTCATCGGTTTCATTTAATTTTTTAAGGAGGTTCCATTTAATTTTATTATCTTTTTTTAAAGGAATTTTATTATCTTTTTATCACTTATATTTTTAATTTCAATATCGTTTAATCATCACAACCTCACAAATATTTTTATTCACGTTGTCATTTAATGATACCAAATATTTTTATTTTCTTTCTTCAACCTCGCGAATATACACACACATTAACATTTAGAGTAATATTTTATGTCGGTCTGTCTGTTTTTTGTTACGCTAATGCATATAATTTTTTTTAGTGTTGCTTGGTTGAGTGCTACCTCACCGATTTTTTTAACTATTTTCCAATTTTTATATTTTTAAAAACTTTTAACTATTTTCCATTTTTTTGATTTTTAACTATTTCTAATTTTTTTTCTCCCAAATTTAGTTGCTTCTACCCTGCTGTGATGGAAGATTAAGATACCATTTGACCCGGTTTTTTTCAACTTCTCTACATTTTTAAGGAGAAGTTAGGCCAAATACAATATCAATTAAGTACTTACTAAAAATGTACTTTTTTTTAATGCATAAAATTGAATGGAATGAGTTTTGGCCAAAAGTTGTTGAATGCTACTTCAAAAAACTACTTCTTGACAATTTATTTCACAAGCATCTCTCTTCAATTCACGTTTGGAACCTTTTCTTTTATTTTTTAATATAATATTTCAATATGTTTTTTTTCTTCCATTTAATTTTCTTTTTGAACCGTTCCATTTAATTTTTTAAGGAGCTTCCATTTAATCTTATTACCTTTTTTTAAAGGAATTTTATTATCTTTTTATCACTTATATATTTAATTTCAATATCGTTTAATCATCACAACCTCACAAATATTTTTATTCACGTTGTCATTTAATGATACCAAATATTTTTATTTTCTTTCTTCAACCTCGCAAATATATACACATACACATTAGCGTTTAGGGTAATACTTTATGTGTGTCTGTTTTTTTGTTACGCTAATGCGTATAATTTTTTTTGGCGTTGCATAATGCGTATGATTATTTTTCTAAAATTTTGATCTTAATCAAAAGTAAAATTGTAGATGTCTTTTCTTCAAAAAAGGTATTGATGCCTAAAAAAGTTATACTTATATATGTATATGTATATATATATATTGCACCTTTATATTGTAACAAACTATGCATATCTTTTTCTTATTCAGAAAAACTAAACATATCTATTTCCATGACACCAACAATGTAACAAATATACTATCATATAATATAAATTCTTATCATTTTAAAAGAAACCAAAAATATGGTATTTTTATAACGAAATTTGTTATAGAGTATAATTGAAATAGAAAAAACCAACTATTTTGATATTATTTATGTTATTATTTCAGGCTCCTTAAGTTGTTTATACTATTCAAATATTAGGAATAGGACTACATAGTTATGGTGCATTTACATCTAATTAAACTTCAATGAGTAAAGAACCTGAGAAATAAAAATATGGAAAGCATATAAATATATACTTTCCATAAATCGTGGAGAACCCTTTCAATCAAGTAATGTAATGATTCAAGGGGTTCTCACAAACAACAA
>Ga0228711_1012656_pt1 | contig 10243 bp, 9 predicted proteins | sample MedpolnodulmetaG_2_FD_177996 | JGI IMG/M metagenome (GOLD analysis project Ga0228711, IMG submission 177996) | Root nodule microbial communities from Medicago polymorpha collected in Santa Monica, California, United States - brown nodules | ecosystem: Host-associated > Plants > Roots > Nodule...
TTTTTTTTTTTTGGTCAGTTAGCGTGGGGTGTCTGGGGTTTGAACCCCGGCCCCTACATATAATAATGCATTATCCTACCAATTGAGCTACGCTCACGAGACATACTTAATTGCTCTTTAATATGTATGGAATGTGATAGTTTGTTTAAAAAAAAAAGAAAATGTAATAGTTAATGTGGGACGGATGGAATAATAAAGTTTCAGTTGAATGGTTTTCTCTAGTGCTCTATGCAATAGAGAATATAATATATGAAGACAAGCCATTTTTTAGTGGATAATAAGTTTATGTACATGTTGATTGAATGTGAGATTTTGTTTTTATGCGATTCGGCTAGATTTACTTCTGTCAAATTAATAACAAAATCTTCATTGTTATCGTATCTCAATCCGTTTCTAATTAATAACTACATTTTTTGAGGGATAATTAATAACTACATTAAAAATGACATCTATTTTGAGATTATTCCTTCAAAAAAAAATCTATTTTGAGATTATTTTTTTGTAATGTGACCCTCATTGTACTTAAGTTAAGGCGTGCTATAGGCTATAGCTTAAACAAGTTGCAATTACTCCACATAAGCATCAAAACAAACAAAATTATTAATAAACATATGGAAAAAGAATGTTCTTTTTTTGTCAATATGGAAAAAGAAATTTACTACTGTCACTGTGGGTCTTGTTAAAAGTATCTGTGATTGACCAATTGAAGAATGTCACGTCATTACTAATAATACACCCTCCTTTGTCCTTTCATTAAGGGAAAAATGACGTATGCTCTTATATCTGTCTAAGGGCCGCAACTCCGCAGGAATTGGTCTTGCAAAGACCATTGGGTAGGAGACTCAAGTGGACAGGAGAAAAGAAACTGGGACATAATGCCTAATATGAATTGACATTATTAGTGATCATTTTACTGAAAAAAAACTCAAGTCCTACGTCGGATAGATAAGACTCGTAAGTCCTACATCGGATATAAGAAACACTCCTCAACTTACAAGTTAGTTTGGTTAGGTTTTGTTAGGCCAAACCACAATTTCTAACATGATATTAAAGTTTGTCGAATTCAAGGATCACTTACCGATTCACGTATCAAACCCAAAGAATATTGGACGTGAGTAAGGATGTGTTAGACTCGAAATTTGAGGAAGTAAAATTTACTATCACACATCTTGAAAAAGAGGAAAATCATTTATGTTGATAGTGTTCAGACTCCCTCAATATTTTCATTTGCTGATGTGCCAAAAAAGAGAATATTTACTTACCAAGAGGATAAGAACACTTTATCCTACCTTACCCTACCCATCAATTCCCTCAGTCCTACACAACATGGTCATGACACACACAATGAGATGCTTCCAAGAAGCCTCTCAACTTGGCCCCAACTCAAATGGTACTCGATCCTCTTGGTTTATACCCCTCTACCCAACAATTATCAATATCATCCGAAAGATGAAAATGAGTTGAAGGTGAAGAAGATATTCCCGACAAAAAACGAGTTGAAAGTATCCTAATTGGACAACCAATTCATTTCGTGAAAGACTCATTTTAGTGATATTTCATTGTCACAATTCTATCAACAAAAATAAAATCACAATTGACAATTCGCAAAGCAACACTCCACCGTCCAATATATATTGGCCCATCTATGATAATCATTAGCCATTATGAAATTAAAAAAAGAAAATTAAGAATATCAAGCTATAACTATAAGCATCCTCACTTCTAATTCTTCACTCCACCCAATTACCAACAATTAATTAAAAAATTACTATGATTTAGTTTTGCTCCAATAGCGGAAAAAGAAAAGGAAAAGTAATAATCACAATTAATCAACAGCAATAACATTATAATAACCATTTCCACTTTTTTTTTTTGTTGAAGGAATCCATTTCCACTTTGTTACCATCATATTTACAATATAAAAAGAAAAAGAAAAAAGTAATTTCTCATAGTAATTGGGAAAGGACAAAATAAACCGAAAGCGACGCAATGGTATGGTGGTATCCACACGGTGTAATGTTTTTTACACTTTCACCAACCAAAACCCCCACACCCATTTCTCCAGCTCATAATGTGCACACTCCAGCGCATATTAGCTCATGCCGCGCACTCAAACCAACCCGCCAATTTCACCCTCCGGTTCCGGCGCAACAGACTTAATATTAACGGCGGCGTAACGCGTAGAGAAATTCCGAAACCCGTCGTCATGGCTATCTTCATTCTGTCCCTCGTCAAAGTTCAACGCGTAACTCAAAGGATCGTATTGACACTTTGTCATACGCTTCGATCGATGGTTGTTGAATTTCCGAATGAAATTCTTCCATCTTGGACCAGCAACGATCTCCGACCAGTTGCGGAGTTTCTTTAAGGCGTTGAGGCCGCGAGACCACCATCTATCGGTTGTGGTTGGGGGATGGGATTGAGAAAAGGAGGCGGAGCGAACACGTTCCCACCAAACGGAACGGCGGCGGGAGGCGAAGCAGGTGGGGAAACATAAGGCGCTTGATCTCTTTTGTTGGAGATGAGCGGTGGGTGATTCGAGCTCTAGCTCAACGGACATGTCAGAAATTGAGATCGGAATTGTGAATGAACGATGAATTCGTTTGAAAATGATTATTTGATGATGAAGTTTTATAGTTTACAGATGGATGAAGAAGAGGGAGTGTGAAGTTATAAAGAAATAAATAGGTAACACACTCGGGTTGGGCCACACACGGAGTATTTAATATCCTAGTGTACACTATACTGCAACCACTCACTTCTCACTCAAGTTTGGCAATAGATTTTTATTTTATTCAAATAAAAATGTCTGTCAATGTTATTTTTTGTAAATATATATTCACAATTTTATCGATTGATCTAAACCTTGCCCATTGTATTACAGTTACAATGTGAACAAATCATATATTTGGCTTTAAGAGTTAAAATTAGAGTCAATACTTTCGTAATTACCAATAAAATATGATTTGTGTATATCAGTACTTATAATTTTTCTATAAATAAAAAGTACTTGTGCAATAATAATATGCTAATTAATTACTTTTTATTTATAGAAATATTAAAATTAATAGAGAGAAATGAGCGCCCACGGGAAGAAAAAGCGCCCACGGGAAGAAAACAGCGGATATTATCCAAAGAAAAACAGCGGAGTAACACCACACGTATTGGGCACGGGTATCTCGTTTCGTTGGTAATCCAGCACAGCACCCATGACAGTTACTGACTACGTCTACTAGTACTAGTGGTGAGTCGTCGACATAGTAATAAAGTCCACCAATGCAGCTGAGCCTCTCTCTCAGCTCTTCTTATCCATAATTCTGTCACCTCAAACAAAAGCATCTTTCCTTTCTCATCGCCTCGTGTCATTTGTCCCACTATTTCATTTCATAATTACACTTGGGAGAATGCGGTGCTCCAAAAACATTGGATAAATAACGAAAACAAGTAAGTTTTTATGAAAAAATGTGTAATCATTACTTGATCAAAATTAACATTTTATATTTTTAAGATAAACTTTCTATTTGTGAAATCCTTAATCAATGCCCTGAAGGCACTGGTTAACAACACATTTATACTTAATAGGGTTTTGTTAACATATGCCCCGACTTTAAGAATACTAAATTTAGTAATTATTCTTTCAAAAATTTAACTGTTATAGTTTCCAACGCATGAATACACAACTTTTCACAACTTTATAGATCAGATACATCATTTAATGGATGAATCTAAAATGTTGATTTTTGTTTATAATAATGACCTAAGGGTGTAGAGTATAAGCAATAGTTTAAATTAAAACTAAATACATTTGGACTTTTGTTTCTATTAAAGATTGGGGAAGTATTTTTAATTCATAAAATTGAATGAAAAGTTTTACATGTTCATAATTTAAGAACAAATCTGTCTATTCACTTATTACAAAAGGGTACACATCAACCTAAAATATATGTGCAAAATTATTGTTTTTTAAGAGGCAGAATAAAACATATATTAAAAGTTTCTTCAAAATTATTGTTCAACGATTTTTCTTTAAATTATTAAGCCAATGCACTTGAGGTGAAGCACAAATTTTGATGGCTTCATAACCAAACCAAAATTAACCGATCCCCTTAGTTTAAACAAAGGTTGCAGTCAGCATCATTTGGCTCAACGAAGCATCATTATGTTTGGATAGAACCCAAAGATAGATTCTGTCACAGTGATCAGGGGATAACAATCACTGCTAGTTAAAGATGTTATGAGATGAACTCTGCAATTTCCATCCAAAGAGCATCTCCTCCTACTACCTGCAGCTGCTGTTGCATAGTCTCTAAAACAGTTTAGCAGTACAACAACAATAATTGTTTTTCTGTTTACTTTAAGGGTTAAATGAGAATTATGCAGCTGTCAACTCTCGAATGTTGATGATTACTATGAAAGGACTCCACGCAATGTTATACAAAAAGTAATTTCAATTGATCCATTACCATACCTCAACAATGTGTTTTTAATGGTAATTCAACAAGAACATCAATTACAACTTGGCATCTTGTCTAATCCTACAATTCCTACTGTCAAAACAAAGACTCAGCACATGTATGCCAGAGGCAAGGCCAATCCTAAGTTCTTTTCCACAAAATCTGCCGTCTTGAAGCAGCAAATCCATTGTGAGGCAAAAAACAGGTCATTTGTCTTATCACTATCCGATTTACCGAACTCAAAGGCTATAAACAGTCAGTTATACTGACATGACTGTTGCATGTTGGAAATGGATGGACAAATTAAGGCCTCAGAAAAATGAAAACGAAAATCTGGATCCTTATAGAACTTCCACAAGGCAAGAAACACATGGAATACAAATGATTAAATTTTTTAAATCATTGTAAAGATCCCGTGCAATTGTGAGAAAGTTGCAGAAAACAGAGGTGCAAAACACTGCCACATGTCAATTGCAGAAGACTTCTCATAGATAAAAAAATAAAAATAGATTCCTCCATACTTCAAAGATACATGTGACATCAAGTTGGTCTTTCATTAATGTAAGATGAGCACTATGTAGACTAAATTAGATGAAAAAAAAGTTGGGGAATAAAAGAGATGTCCATTCGGAACATGAGGAAACAAACTTATGTCTGAGATATTTAGAAGACCAACTTAAAGAACAATTGATGTCTTTAGAGGACAACTGTGAGTATCTAATCTTAAAGAACTAGCGCCACAAAACAATTGAAGCAAATCACCAATTTACCCCATGAAACTGTAGGGATCGAGAACTTTCCCCTTGAAATTTGCGGGATAGACAAAAAAAAGACCTTGATTTTGAATGACGTCATGCAACTTGGTCCTTCTGATAACTTGAAAGAACTAGTTTGAAAGTAAGTGATATAATTCAGAGACTAATCTGTTGGCAGGTGATAAAATTCAGGAGCTAACTTGACAGTAAATTAGATACAAGTTAACAGAAAGACCAAGTTACTCGATATAATTCAAGATCAAAGTCTTTTTTACTATTTGCAAATTTCAAGGGCAAATGCTAACCACACAATTTCAAGGGCTGAATTGTTGATTCACTCAAACAATTGACAGTAGCTACCAAATTAATGTCATGGATATCAGAGGACTAACCTAATAGTCTCCTCCACATATTTGATCAAATAGCATGTTTCACAATAACAAGAATGAAAAACAATTGACAGCACCTAATTGATCTCATAATGGCAATACTTCATAGCATTATACATAGAGAAATTTACAAATAACAATGCTAATGTAAAAACAAACAGTTACATATCTTGATTCAATTATCACACAAATCAGTTATAACATCATAAACACATTGTACTTCACAACCATTGATCCATTACTAATCAGAGTTAATTAGGTAAACTAAAGCTTAATTACTGCAAACTACTACTACAAAAGCCATTAAAAAGTATCTTCAAAATGAAACACAAACATGGGTCCTGAAAGTTAAACCTACATTTCACATAGCCATAGAAAACCCTAGATCACGACCATGTACAGTCAAGAAAACATTACCAGCAGCCTCTGAACTACTAGTATCAAGAGAAATAGCACCGAAAATTGATCGAAAAGCACCACAAACAACAGCAGTGGAGGAAGAATTGGTCTTAGGCGAGACACGAACCACCTTGTGCAAACCCAAACGCATTGCATCAACAGCACAAGAAGAGTCGACGTTGGAGATTAGGGATAATCGACGGTTCAACTCTTTGGCGGAAATATCAACGTCTTTCAAAAGCAGATTAAAAGAAACCGATGTTTCAATGATTGTAGCACCCAAAACGCTGAAAGCTTTGTTGTTTTCTTCGGAGAAAGAAGCGTGGGTCATTGCACGACGAAGAAGACTTATGCTCTTGAAAGTGTACCTGATCAGTGTGTAATAACATGAACAAATTAAAAAAATAAATAAAATAATAAGTATGAATAAAAGGGCTGAAGCAAACCCTAATTGTTTCTGGAGGGTTTCGAGAGCGGATGAAAATGGTGAGAATGAGTGTCCCTGCAGACACAAGTGAAAGAGATAGAATAATGAAAACTGTTTCTATTAATGGATTTTGGAGAAAAATGAGAGAGAAAGGGGAAAAGGGACCTGAACGATGGTGACATGGGGAAGAATCGCAATGAGGAAGATGGTGAAGACGATGAAGGTACGAGTGGATTGCATTTTGAACGGAACGGAACTGAACTATGGAACTTTCGTTTTACTCTTCACTCTCGCAGTCACACTCAAGTTGAAAGCCCTTTTACTTCTCTGAATTCGTTACCCCCAAATAACAAAGTGATTTTTTTTCCGGTATTTCCTATGCTCGGTGAAATGACGATAGGTTGAGTTTTGATGAAAGTGTTTGTTTGGTTCCAGAGAAATGGAAGGAGGAGAACTTTTATATTCTTTTTTTGAGAGAAAGGAGAACTTTTATATTCTTCTTTAATCTTTATAATAATATAATATAATTCTTCTTTATAGAAAGAGAAGATGATTTCTAGAAATTATACTTCAGTAACATTTTTGAATTAATGTAACCTTAAATATTACAATAATCAAAAATTTATTTTACATTTTTTTAATCTTTCATTTTCTCGTTGAACCTAATATAAAATATTGAGGTATGTCATTTAAACAACCACGTTTGTAACAACTTATAAGAAGACAAACAAATATATATAAAAAATGTTGTAAGAATATAAAAATGAATAGGAACACCTTGACCAAAATAAAATAAAATGAATAGGAACACAATAAATGTACGAAAGAAACTTATTCTAAAAATTATCAAAAAATAGTTGTGTAAATATCATTTCTCTAAAATATTATAAATTTCTCACCTCTAAACAAACTCATTTTTTATGAAAAAGTTGTTATTTCATTACATTAACAATATCAACTATTAATATCAGAATATAAAAAATTTCATTTAAGGATAAATAATACTTTTAAACATTTTACTTCTTAATATTTTATAATTTTGTTATCTTGTGTCCTAATGACATGTTAAGGGAGTTTGGCTTCGCTATGTTAACTTTGCTTTATTTATTGCGCATTTTTAAAAGAGATAGACAAAAGAGATAAAATAGTGTTTTAGTAGATCTCATTAAATTATCGTTTATACCTATCTTTTCCGTAAATGGACAATAAATTAAATAAAGTAAATGCAAAACCAATCTCACTTTAAGGAACTGATGTTGAACAAAAATTGAATATAAACCACATTGGGGATGGTAAAGTGGGCCTCCCGCCCTATTTAGACCCGTCTAAAACGGGAAGAGGCGGACCAAGTCAATTATCGAGTCTAAAATTCCATCCCACCCTGCTTAGTGGCAGAATGACGAGTTGACGGGCCGGTCCGTCAAGCAATTTTTTTTAATGCATTATTTTTTTAAAAGATTATATTGCCATAATAAATTATGTTGATGTTATTTGCAAAAAATGACAGCAAATTAATTTGCGGTAAAAACAAGCTTACGAGAGCAATCCAACATCATTAACGTAATAAAAAACAACAACATCATAATCAATAGCACCGTCCTCGTGAGTTTAGCTCAGTTGTAGAGACATTGCATAATTTATGCAAGGGCAGGGATTCGAACCCCTGACACCCCACTTCTCCACATTTAATATATGTGAGCTCTAGCCACTAGGCTACTTGACCAAAAAAAATAAAAATAGCACCAATGCCACCATTATAAATTCAACAACATTAAACAAATCTTAAACTAAAATCATTCCGCTGACATAAAACAAATCCCAAAATAAATCCAACAACCAAAGAGGTGAAGTGGAGGCAACAACGAACCCTAGGGAAGCCACATACCAATGTTATTTTGTATTGCTTTATTTGATATATATTTTTAAAGGGTGTGCCACGTGGGACACCTTAATTGGCCAATGTTATATAACATTATGGTACACAAGTGATATCCCGAATCCTAGGAAGAAAAGCGGCAGCGGTGCACTCTTACCTAAATTTATTTAAGTAATAGTTGTTTTTTATTGCATTGAGTTATGATGGGTTATTAGGTCCCGTCCCGCCATGTTTTTTCAGAGAGTTAAATGGGATGAACCACCTAAAGAAAACAAGATTAAAATTTTGACTCAACCTACTAAAAATAACAGACTAAATGACTGGATCGGCGGATTGAACCTGTTTTTCCACCCCTAGATCAAACTACAAGTTAATGTGAAAAAAAGTTAATTATATATTAAACATCCAAAAACAAAAGGAGTAGGACCAATTGATAAAGAACAAATGAGAAAGCTTTCAATATCACACCGAAAAAAAATGGAAATCAACATCGCATGGACATATCACATTTCGAGACTTAAAAAAAATGATCTTTCCATTTATCCTTCGCCTAAACATATTTTTGATCTTTTATCAAAATATGTTTTGGTCCTTTATTTTATTTCTAACATCACTACTAAAAAAACAAAAATTAGTGAGGGATCTTTAGTGAGGGAAAATGTGAAATCCCTCTCTAATTCCGTCACTAAATTTTGCGACCAAGGAATTTGTGAGGAATTTCATTTTTTCCGTCACTAATTTCCGTCGCTAATTTTGCTTTTTCTAGTAGTGCATGTTTTGGTCATTTATCTTTTTAAAAGTTTCATGTTTGTTCTTATGTTATTCAAACATCAGAGAAAGTTGGAAATTAAAATCATGTGGCATCCAACTTGTCATACACATTGCAACAATTTAATCTTCTTCAACGGCGTCACAACAATTCGATTTACTTTAAAGGTATCGCATCAAAATCTCCTTCAAACACCTATGTTCTTGTTTTTATTTTTAGGGTTAATACATGTTTATCCTCTGTAAAAAAAATTGTTTAGATTCCAACCTTTGAAGATTTTTTGGTTTTGGACCTTCATGAATTTTGACTGTACAAATTGATGATATGGCAAGGGTAAACCGAAATTCTCTCAAATTACAGGGGATGAAAGTACATTAAATTTTGTAATTTGATGCCATGAAAGGTCCAAAACCAAATAATCTTCAAATTACAGAGTTTAAATCTAAACATTTTTTTTACAAGGGGGTAAACCGAAAATCGTTAATATTACAGGGAGTAAACATATATTAACCCTTATTTTTAACATTCCTTCCCATTGTTCCTAAAAACCGACATCGTTTTTTCCTCTTCTATGTCAGATGCGTTTATGTTAACACAATAATTATCATGTATTAAACTTTAGTTAACTTATGGTATGATTTCTAACTGAAAGACTAAAACGTCAATATTTTTAAAAAGATAAAGGACCATTGACAAGATAAAGAATCAAAACACATCTTTTTTAAAAGATAAAGGATCAAAAATATATCTAAGTCTTTCTCCTAACATGTTTCATTCCCAAACTTTAAACAAAAAATGTTAATAACTTTAGACTAGAATATTCACATTTTATTTTTATACACTCATTCAACATCTCATAGTGGTATTATGTGAAAAGGAATAAAAATAAAATAAAGTGTTGAGGAAATTTAGAAGTAGAGATGTTCACCTATCATTGCGCTTTTTTAAAATAAATACAAAATTGATTATTTGTGTTTTATCTTTTACATATTTATTGATGTTCCATTATGCATCTGTAATTTGATATTTAAGAAAATGTTACAAACATCAAGGAAAAAAAATACTATAATCAATTTATTTTAAGGAGAAATCCTAACCCTCCCATCATCATTCCCATCTACCCATCATCATTTCCTTGTCCTTCGATCCTTGAGAGAGTGAACAGGAGGGATTT
>Ga0228711_1012657_pt1 | contig 10243 bp, 11 predicted proteins | sample MedpolnodulmetaG_2_FD_177996 | JGI IMG/M metagenome (GOLD analysis project Ga0228711, IMG submission 177996) | Root nodule microbial communities from Medicago polymorpha collected in Santa Monica, California, United States - brown nodules | ecosystem: Host-associated > Plants > Roots > Nodule...
TTTATTTTATCAATTTTTTTTTTTTTTTTTTTTTTATAGTTTTGTTTTGTTTATTTTGCCCTTTGTTTACCAATTTCATTTTTATTATAATTTTATTAATTTTTTTCATGGGATATAATTTTATTACTTGTAATTGTTTGATTTTTTTTGGTGTACTTGTAATTGTTTGATTGGTTGTGCTTAACTAGGTGAAATAGGTGAGAAAAAAAGAAGAAGGTGAATGCTATGCTATGCTCAAAATTTCTCAGAAACGACGTCGGGCAGGTATGTGGAATTGATTTCTAAATTAAAAATGAGCTATTATGATTTACCCTAATCAATACTCCATTAATGAGTTATTATTGTAGAAAAATTGTTTCCATAATTGAAACCGCATTTTTTCTATTAAAAAACGCATTTATCATTATAAGTAAGAGACTTCAAAAAAACGTTTGCAGAGTCAGTACACCATATTCCTAAACAAACTTCACAGAGGCGTTGCTTTCTTTTTAGCAGAATCGGTACGTTCTTTTATTGGTGTAGTTACCTGGTTTTCATGTAATCCTTATTTTTTTATTTTCTGTTCCTGTCTTTACTGTTTGTAGTTTCTACATTAGGGTTTCAATAGAATGACAAAGGAAACGGCTAGGGTTCCAATATGATAACAATGGCATTACTTTACAAAAGATTACAAGAAAACATATTAAACCTAACGGATTATACCTATTATCTAACACTGTAAAACGATCTCACTCACTGATTTAAGAATGGATGGTCCTAATCTATTACAACGTCATGTTGTTACTCGCAGGAAATTCAATTCGATTCATCAATAGATTAAAGGTTCATGATTAGGATTAACCCTTGGTCCTGCTCTAGTTGTCTGTTTTATGGTTTGTAAAGTGATTTTATAATTTTAATCCAATTGAAATGGAATGGCTGCTAATTTTAGTCAAATCTTTGACAGGTAAAAAAAATAAAAAAATGGATACTTCGTATTGCCATAAGATTGACATATATGATGATAAGAAAGACAGAGAAGAGTGGGTCACAATGGGTGATGAGGAGGAAAAATTCATTCTCCTTAATGAAATGCAATCAACAAAAGACTCTAGCAAAGTAAGTCATGCAACTTGGTTTCTTTTGCTTTGTTTACAATTTTTATTTATTTTATCACAAGTATGTAATGTACTAGTTTTATATAAAATTTAGGCGAATTTGTCATAAGGATTATATAAATGGGGTTTACAAGGTCGCTATATGAATTAGGATCATGTAAGATATCATGCATTTTTAGTCTCATTACATTGGCTTTTAATTGTAAAAAATCACATCAACCATAATAACACCAGTTTAACATAATTCTTTAAATTTTCATGTCGCATTGATCTCTTTGTCTTTCATATTGTTTTTAGCCAACTAATATGCTTAATAAGTGATTTTCAATATATAAGTTTCTCTAAAATGTATTGGCAAACCAGGAATGTGGCACGATTGGGGCAAAAGGACTTTGCAAAAGTGTTTCCAAATGGAAGAAATTTATCAAGTTTTTTTCATCAGAAATTTTTCCCAAGCAATATTGTTTGGAATTGGCAATTTTTTCATGTTTGTATCAAGTAAGAATGGTGCATTTTGAGGATCAGGCTTTTCGAAACTTAGAGACTATGCCACTAAGTTCTGGGCAAGCCTTTACTATACTATTTCCGCCAATTCTGTGGAACGCTGTGTTCATAGTGAATTTTGTGTACGCACTTGTCTACATAGTGTCATCGGTCCAATCTTGGGTCTTTCGTGTGCCTATCATCTCAATGCTATGTCTAAATCATATATATGGTTTATTGAAGTGGGTGGTTGAAGAATCAAGGTTTAATGTCCTCTGCTACTCTTTTAGATTGAATGGCATCTTGTTTGCGTCTCTTGGAGTTCTTGGTTTCATCTTGCTTTATCATGGTGTGATCATGCTTATGGTTTTTGCGTCATGGAGATGTCGAAGAAAAATACAGGAGTAAGGTGAATGTATTGCTTTTTATCTTTTTAGACTCTTTCTTATTCATAGGAAAAAGTTCCATACATATTATTACTTTTTTTGTTGTTCAACATTTTCATCTAAAACTAGTTTGGTGTGGTTCCATGAGCTTGAGCATGTTATAGCTTTGTCAATAATGATACAATTCTTCTCTGTTTTTATTGAAAATCACTTTCTAGAATGAGGTGAAATTATTTATTAAAAAAATTTAGTGTGATGTGCATCAAGCAACAAGCCTTTCCTTTCCTTTTGGGGACTGTAAAAACATAATTTAGATCAAAATATTTACGTGACACTGTTATTTATTCATCTCTCTAAAGCTTCTTTTAAAAAAAAAAAAGTCTCTAAAGCTAGGATGTTATTATTCGTGGTATTTGTATGTACAAAAAAAGACATTTTGCAAATAATTGATGCCTCTAAAATTTGAATATGAATATGGTTAAACAAAGTCATGCTTTATCGATGTATAAAACATATCATTAATTACAACGGGAATTGTTTTAACTCATGTGCTTTAATGGACAAGTGTTGTTGCGAAATCCTTCTAATTTAGGAGACCTCAAAAATGATATTTGGACATTGGACAATGGTATTGGAAGGTTTTTAAGAGAGTTTATACAAACTCTTCGAATTCAATCTATCTATATTTTTATAATATTCTTAAAATTAAAAATATATTAATCATAAACATTAATTTAACATTTTCAATAAAATTACTCTTTCAAAAAATATGAATTTTTTTTCCATTTTCTCTAAAATTGTACGTCCCCAAAAGCCTTCTCCTCCCCCCAGAAACTCTCAAAGAAAGCCTAAAATCCCCACTCCACCTTCAAAAACAATTGTGACCATATACAACTATGTTCCAATAATGAGATATAGAAGAAAATCAGACGATGGATAGGCTTTGGTCCCTCCCTATGTTCCTTACCATTCAACTAACTTAATTCCACAACTAATTATAATGTTGGATCAAATTCAAAGTCCCCTTTAAAAAACAAACTACATCTCTAAATAACTCTGGTTCAAAATTTACAACACAAGTTTAAACTAATTTATTTTTGCGTTGTTTGATATGAGTATAATTTCATGAACTTATGTTCGATGGTCTTGGATATGTTCGACAATTAAAGTGACGAAGAATTAAGAATTATGAAACTGTTTTGGATCTGTTTGGTAAAAAAAGAAGCTTATAGTGTATAAGATCATGCAACTAAAATAGTTTGTTTGGTAACTGACATATCTTGGAGAACGAGCTTATAACTTATTTTACTAATTTTTAGTTTATTTTTGAGACGCTATTTTAAGAAGAGTTTGAGCTTATAACTTATACTTTATCATCTTTTGTCTCATTTTTACCTTGATCACTTTAACTAAAATTCATTTTTACCCTAAATAATAAATAACTACGTTTCAGAAAAACATGTTACATTTAATTAAAGTTCATATTTCAAGGGCCGATAATAAATATATTCTCACTTACATAACAACAAATGTTACATTTTACCTAAAAAAATATTACGTTACATTTAAGAGATTGGAAGTGTCAAAATAAAATAAATATTTTTTAACAAATAAAATAAACTTATTTATGATAGCTAATAAATTTTTTTTTTTTGTTGAAGAAAGCTAATATATATAGATTATAGATTATTGGCGGTATCTAATCACATATTTTACTAAATTATTATCCAATTTTTTTTTGGTAGCTTTGTCAATTTTTTGGTTAAGTAGTCTATGACTTGAAATTCTCTTTTTAATGGATGGAGTTCGAACTTCCGCCCTTATATATATTATGCAATGTTTCTACCAACTAAGTTAACTTCATATAGACTTTAGATAGTTTTGTATTCATGGACGAGTATAATTTCACCTTTGAAGACATGGTTCATATTTATTTACCTTAAACCGAATTCAAATTCAAACAATTTTTTATCAGACATTATTTACGTGTTAAACTACAGATAATTAAACCTTTATGTAGAAATTGAATAGTTAACACGCCAAAAAAAAATTGTTTGGCATTAATTAAAATCTTAACCAAATTGATTAGTTTAAATTTGTTATAAAACCTTTTTATATATACTCCTGACACTCACAGTTTCCCTCTCGCTCCGAAGTCCTAACTCTCACGCTATTCATCTCCTCCTCTCGCGTCGCTATGTCGTGCTCGTGCCATAAGAAAGGTACTTTCATTTCCATTTGATTTGTTGCATTCTAAATTATGTTTCTATTTCATATCTTTATCTTTATGTTGTTAACGCAAAGTCGTTGCTGTGCTGCTTCCAATTTGAAAATCTAGTGCATAGTTAGGTTTTTTTTTGGCATACTTCCTCCGTCTCTTAAATACTTGACACGGTTGACCTTATTACGCATGCCAATGCATAATTTTGAGTTTAAATATCTTGAATAATATATTAGAAAAAATTATGAAAATTTGATATTTTAAAAATACTCATCAAGATAAACTTAACGACATCTTATGCGATATTATTTATCTTTGTATATTAGTAGAAAAATATGGTGTAAGTTAGGTCAAAATTACACATTTTCAAATGGGTCATCTATTACGGGACGGAGGGAGTAGTAAAGAATTGTTGCCCATACATGTGTAACTGTGCGTGTAAAATTGATTTTGGTATTTTTTTCAATCTGATTTTGATTCAAGGAGTCTAATGTTTGGGGAGTCATAATTTTTTTTCTTCCATAAATGGTTTAAGGAAGGGGATGCGAATACCGGGTGTTTTTATGTATGGGTTAAGAATAGGGGAAGTTCAATTCGATCAAGGCTCTAAGGTGCGAAAAAAGGTGGGTATAGGTGGAAACAGTGAGGAATTTCAAGCATCATTTTTCTTCGGAAAATTGGAAGGTTAACTAGGTTTTGGAAAAGGATACTTGGTTAGAAAATCAACCACTTTGTGTGCGGTTTCCTCGTTTGTTTAATAAATGGGAGCAAAAGGCTAGTGTGGTTGGTTGGGGATATAGGTTTATAGGAGGGTAGCCAAAGGCATTGGTCTAGTGCACAAGTTATCCGAACTGTTATCATTGACACCCCGACAGACTTGTTTGTTTCTTTTGGGATTTTATCTGGGTCTGGCAGCAGTAAGAAGGTGAGGGAAGGATTGAAATTGGTTTGGCATTCGGTAATTTGGGTGATTTGGAAGGTCAAGAAGGAAAACATTTTCAATAATCATGTAGTTTCAGCTTTAGAAGTCGTAGATGAATCCAAAGGATTGGTGTGGCGTTGGTATTTAGTGAGGATGGCCAAGACCCCTTTCCCTTCTTATGAATGGTTTTTGGGACCATTTAACTGTTTGGCTCGGTAACCGGGTGCTTCGGTGTGGTTCTGGTGTGAAGGCAATGCTGCAGTGCAGCAGCAATTTTTTCATCACAGTTTTGAGCCAGTATGCTGTCTTTCAAGGGTGTTCGGGTCTGTGTTATGAGCAGCAGTATGTGTTCTGTTGGCACGGTTTTGTCTTCTTTTTGGGCAGTTTTTGTAACAGGGCAGCAACAGTTTTTGCTGTTTAGGCTCCTTTTTTTATTTGAGGTGTAAGGTTTTCGGATGTGTTGTTTTACCTTGTGTTTTGTTTCATCCCTGCTACTGCTGGTCTCCTGTATATTTTATCTGGATTCAACTTGTGTTGGGCTTGCCGATTTTTCAATAAAAGATTACATTTCCAGAAAATAAGAAGAAACATAAATAATTAAGTTCAAGATTATATTAAAGGATCTGTGCAAATTTTCAAATGTCCGGAAATGCCAATTACCATGTTAACAGTAGTAATAATCAATATGACAATCATTACTTGTGTGTATTTGTCTATTTGAGCACATATACTAGTTGACTATGATTAAAAGTGAAAATCTAGTAACCATTTTCCCCACTCTTTTTCATTTATATGGTCATATTTTGTAAGATGATTTTTTTACCCTGCATAGTTCATATCTCCTTGAAATTTCTATCTCCATTAAGTTCCTCTCTTACCTATGAAACAAATCTATGAAAGACCCTCTATAATTGAAATGAATTCTAATCTGTACAAAATTTCCTATACTGTTGCTTAACTTGTATCCCTCAGAGAGAATGATTGCTTTTACGAACCTATGATATACTTCTCGTTGCTTATTTTTTAGGTATATGATTAATGATACGGTAGGTTAGAGAAGAAATAATTTCTTCATTTGTGATTCTTTTTTTTATCTAATCTTGATTCATTTTTTCATTCTTTAATTGTCTAATCTTGATACATTTTTCCATTCTGTAATAACGTTGACAAATAAAAAATACAAATAATATGATGTTTCTCTAAAATGTACAGGCAAACAAAAAATGCGGCAAGACAAGGAAGATTGCCTGGCGAGGACAATTGTTTACTCTATAACTCAAGTAAAAATGATGTACGTTTTGGGCCATCCTTACCAGAAAGAGACCGTACTACTAAGCTTTGGGTGGGCCTGTTTTCGGTTCTTACCAGTAATTTTGTGGAATGTCTTGTTCGTAGTGTACTTTGTCTACACATTTGTCTCCATAGTTCAATTGACTCAGTCTTGGGCCTTTCGTGTGCCCATTCTCGGAATGCTATGTCTTAATTTTTTCTATGGCTTATTCAAGTGGCTGATTAATGCAGCAATGTTCAATGTCCTATGCTACTCCGTTAGAATCAATGGCGCCTTGTTTATGTCTCTCTGGGTTCTTGGTTATCTTCTTTTGTACGTGCTTGTGCTTTTTCTTAGGGGAGATGTCAAAGAGAAAGTAGAGAAGGAGTAATGTGACTCGGAATGAGGTGAAAGTTATTTATTATTACATTGTTCTCCAATTCTATCTCCATACTTATCTATGCATATTTTATATGCAAAATTGCATATGTTGGACTTAAGTTATTTGTTTGTGTCAAATAGATCTTTAAGTTATTTTTCTTCTTTCACACAGGTCTCATGAGTCTTTGTACGGGCACTGAGTTTTTTTTTTTTAAAAAAAAAATTCTGTTATAAAAATTGTATTGATTTTCTTTTTCAAAATATAATATTTCGTTATTATCTTTTTCATTATCTCTTGTAATTTATTTTTTGGTGTTTCCAAAATTCTAACTCTACTCCTATACTTGTTATATTTGAAAAAAATGCTTGTCTTTCTTATTTTGGAAATTCGGTATCTGACCCAAAGATTGACTAATGTGGGGGATCAATCCCATCGTCCATTATCGGGGGGGCTCAATTATAGCTTGAAAAAAAATGCTTGTCGAAATGCTTTCCTTATACTCTCTTGATTGTTCTGTCCCTGTGAACGACAAGTTGAATGACTTCTTCAGAATAAGTAATGTATGTTTAGATGCTAATGCGGTTCATAGAAAGTTTGATATGCATGTTGAAAAGGGAATTTTATTTCAAAGTGATATTTCGATTGGTAATCACGATGAAAAAAAAAATGAAGGTACTCCACTTTTGTTGGAACCTTTCATCATAAAATAACATTTATCTTGTTACTAAACCCAGTTTAACAACGATGAATATAGAAAGAAATACATGTGAACTTTCAAATTCCTTACCTTGCTTATGTATGTGTCAGAATATTGCTGATAAAATGGAGATCATCGATCCACCTACTTGTTACATTTGGTGTTTTATCTCAATTTCCATTTGATCCTGTGGAGTTTTTCTTTCTATTAGTGTCATCCTTGACTTACTCTGCTGTCTTCATGTAGGTTGCCTCCACACTAAATTTGAGGAAAAAATCTTTTAAGAGGGAGGGAATGATGTGAACCTCAAGGCTTCTCAAGGACTGAAGATTTGAATCAATATGAGAAAATATAGAATTTTAAGATTTCTGTTTGTGTGAAACACTTGTAGTTGTGCAGGTTTATTTTGGTGCATGTATCTTAACCCTGTAGGTTTGTGCATTATTAGCCTCTGATCACATTTACAATAAGGTTAAAGATCCTTGTATAATGAATCCTTCTTGGATCACATAAGTAGATATCTTTGGATACTCTTGGTATCACAAAGTTAAATGAAAACATTTCTAACATGTACTCAAATGGGAATCTATGAGTTTGTATGATATAGCTTAGGCTACCCCAAGTTTGATTCTTTTTATTTGAATAGGCTGGTATATGAGTTTATTTGTCAAAAACTAGTAGAAATAAGAAAGTTAAAAATATATCTACTTATTTGATAGATGTATTTAGTTTTATTTTTCAAACAATTAAAAGAATGTTTATTTGCATTTTGCCCCCAAATTTTTCAATTTGGAGATTTTGATCCCCTAGTTTATTGAGTGATTTTTACCCTTCACAATTGCCCTTTTTGTATTAACCCTCTAGTTTTCAAAGAAAGACGACCCTAGTAATCCGGATTTCTGTTGTGAGGTAAGTATAGTCCGACAATTACCCCTTTCTGATTTCAGTCTCTCTCACTTCTTTTCTTTCCTTCTATTTTGCATTGACTTGCTATTTTTAATGATGTGGCATATCTAGATGTTTGCCAACATGAATATTATTAATAAGAATCACATGAAATCGCTGGCTCAAGTTTGACATGGGATGCTTTAAAAGATTTGGGAAGCCAGAAATGTGATCATCTTTTCATCAGACTCCATACGTGGAAGGAATTGTAGATGAAATTAAATTAACTCATTGAAGGTGATTTTTTGCTAGGAAAAATGAGGAATCTTATTTGTATTTCAAATGGTTTTTGAATCCTTTCCTCTGTCTTAAACTATAACTTAGGGGATTGATCAAATTGAAATTGGAAAATTGTGGATGGGTTGTTCAGAAAAAAGAAAAAACAAACGGTCTCTGAGGTAAAAAACTATTGGTTACCTAGTCTCTGGTTACATGTAATGTATCTTGCTTTCACCTTATGATTTACAGAATTTCTTTGCACCAGCCACGTTATTCTCTCAAATAAGACATACCAATACCAAGTTTAAAAGAGAATACATAGGATTCAGTACTATAGGATAGCCATTATTACTGTCATATTCAATCGAGTTACCATGGTTAGTTTTTAGTTTTTACTTCACCACGCGGCTTCTAGAATATTCTGCCTCCATTTCATTTGCTAGCTAGAACTAGAAGACTCTTTTAATATGAAAAATTGAAGCAAACATTGTTTTTGTTTGGCTTAATTGCACTTTTGGCCCCCTATGTTTCAAGAAGTTGCGATTTTGGCCCCCTAACTAATTAAAATATAAAACAGCCCCCTATGTATTGGATCTTTGGCAGTTTTGGCCCCCTAGAACAATTTTGATTCGGTCAACGCTGACGTGGCACTTCAAAGCTATGCACACGTGGCGGATTTGAAGTGTCACGTCAGCGTTGACCGAGTCAAAATTGGTCTAGGGGGCCAAAACTGCCAAAGATCCAATACATAGGGGGCTATTTTGTATTTTAATTAGTTAGGGGGCCAAAATCGCAACTTCTTGAAACATAGGGGGCCAAAAGTGCAATTAAGTCTTTTTGTTTTAACACTGGACTATAAGTAATTGAAGCAAACATTTTATTCTGGTTCATAATATTCTTCTTTCACGATGAATACTAAGATTAAAAAATATGTTTCCCAAAAGCTTGTAAAAAACGAAACTGATGAAGGACACAATAACAAACATCTTCAGCTTCAAAAATCAATTCAATATAACCAACAAGTAAATCCTTCAACTACGTACTACCAATATTGATCAATATAATATGCATTAGATTCAAATAATTACATAAACCAGCAACAGAGTCAGAATTTTTTTCAACAGAACTTGGAGTAATATTGAAGAAGAAATTCAAAAGGGAAATAAATACAAGTGAATAGTCTTTCTCACATTCCTTCAAAAAGTAGTCTTTCTCACATGCATGGTATGCACATGGGACAATTGCTTTCACCTTGTTTCCATTTTCATATATTTCAATTGCCTTTTCCTTTTCACTATTATTAGAAGGTTACTTTTTAAGCCCCCTCCATATCTCTTAGGCCCCCCAAAATTCTCATTTTACCCCATATTTTATACCTCCGGTATATATCTTCAGGAGGAAAAATGTAAAACATATAAAGACATTTGAATATAAAGCATGTAGATGAAAATGATGCAAAAAAAAACTAAACGATGAGAATACAATTATACCATCAAGCAGATACAAACTCCTACTGTTCCTAATATTAATTAACCCTATAACTTTTCAAATGTGGGAATGAATTTGAGTATTATAGTCAGTACTCGAGAATGAATAAGTTTGGATCATAGGTACACTCAAA
>Ga0228711_1012660_pt1 | contig 10239 bp, 7 predicted proteins | sample MedpolnodulmetaG_2_FD_177996 | JGI IMG/M metagenome (GOLD analysis project Ga0228711, IMG submission 177996) | Root nodule microbial communities from Medicago polymorpha collected in Santa Monica, California, United States - brown nodules | ecosystem: Host-associated > Plants > Roots > Nodule...
GGCATGTATTTAAAATCCTTCAACCATGAATACTAAATTTGTTTGTTTGCATAGGACATTTTTTCTTGGTTGTTGTATAGAATTTTAATTTTAATTTTTTTTATCAGATTGCTTCAGTTGAAATTAAACTGTAGAGGTCCAATCCAAATCTTCTACTGATGTTCTCAATCTGATAGTTTGATTTAACACCAATTATTACTATTGCTAGTTGACTAGTGAAATCTAGATGTGGAAGATCTTGTTCAATGTTAGTGTTGTATGCACTTGTGTGCCTGAAAGATTACTGATCGTGGTCCATTTATAAAAATAGCTCCAAGACGTATGTACTCCTAGAGTTCATCTTGGTTAATTAGAGGTTTTATATTCTAGTATGATAGAAAAGCTTTGGAGTCCGGCTAACCTTTTATTTTACATATTTTTCTTGCAGGATATTACAAGATTGCATAAATGAGACCTTCGATAAAAAAAAGATTGCATAAATGAGGATGACATGCTTGAGAAATCTGAGTGGAAATGGAAACACTTGCACAAATGCCTTGTCAATTTGTTGTATTCTTTTAGTTACTTTGCTTAACAATTAGAGTATTTTTAGGCTTTTTAAAATATAATTTGTAAGAGCCTCCTTTTAGAATTCAAATGGAAAAATCATTGATTATACTGAAAGTGGATTGTGATTCATATTAAATTTTTACTTCTAATATCAGAGAGAAGAAATCCTGTAATTATATTTGTTTTCTGAAATCGGCTTCTCTTTATTATTCATGATGCTAGTTATATAATAGCTATTATTTTACCAAGAAAAATTAAATGATTACGAATCAAAATTTAGATAACAAAATATGGGGAATGTTGATTGTGCAATATTGTATTACAACAGAATGTTCATACAGCATGCAGCAACAATGAGGGAAAAAACAGAACGAAAAATGCAAATAGGCATTATCTAAAAATGACATAAAAAAGAAGCAGAATGAACAGTGTTGTACCATTAATCAAACATTAACTTGAGTGCAAATTTTTAGACAGCAAAGACAAATCAAACTTCAAATTCAAATATGAAAACCAATCACAGTAGTCACTACTCAGTGAGGTAGATACTGAAATGCAAGATGGTGTCAGCCCCATCTGTGGTGTGTTGGTCCTCCTTCAGTAGGTTCTCAATTGCAGCATATCCTCTAGCATTCTCATATTTCCCAGTCCCACCAATCACTGCTATCTCAGATTCTGGCGATGCAGTCCTATGAATCCCAAACAGACTTATAGTGTCATCAGCTCCATCATGATGCTCAGTCCCATGCACCAAAACTGTAAGCACAATGGTCTTACTAGTACCATCCAATGAGCTTGCCAAGTAAAACCCTTGCGCTCTTCCTATCACAGAAGAATCCAGCTCGTGTTCTTCTGTTAACTGGTCATCAATCACCGTCACAGAACCAAACATAAGCTTCTGGACTGTAAACCCACCAGGAAGATTACCCGCAGAAACAAAAGGCTGGTTGTTGCCACCGGAAACAGTGTTACTTGTGCCACTGTTTTTGAATACAGTCGAGGATTGAGCAGCACTGAGACCTACAAGGTTTGGGAGATTGTTGTTTGTGACAATGCCATTGAGTTTAGGGTTAACTAATGGAATTCCTCCTGTAATAGGGAAGAGATTGTTATTGAGCTTGGAGAATGGTAAGCCGGTTACATCACTGTTTGCTACAATTCCTGCTACCACTCTAGCTGATGGATGTGATCCACCAAGGATATCATGCATGAAGAAAGAAAACGACGGCTCTTTCGCCATAGGCTTTGCTGTAACCGGCGTTACATTAGGAACAGCCGGGAGTGGCACCTCAGCTTCTGGCGGTGGAAGTGGCACTTCAGCTTCTGGTTGTGGAAGTTCTTCTGGTGTTTCATCTGTGGTAGGACTCACAACTGGAGGGATGTCCTCAGCTGGTGCTTCATTTTCTGAGACCAAAGGGTCTGGATTTGTATCTCCACCAGATACCGGTGTGGCAGTATTGGTGGTGGTGGTGGCAGTGGCTGCAGGTGTTATCGCACTTGGCGAAGCGGTAATAGGGCTTATCTGTGGTATGGTTGTGGCTGAAGGAATGGCGGCTCCAGGTCCTGGTAGATTGCCTATAGCCTGTGGTTGAGAGTCAAATTCATCTAGGATTCTTGCAGAGTTGGCAATCAAAAAAGTTGTGATTAGGAGGAAAAGGCAAAGTGTAGTTTTCCATGTGTTAGGATTGTGTATGAAAACATTGGCCATTTTGCACACAAGAACTTGGATTGAAGTGAGGATGATTTTTGTTAGGATTCGAGAGAGAGGCTTGTTGATGATGAATTAGATTTCTGGCTGTGTTGTTATATATAGATACACATAAAATTGGAGGGTGTGTAGTTAATCTTCAACAAGTGGAGTTGATAGAATATTTGGTCAAGGAAAATGAACCTGAATGGAGTGGTTATGTTTGTTGTGTGTGTTTTGGTTAAAACAACTCCTCAGTGGTTAGTGTTGGCATTTTTGGCATCAATATGATTTAATCACATCTCAAATTATCAAGAGTCTATTTAAGATTCTTGTTACAACCCAACCGTTTTTTCTTCATGATATGAAACCTATAAGCACTTTTTTTGGTCCAAAAGTAAATTAACTTGAAAGATCGTATATTGGCGTTTAGATAGTTTATGAAACTGTAATAAAACGAAAGTTTGCTTAGTTTCATATATTTTCTTAATGAAAACAAACACTTGACGAATAATGTATTTGCTTCTATTATCTCAAAAAGTTATTAAAATTTCTTTGAACCAAGACCTTCAGTGTTAAATTCTTAAAATTAGCATAATTGACACAATTAAAAGTATTTCTTGACAATGATGGTTCTTAGGAAAACACTCGAGCACTTCATGTCTATTCTACGAGTGGTTTGTGAACCAGGTGGATTGTATATTTAGATAGAAAGATTGTAGGATTTTCCTTATATTTTTTACTCTTTTAGGGAAATTATAGATTGACCACTTGATATTGTACACACTTTGTACACCTCCAATAAACATCCTCCATGTGGCATTTTTATTTAATTTTTTCCGACTCATCCACTAATCATCTCTTTCCCCAAATCTCTCTGCAACTTACTTTCTCACAGACCTCTCTCAAGCTCTCATAACCCACCACTCGTCGTCGCCGCCTCATTCGCCGCTGCCGCTGTTTGGTTTGATTTGCTTCGTCTCCTCACCCTCTCTCTCCGATCTCTTTGCCTTCTCCTCTTCTTCGTAGGTTCGATTTCACATCTCACTGTAGATCTCGTCATCCAACTCGCCGTCGAACTAGAGTCTCGTGGATGATGGTGGTGCTCGATATGAGGATGGTGGGTTATGGCAGTGCTAGATCTGAGGATGGTGGGTGTTTCGGTGAGGGTGAAGGAAGAGAGAGATGAGATGACGAGATAATAGTTGAGAGAAATGGTGACGCGGTGGTTGTGGTGAGGATAGAGCAGTGATGGGTTGACAATGGCAGTGGTGTATGTAGAAAGTGAGTCGGAAGATAGAGGAGAGGGAGAGAGAGAAAATCTCAGTGTGGGCGACGACGGTTAAGACATATCTGAGCAGATCCGGTGATGGTAAAAGCGGTAGTGGTGATGAAGGGGATTGGTAATGACGATGGTGGTGGTGGTGGTGGGGTGACAGCGGCGGTGGCTGTCGGTCGGAGAAAAGAAGGATGAAGGAAAAGAGAAGAGAGAGAGACTGTTAGTGGATGTGTGGAGCCCACGTTGCCACATGTCATTTTTTTGTGAGGAGGTCAAAGAGATGTTTGCCACATAGGGATGTTTATCTATCACTACTCTTTTTTTTATTGTGGGTGTTGTACAATTTATATGAGGTCCCAAAATGTGGAACCAATACTACTTTTATTCTTTTTCCATTATGCATATTCTTTTTCCAATAGGAGGCCTTACACATTTAACCAAGTTAGGATGCAGTTGAGGGGCTGTTGCCGTATGCATGTTGAGGTTTGCGAGTTGCATGAAGATAGATGAGTGTGACAGCCTCATCTACATCCTCGCAAGGTTTCAAATTTTGACTCTTTATAAAATGAAAGTTTGTTCATATAGAAATTTTTGTTTTTTTAGGCGATACATTTTTGTTTTTGAAATATCCAGTTTTTTTTTGAAGAAGCTAAAATGAAGTTTATTCAAAACGCAAAGAATCCCAGTAAGCACAAGGAATGCTTGGCTAGGAGACTTAAGTAGGAACATACAAAGGAAAAGTGTGTCGTATATATGCGGAACACCCAAACAAACACCCATGCATCAAATACAAACTTCTACAAACAAACCAAAAACACCATCCACTGAGGGCCCCCCAAACCAATAAAAACTAAACACCATAATCAATAAGTCATCTCCAAAAACCAAAGTATAAATGCCTGAGCAATAGAAGAAACAAGTCTTGCGCCAAACCGTTGCAAAACTCATCCAAAATAACCATCAATCCTACCAAAAACGCATGTAATCGCACTTTGCTTCTCTTTTGAAGTTGAGCGCAGTTAAAGTGCAATTGAGCACAGGTAAAATCACCACCTAAGTATTTGAAAACCCCATGAACAACAAACTCATAGAAGAAAACCCACAAAAAATATAACCACCACCAAAAACCACCACTAACCACCACCAAAAATCACCACAAGCACCACCACCACACAAAACTACCATTAACCACCACAAAAACCACCATTAATCCTTACCAAAAATCAGCACCAGACACCACGAGCATCACCACGAAAACCAACACCAGCCACCACCACAAAAGACCCAGTATCAACACCACCATGGAAACCACCACGAAGCACCACAAACGGAAAAACAAAAGTATCCCCAAAAACAAAACCAACTCACAAACTTATAATCATCAACACCAAAATATCACCACCACGCAAAAAAGACACCATTTACGTTCCAACTCCCAACCCAACAGCAAAAACCTTATGTAACCAACACCGATAACCACCCACATCATCGTTAACTCAAAAAACCGACGGTCGTCACCTTATGTTACTAACACCAACCACCACTCGCATCACTGTTAACTCAAGATGAGTTGGACTAGACAAAACAAACAAAACACTCCATGAATACACAATAGGGAACTCCACAAAAAAAATGAAATGAACAAGTCTAGATGAGCCGGATCCAACACAATTAGCACTCCCAACACAGTCACCTCCCAATACAGTCACCTCCCGAAAATTGAAAATACAACAAAATAAACTTTAAGCTCCCAATTACCACCACAAGTACCACCAAAGAGAATAAATTCCCTCAAAAGTAAACTCCCAACTGCATCAAAAGACAACAAAATAAACTCCTAATACCACTCCATCAATATAACCTCCCAAAAAATGGAAAACACAATAGGACCCAAATACCATCCAAACTCAACACTTTTAAAATACGTACAAACAGAGCACGACACCTTGATCCTAGACCATTAAGGCATTAAAAACATAATTAGAGCAAAAGAGAGGCAAAAGCCATAAATTGCGAACTAGATATGAAAACCGGACGAACCTGGAATCTGATCTCAATAACAACAACCCAAGAGCAACAACGGTGGAGGGTTACTCGTGTTTGATTGTACAACCCAAAAGAGATAAAACATAGGCGACGACGTGACGAAAAAGATGGCGGCTGCCGGAAGAAAGGATGTTAACAGTTACTTTGATGTGGTGGAACGGTGGTGCAGAAGGATGACCTCATCGCACCACCACTACCAGTAGCTACATCGCTGCAAAAGCGTTTGGATTGAAGGGGCTGGTAAAATATCCAGTTTTTTATATTCATTTTTGTGATTTTATGAAAAAACTGACTTCTGGTACATGCCTTTTTCTTTTCTTTAAAAAAAAAATGACAGACAAAATCGGTCCTTAGACCATCTCCATTGGGAGGGTCTTAACTATTTAAGACCCTGTACCTATTAGGTACCTCCAATAGAGAGAATTTTTTTTAGGGTCTTATAAGACCCGGGGTCTTACTTAAGACCCCCACTTTTAAGCGAGACCCGCACTCTCTTAATATTAAAAAATTGAAATATAATGATATAAAGTTATTGATAATTGATTAGTGGGTCCCATTTAAGAACTTTGTGAGATTTGAGTTGGAGTGATTGAGTGCTTATTAGGTACTATTATTAAAAAAGTATAAATGAATGATGTGTACACGTGGGACCCATTTAAAAACCTAAAAATGGGTGTCTCCATTGTGGATTATCTTAGAAGTCAAACTTTTTTTTGAATATCTTTTTAAAAAACAATAGTTATATCATGAATATTGATGCCAGTTTTGATGATGAAAATTTTTGATGAGAAAAAGAATTTGTTTTTTATTTGTTAAAGTCAAAGTAATTTGAAAAGTTTAGGGTGTTTGCAAGGGTAAAGGTATAACTGATGGGAAATTTAACTCTCTTTATTAGTCTAAACAAATGCTTTTATGTAAAAAAAATTAAAAAAATTCTAAGCCAATACATACGCATATCATCATAAATGAGAATTGCTCTTTAGGCCCCCTCAATTTTTCACAGGTTCCTAAAATTTTAAATTGCCCTTTTGATACCGATCAGAAATTACAATTTGATAGCATCGAAAGTTATCATCTGCTCGTTGTATAATACCAGAACATGAAGGAAGTTTCTAACATGCATTTTTTGTTTGTTTTGAAACTTAAAATACTTGAACTCTAGGCACAAAACACTATTCTTCATTCAACCATTGATCTTCTTCAAATTGATGTCAAAAACATACTATTCCTTGTCACATCACATTCCTTCTAAAACTCAACAAGTAATTGTTCACTTCTTCTCATTTTGTTTTTGTTGAAGTTTAGGGTTTTTTTAGTTGTTGATCAAATAGAAAATGTTTAGAGTTTGACTAGCAAAATATAGTAATAATACTTAATTAAGTAGTGCTTTTGTATATATATTTAGTCGTTGTCTATAATTTTAGAACATTTTGAGAACATATGTTCTAGGGTACTTGACCTGAACTATGACGAGTCCAAACATGTGCCAGTTCATTCTTGGGACCTATGTCTTCTCATCTTAAGTTCTTCTCGGTTCATTTGTACACACCACCCCTTTGATATGTCATTACAAACACAATTAATCAAATCATCTCGAACTTTATATTTATTATCTCTGAAAAAAGTATTTTGTATTATCGAAAACATGCACATCTAATTTAGCAATGCGAGGTTCAACAATGTTTGATACAAAATAAAGGCAAAAACAATAAATTAAAACCTAAATACTTCCATATAACAGGAAATGCAAGAATATCGTGCAATTTTGTGATTTTTTTATCTATCAGAGGATAAGTACCGATCACATATTAGATGCTAACTTTCACTCTTAGACACTACGACTTAAAAACAAAGACGTAAAATAAAAATTTGATGGTTCAGAGATTGCATTATATGATACAAAATGAATGTAAAAAACATGTATGAATTAAAGAATGGTCATTTGAAACCCAAATTTCGTCCAAAAATTTGAACTTCGGAAGGATTGAAAAATTGTGTATAGAAGAAGTAGTAGTAACAATTAACAAAGCTTATTCCTGACATATATATTTGACTGACTGGAACATAAATCCGATACATAGCAAGTCGAAGACAACTTTTGATATTATCAGATTGTAGCTTTCGATCGGTATTAAAAGGGGCATTTTCGAATTTTGAAAGCATGTGAGCAATTGAGGGGCCTAAACAACAATTTTCATCATGAATTTTACAAGCGAGTATGTTCAAGTTTAACTTGAATTTTTATTTTTTCGGCTGAAACTTACTTTATGCACTCCCATCTTTTTCATATATATTTTCAAATATCCATTTTCCAAATACAATTTTGGGAGGTGATTGCTAATTAAAAATTGGTGTACAATAGATCAAATGAAGTTTGAATTGAACATTTATTACCTAAATTCCTTACCACAAACCAATTCAGTGACTTTAATTTCAATTTTTTTTAAGATAAATAATTAGTTTATCCAAATTGACACTAAAAAGAATCAAATCTAAAAAATTGAGACGGATCAATCCCAAACCAACACCAACAGGCCAACTTGAATTTCAAAAATTTAATAACAAAAAGAAGCGAACACACAGCAATAGTATGACTTGTCAGATTAGTTTTTTTTCCCTCTTGTTTGGGTTTGAACCCAGAAATTTCAACAACTCAAATAAGTTGAGTTACTCGATCCCTAGTAGGACTGTTTATTACTTCTATCTTTTTCTTCTCTTTTATTTTATCAAGTTTTTTATAGCATTCTCACACGACTCTTGAATTCTTATATTATAAACCGTTCAAAATATAATTGTAAACAATAATCAAAACTGAATATCAATAACAAAGGGATTAGGTTAGATAATTTTTTCTTCAAAATTGATCTAATTCAATCCGCAGACACTTTAATTTGTCTACGAAAATTTGGACGAGGATGTGAAAATCGTCAACATGAAACCTTTCATCTTCTCTCTGTAGATAGTCAATATTTTCTTTTTCCATCAGTTTTTTTTTTAAAAGAGATAATCTTGTTTGAATATCACATTCTAGCTTTATAATTAAAATTCAAATTTTGATTCATCACGTTATGATTTATCAGTCTCAATTGATGGACGACATAAACTTTACTATAAATAAATAAATGTGTCTTGAGAGAATTTATTCCTCAATTTAATTGATAGTTAATTTGGACTATTCACAAGCACTAAGTGTCAGGATTAACAATTAGCAATATGAAAATTTGTTAATAAGTTAGACATTAAAGTCATCTCCTAGTCAGCAAGCCAAGGGAACAAAATTTGGAAACCATATAATAATATAAGGCACAAGAACTTTTTTCAACAGTTGTGAATGATGAAGTTGAGGTGATGATGGATAGTGCGAAATAAGAAACATTGGAATGGAATATTTAGTGTTCGATGACATGCAAATTAAAAACGTAGTACATTGTCTTTATGCTTATATTTAGTTATGAATACCATAAAATAATACTTGTAATATACATCTTCCTGCTGCAATATTATTCTTAAATATGATGAATTGTTAATTTGTACTTTCGATCTAAACAGCGGCAAGCGTGACCTGCAGTTCAGTCATGAATATACTGAACGATTCTAGTTACACCTGAGTGGTGGCAGCATCCTTATATTTATATCTACTATGTTTTTCTATTGAGGAATATATATGTAAGAGAAATGTTAGTAACACACATTTTTTAACACACTCTTTTTGATTGGTTAAAATTCACATAGGACCTACCAAAATTATATGGGACCCACATGATTTGGTTGGTCCCATGTGAATGCTAACCAATCAAAGAGAGTGTGTTGAAAAGTGTGTGTTAGAATGCGTATTGCTAGCATTCCTCTATATGTAATAGGGTTATGTCGACACTCATCTACAAGTTAATTATTGTTATGAGATAAAAGTAAAAACTTGTACTTAGAAGACAAAGTTTCTATTAATGGATTCCTTAAACAATACCCTTAGAACATTCCTTAACGAAACAAAAAAATAATATAAATTTTGTATTAAAAATATAAATACTTAAACTTTTACAACATTAAATACACAATTTTATTCTCAAAACTTTTATCTTTTAACTTTTTAAATCGTGCCCTTGAGACAAAAGATCACATTTTCCAAACCCAATATGTAGTTTAAATTTCACAAAAAATGGGAGAAAAGGTTTTTACATTTGGCACTAAAAATAAATTAATCGGACATTTAGATATTGTGCTTTCATTGTTTTGTTGTTGGTCCCTCCTTATTAAGGGGCGCCTACCCTATAGTGACATTGAAAAATGGAAGAGTCATCTAGTAAAATATTAAAACAAATATCAAAGATATAAGAATTAAAAAAGAAATTGAAGAATATTCTTGAAACGATGAAACGAGGCTTTACTCGCATTTGAAAAGAAACATGCAATGCAAAGTGGTAAGACAAAAGAAGGAATTTATAGAAAGTTGGCCCCCTTTTCACCCTGGAAATGAGTAATGAACAACCCAATACTCCACGACCCTGGAAATTGCTAGCTACCTTTGATTCAGAAGACTAGTCCCTCCCTCCCTGTCACAGAATTGTAAAAAATAAAGTATGTTTGTCTTTGTATTGGCACTGTTTGGCTCCTGCACACATGAGAGAAAAGAGAATGGCACAGAATATTGTACCATAGTTCACAGCTTTTTTTTTTTCAA
>Ga0228711_1012661_pt1 | contig 10239 bp, 9 predicted proteins | sample MedpolnodulmetaG_2_FD_177996 | JGI IMG/M metagenome (GOLD analysis project Ga0228711, IMG submission 177996) | Root nodule microbial communities from Medicago polymorpha collected in Santa Monica, California, United States - brown nodules | ecosystem: Host-associated > Plants > Roots > Nodule...
TTTTTTAGAGTTTTTTTTTTTTTTTTTGTTGAAATTGATCAAAATTTAACTTTATTTTATATTTTGTTATAGAAATAGCCTATACTTGAGCACTGATACGATAAGCGCTTATGCTATAATCGCTTATGCTATGATCGCTTAATTAAGCAGTTTATCAAAACAGAACCTAATTGTTGTTGTTACTTGTTTCTTATTGCAAATTGGCAAGTTTACAAGCGCTTACGTGAGATCTCTTAGTTGGATATTTATACTCCAACCGTGAGGTACTCGGTTTGAGACCAGATAAGGGTTGGAAACAAAAAATTGGCAAGTGTATTTATAGTTGTGGATGCTGCTTAATGTCAGTGTTATTGTTGTCACTTGGATCACAATCTGTATCAAAATATTGGAATGCTTTTAACGAGTTAAATGTTGTATTTGTGTCATTATAGGGCTCTGAATGGAAAGAGAAAGCAGAGAGTTTGGAAATGGAACTTCAGCAATGCTACAAAGCTCAATCCCGAGTATCTGAGCAGCTTGTTGTGAAAATAGCTGAATCTAGAACTTTGAAAGCTGTGGTTCAAGAGAAAGAAACTGCAGTTGATGATTTGCAGAAAGAGTTGACTGCAATGAGGTTTCTTATATTCCTTTTTATGTTTTTAATTCCAAAAGTCATGTACCTTTATTTCTTTGAAGTTACTGCATTTTGCTTATAGAGGGACTTAAAATTTGCAGGGATGAGTGCAAGCAAATGAAAAAGGACTTAGAAGACAAAATTAAAGCTCTTGAAATCATTCTAAGTGAGAATACAGAACTTAAAACACAATTGGAGCAAATGACTATTAGAGCCAAGAGTTCTGAAATTGAACATAAGACATTGGTGGATCGCATGATGTTAGAAAAAATGAAGAATGCTGAACAACTAAATGAGGTATAATTTATGTTCATATATGTTCATTCACCATATGAACATTTGAAATAAAGCAGTCAATTGTACAAACTTTATGTGAGAATGAATTAGGCTTGGGCATGTAATGAAGTTAAAGCAGCTAATAATAAGATAGCAATTTAGTTAATTCACTTGCTTCCTATCTGCTATTGGTGTCACCGTCTTCGGTGTAGATGTCAGTCACCTGACTATGCTACATTTTACCACTACTGCATCAAGTTTCGAGCTTGTTTTCTGATTGCATGAAATTTGGATTGTATGACGAGTCAAATAATTGTGACTGTTACAGCAGTAGTCTAAGTTTTCTTACATGTAGCACCCTCACAAATTAAACTGATATTTTTAATTCTATTAATTAGCTGCATGGATTCTCAATGTTTCGTTGTTTTGCTTTAACTAATATATTTCCTATCAATTTTGGCAAACCAACTGTATGATGACATGATCAAGCAGCTAAAGGCCAGTGGTTTAAAAAAACTTGCAAGGCAGCAGATAGATGGCATAGTTCGCCAAAGTGAAGAAGGTGCCGATGCCTTTTTGCAGTCAATCGTCCCATCCACATGTAAACACACGCTCCAAGCACACGAAGGTGGTTGTGCTGCCATATTGTTCGAGTGCAATTCTAATAAATTGATAACCGGGGGACAGGATCAATCAGTCAAATTGTGGGATACTGATTCAGGATCCTTAATTTCCAATCTTCGTGGCTGCCTCGGCTCTGTATTAGATCTTGCAATCACCAACGATAATACATCTATTATTGCTGCTAGCAGCTCAAACAACTTGTATGCATGGGATCTCAAACCCTTACTGGCCACATGGATAAAGTCTGTGCCGTCGATGTCAGCAAGGTTTCCAGCCGTCACGTCGTCAGTTCAGCTTACGACCGCACTATAAAAGTTTGGGACTTGCTTAAAGGCTATTGCATTAACACAATCATTTTCCACAGAAACTGCAATGCTCTTTGCTTCAGCACGGATGGACAGACCATATTTTCCGGACATGTTGACTGAAATCTTCGACTATGGGATATTAAAAGCGGAAAACTACTCAGGGAGGTTGCAGCACACTCACTTGCTGTCACATCAATATCTCTTTCTCGAAATGGAAATGTTGTACTAACCAGTGGAAGGGACAATTTGCACAATTTGTTTGACGTGCGATCTCTAGAAGTTAGTGGCACACTGAAAGCCGCCGGAAATAGAATGGCCTCCAATTGTAGTCGCTCGTGTATTAGCCCGGATGATAAAAATGTTGCTGCCGGATCATCAGATGGATCTGTCTATGTTTGGTCAGCATCTGAAGCTGATATAGTCGGTACTCTGAAGGAACATACTTCTTCTATCCTGTGCTGTACATGGAGTGGCCTTGGAAGACCCTTGGCTTCAGCCGACAAGAATGGAGTTGTTTGTATCTGGACCTAAGGAAGCTCAATTTCTTTGAATATACTAGCTGGTTTGGAGAATGTATGGTGATGCTCATTTGCTCAGGTTCAGATTTAATGAATGTTTACACTTTCTGATCATAAAAATCATTACACTTTCATACAGGTTATAAGTATACCATTGAAATTAGGACCAATGTAGATATTCATTTTTAACAGAAATCCAATTATGCTACTGCTACCCTCTAGTAAATAAACTGTAATGAAAAGTTTATGATCCACTAGTCTCGAAATGGCAAAATTTGTTAAATCAAGTCTCATATTGTAATTAATGTAGATAGGATGAGGATTAATACATTGGATTATGTTTTACTTTTACTCTTCCAGTGTCATTGGATTAGTCCTTTGTTTTATTGTAACTTCTCTTCTGCATACATCACACATGCTATGTGCAAATATCTTTGTAATTGCATTGTTAACTCCTTTTCATTTTATCCTTAAGTAAGTAAATATTGTTGAGTGAGCATGGGGGGAGTATGGAAATTAGTTCTCACCAAAATGTCAAATTTATTGTTAATCCACATGGGTGATGGGTGAAAATACACAAAAGATGAACATTGGTTATTTCTCTCAGTCAAGTTCCATCATAATATCTTGACAAAACCATTCAATTTTCCTCTCTTTTCTCTCTTATGTTCTGTGACAGATTTGAAATTCCTTACAACAAATTTTAAGTAGGAGTTTTATCTTTATTGCTTCTGATACATCTGCCTCCAAATCCTTGTGCTTTGTGAGCTCCCTGAACCAGGTTTCTGTGTAAACAAACATTACAAGCTTTTCCTTTTCGAGGCTATTGAACATGGCTTACTGAAAAAGGTTAATGTAGAAGCAATTGAAAGTTCAAGTTCATGTAGAAAGTTGTTTATACAACTAGGTTAACATGTGGTGCAAATGAAGAACTGGCTGTTATTGGCAATGACCATGTGATACGTACGTGTATCTCTAGAATCACGGTGAATTTGCATAATCACGGCGAGCCACAACAATTTTGCTTAAGTTATGGAATGTAGCTTCTGCACAATCAATATGATTCACCGTGATTTCGGCAAACCAATCGCAAATCCAAACATGCACCAAGTGTAATGTAACCCATGATAAAAATATGTGACATTGTATTTTACACATTTCAATTCAAGTCACGAGCCATTTCTCAATTCAAAGCTAAAGTAAGTTGCAACAAGATGTAACATGTGTAATTTGACAAAAAACAAAAGAAATAACAGGATGTAACATGTAACAGATGTAACATGTGAGACAGATAACCTGAAATATCTTTCAAGGAAATTAGGAAGATTCGAAGAAAAAGATTTTGAAAACATCTAATTTATTTTTTCTTCAAGAAAGCTTATAAGGTGCAATCAAATGATTAATCAATATATTTTTTTCTTCGTAATTTTAGCAAATGATCATTCAATATTTTAAGTATAAAATTTTTAGATTGTTAGATTATTTTGTGATTCATAAGAATGCAAGGAAGGTACGCTACGTAACTCGTTTTCATGAAAACATAACTGATAGATAGATGATACTTCAGCCAAAAGGCAACATGGAAACAGTTTTTTTAAAATAATAATTGATGGATAGTACCCAAAACATTACGCCATGGAAATCCTTTAAAACAAGCAAGAACGTCACGTTGGACTCTAGAGTCAAATGATAGCTACTGAATAATAATAATAAATGGCATCTTTCTTTGCCAACTCAAATTATATAGCTCACCCACTTCTGTTCTGCTCAATTAATACAATTATTTCTGAAAAAACACATTTATGTAGATTGAATTAAGTTAGGAAAAACATAAGGGGTATATGTACATAAGGTTAATAAACTAATGGATGTGTCGTATGTTTTACATAAGCCCAAATTAAATGTTGTTTGGATGAACGTTTTCTAAAGTGAATTACATACAAATTGAATTCAAAATAAATTATCTTGTGTATGAGTTTTTTTCCTCTAAAAACAGTTCCACACAAAATTTAGTATACATTTTTTCAAAACATTATATCATGCACGTAACCGTAAAGACTAATTTATGAGATAACTGATATTTATTAAGGAACCTATTTCTTTCAACATAATATTTTTCATACACACCGATCAAACTCCCACCAATAACATAAGATAACTGACATCAACCTTTTATGAGTTTCCTGGCATTCATTTTTTTAATCAAACGCAAAAACTACTTTTACTTACTTCTAATTAAACTGACATTTGAAGACAAAAACTCTTACCTCATAAAACTTCTATCTAAACATGGAATGAAAAGTTTCAATATTAAAAAAAGAAAATAGATTTGATGTACTTTTTGTGCGTGGTGCCACACCACTTTCAACTTTTTGTGTCCATTTGTTGTAGTATAGATAAAAACAACAGTTCCACTCCATAAAGTGGCTCAAAACTGAACGCAACCACATTTCACATTCACCACCCCTTCACCATGTTACTCCTTAATGCAATAGCGTAATAAGCATGCAAAAGAAAGACGATTCTTGAAGCATACAATAACAGAAAGCATGCCACAGAAACTAAATGACACAGTTATCACTTATCAACTCACATTAAAAAACAAAATAAAATTCTCTCAAATTTCCAATTCCTCACTCATTGAATCCTTTGCTTCCATACTTGAACAACACAAACATATCCTATTATATCATCTCCATCATTGTGCATTGTTGATCCCCTTAAGAAACCTTTAACTTCCTCACATTTTTTATTCTGTTTACATTCTCCAATCCTCTATATAAACCATCTCCTGCTCTTTCCCTTTCCATCCAACTTCCATTCAATTAATACATTCCAAACAAAGAAACATGGAAACTAATAAACTATTGTTGATTGTTCTGTCCGTTGCTTTGGTTCTCGAAGTATCCGAGAGCTTCGATTTCCACGACAAAGATGTGTCCTCCGACGAAAGCTTGTGGGACTTATACGAGAGATGGAGGAGTCACCACACGGTTTCTCGGAACCTTGACGAGAAACAAAAGCGTTTTAACGTGTTCAAAACAAATGTGATGCATGTCCATAACACCAACAAAATGGACAAGCCTTACAAGTTGAAACTTAACAAGTTTGCCGACATGACCAACCATGAATTTAGAACTACCTATGCTGGATCAAAGGTTAATCACCACAGAATGTTCCGAGGCATGCCACGTGGAAGTGGAACATTCATGTATGAGAATTTTACCAAAGCTCCTGCTTCTGTTGATTGGAGAAAGAAAGGTGCTGTCACTGATGTCAAGGATCAAGGCCAATGTGGTAAGTTTAAAAAGTTATTATTTAGATTCTGTACCATTATCTTGCATTCACGCAGTCAACAGTTTGCCATTATCTGATTCGGATGACTTGTGTTACAAGCAAACTTTTTAAATAGTTATAAATTGAATTCACCGAGTTATTGACTATGTAAATGCATAGAATTTCTGACTGCAGGTCAATCCATTTTCTAATAGTTATACTAGTCATTAATAATCATATTCATAGAGCTTAACCTAAGTTATGTATTATATTTTTCCACTATTATGCAATATAGCTTTTTATAACATTGTTGTTTGTGATTAATGTCTTGTATAGGTAGTTGCTGGGCTTTTTCAACAGTTGTAGCTGTGGAAGGCATAAACCAAATAAAGACAAATAGGCTAGTGCCTTTGTCTGAACAAGAGCTTATAGATTGTGACAATCAAGAAAATCAAGGATGCAATGGTGGGCTAATGGAATATGCTTTTGAGTACATCAAGCAAAAAGGTGGCATAACAACAGAAAGCTATTACCCTTACACAGCAAATGATGGATCATGTGATGCAACAAAAGTGAGTAACAGATGCTAAACTTCTATTGAAATTTTTTAATATAATTGACATGCAACTTTAGGAACCTAAGATGCAAAAATTATTCACGGTGCAGGAAAATGTCCCAGCTGTGTCAATTGATGGTCATGAGACTGTTCCGGCTAACGATGAAGATGCTTTGCTGAAAGCTGTTGCCAACCAACCTGTATCCGTAGCCATAGATGCCGGAGGATCTGATTTCCAGTTTTACTCAGAGGTAAATATGAGAATGAATCCTCTCTTTATTGAAACAAGAGAATAGTAAAATCTAAACCTTCAAAATAAAATAAAAATAAAAATAAAAATAAAAAAAGAGATGGAAGAAATGTGCTATTATTAGCATTCAATTTTGAAACTAATGTGTATCTTAATTTTGTAAACACCTATTACAGGGAGTATTTACTGGCGATTGTGGTAAAGAGCTAAATCACGGTGTAGCGATAGTAGGATATGGAACAACCGTTGATGGAACTAATTATTGGATTGTGAGGAACTCATGGGGAGCGGAATGGGGAGAACAAGGTTACATCAGAATGCAAAGAAACGTATCTGACAAGGAAGGACTTTGTGGCATAGCTATGGAGGCTTCCTACCCAATTAAAAACTCCTCCAAAAATCCAGCAGGACCTTTATCATCTACCAAGGATGAGCTTTGAATGTTTTACATAAAATTTAGCTTTCATCAATGTTTGATGTTGTTTTCTAGTATGTGTTGCAAATTACATCATTACCTTGTGAACTTTAAATATTTGAATCTTAGATTTGATCACAATGTATGATTTGGATAGTTATGCTTGTATTTCAAAAAGAAATAAATGTTTCAATTTGATTTAACTGTTAGCAATTTATCATGTAACTTCCCTCATTCCCAGCAACCATTATGTCTTAAAACATTCATTCAAATATCAATGGTTCAAATCTAAGCAAGTACTGAATAATAATTATTTTGTAGATCACTTTGTACATACACCATTACTTAATTATTTTGTAGATCAAGAACTAGTAATGCTTTCCTCCAAAGGCTAATCTTGATTTTGTGATCAATATGGTGAGCTTTAAAATGCTATTGTGTCGTGGAGTCAAAGTCTAAAACAAAGTTTGATGAACAGATAAAAAGGACAATTTGAATTTCTTATTTATTGTTTAAAATATTGTAAATGCCATCCATACCAGAGCAGATGTTATTTTAAACATAAAATTGGGTTACCATAGTGCAATTAGTCTAAACTCTAATCCTTGCTTTGCTCCATTCAATTTGTTGGAGAAAAACACAATGCAAATCAAAGCACATGGAATTGTGCACAAAGCATTAGGTAGGTTGCTACTTTGACAGAAAAACCAGTAACGGGGACAATACTTGTCCTCATAATTGAAACTAATTGACATATTAATGCTTACAGGGATTATTTAGTGGTGTTTGTTGGTGGAATATGGTGAAATTGTTGATGTAAATAATTTCATGCAAACAATGAATATAACTTGTCATTTATTCAAATATAAATTTTCAATCCTTAACCACCAAAACATAAAACCATCAATTGTTCAAAGTTTCAAACATCAATCACTACATTTAGAAGCAACTGGAGTTCAGATTACAAAATGTATCCAATTTGATCATTTATTAGCATTCAAAATAGATGGCTGATAAAAGCAAAATAGATGAAGCAAATCATCATCCATAGCACCTTATGGGATCATTGCAGCCCTTTTCAGCAGACTGACCGAGGCCTTTGCCTCCACCCTTTTCCAAATACTGCTGATGATATTCCTCTGCTCTATAAAACCTCTTTGCTGGAAGAATTTCAGTTACAATCTTGTCCTTATGTTCCAATTGTTTAGCTTCTTTTGATTCTTGGGCTAAACGAGCCTGTGTTTCATTGTAGTAATATATTCCTGATCTATATTGTGCACCTACATCACCTCCCTGACAATACACATATATAAAGTGAATTTTCAGCTAAACCAAATTACATACATGTTTATTTCGTTCATAATTTGGATCAGATACATTACCCGGTATGATACGAGTATACATACAAGAATACGACAATTTTAAAAAAATAAATTAAGGTTCGAGTACGTCTGATAATATCATAAATTTTGTTATATAATACAACTAAATAAATTCTTAGATTCACAACAAAAACATTACGATAAACAAAAAAAAGTTACATGCACATATATTATCATATTAATATATAATATAAAGATACACAATTTTATAAGTACCCATGGTTTACAGGTTACCTGACGATTGAGGGTAGTGGGGTCATGTCGTGACCAAAAGAGATCCAAGAGATTTGTGTAAGGACACAGTTTCGGGTCAAACTGAACCCGAACCACTTCCACATGATTGGTAGTTCCAGTGCAAACCAGTTTGTAGCTAGGATCCGGTGTATGACCCTGTGTATATCCAACCTCAGTCTTCACAACTCCCACAATTCTCTGAAAAGCAAGCTCTGCACCCCAGAAACAACCCGCACCGAACTCAGCAAACTCGTGATCCGGGTTATCCGGAATATCCAAATCCGGGTCAAAAGCTGGTTTGTGGTTCCCGTTTCCGCCTTCAATTGTAGCCATTGTAGTTACTAGTTTTCAATAGTATGTGACACTGAGGAGTTAACTATATAGAAATTGAATTTAATGGAATTTAAAATTATTTCTAGCCATAACCGTTTTCTTTGACCGGTAAAGTAAAGAAACATAATTGTTGAAAAATGAACTATGCTTATAATATTGGTTGGGTTCATTTTCATATTGTTTTGAGGCTATCAATAGTTTACCAATCTATTTTCGACTTTAGAGATGCAACTTAATAAAAATGTCATTGATCCTTTTTATTAATAAATAAAAAGAATTATTAATTAATAATAAAGTTGGAATATTGGCTTTTAAAAAATATGTCTTTTATTGTGTCACATAGATTGAAACAATTAATAAAGCGTATGATAAAAAAATAACATTAACATTTTATTGTTATTGTTGGTAAAAAAAATATTTTATTGGTATTGTAAAGTTATTTATAATTTGTCAAATTTTTTATCCAAAGTAACATAAAATAAAATACAGAGGGAGTATCCCCTAAAAAAAATACTGAGGGAGTATCATTTTCTAGAACAACTTTAATAGGCTAAAATATGGTTTTGGTCCCTGCAAATATGTCTCGTTTTGGTTTTAGTCCCTGTATTTTTTGTTTTTTTGTTTTTGGTCTCTGCAAATATGTCTCGTTTTGGTTTTGGTCTCTGGCCCCACTTTTGTGATCATTTTGCACACATGACACATGATGACTGAACCCATTTATTAGAAAAATAGTCACTGCAAAATCTTTTGATTTTTAAAAAGGTCCCTGCAAAATATTTTACTTTTGAAAATTGTCTCCAGGGACTTTTTTCAAAAGTAAAATATTTTGTAGGGACCAAAAACAACAAAAAAAAATTATAGAGACTAAAACCAAAACTAGACATATTTGCAGGGACCAAAACCATATTTTAGCCACTTTAATAAGTGGTATTAATACAAAATGATTCTAATACCTTAAGGGTGTGTTTAGATAGATGGTTTAGGAGGGGAGTGTTTACTTTTCTTTTTAAAATTACGGATTATATCACATGTTTTTTTAAAATAAATTAAATGTGATTGAAGTATTATATAATCGTTTATCATGTTAATATGTTAACTTTTTTAAAAAGATTTCATAGTATCCGTAATTTAAAAATGAAAAGTAAACTCTTTCCTCCCTTCCCCGTTTATACCCTTCATCCAAACACACTCTAAGTAAATTGTATTGATACAATAGTGGTAAGAAACATGAACACCTTAAATAAGTGGTTAGAAATTTGATCTATAACTTTTACATACAGAGAAAACTTTGATTAAGTTTAGAGAATTCATTTTGTGTTTAAAATATGGGGAATGCTAACCGGTGCCCCCGGGGCACTGGTTAAGGATATGAAAAAGAAAATTATATAGTAGTTAATGCATTGAAATTGTGTAATTAATTTATAATAAAGTCAAAAACAGTTTCCTTTTATGGT
>Ga0228711_1012662_pt1 | contig 10238 bp, 5 predicted proteins | sample MedpolnodulmetaG_2_FD_177996 | JGI IMG/M metagenome (GOLD analysis project Ga0228711, IMG submission 177996) | Root nodule microbial communities from Medicago polymorpha collected in Santa Monica, California, United States - brown nodules | ecosystem: Host-associated > Plants > Roots > Nodule...
TCCCCTTACACAAAAAAAAAAAAAAAAAAAAAACTTAAAATTAGTTCAAAATTCTCATTCTCATTAAGCAAAACTTCAACATATTTTAATCATCAACCAAACTTAGTTGATTTTCAATAAACTTAAACATCAAAATCAGATTTAGAGTAAGCTTTTCATAGTATCTTTTCATATCATTTTCTACTAATTCTCATTTCAACAAAAAACAAAGCAATTCAAATTAACTTACAAATAAGCTTATTCTCGTTCCCATTCAGATTAACCAAAAAAAACTTAAAAATCACAATTCTTATTCTCATTCCATATCATTGTCTACTAATTTTCATGTCAACAAATCATATTCTAGCATATTATCAGTTTATTTGATTAGTTTTTTTTTTCCAGCTTACTTTGAGGTAACATTTCAAATTTCAGCTTCTTTCATATATATATATATATAAGATTAAGCTTATTATCATCTTATTTCATCAAAATCTGATAATCAACTAAGCTTAATGGAAATCTGATTTTCAATAAGGTTACAAGAAATCAAAATCAACTTACGAAATTAAACATCAACCTAAACTTTCGAGAAAGCAGATTCAGCTTACAAGAAATCAGATTCTGATCATCAACCAAGCTTACTCTAATTAGATTCAATAAACGTAAACATCAAAATCAGATTTAGAGCAAGCTTACGAGAAATCAAAAAGCTTATAGGAAATATTTTAGATTCAGCTTAGTTTTAGATTTTAGCATATTACCAGCTTATTTTATCAAATATTTCAAATTCAGCTTTCTTCTGGCATACTAATTTTCATGTCAACAAATCAAATTTTCGTGTCAGCTTATTTTCATTCTTACTCTAAACATCAAATCAGATTCAGATTGAGATTAACCTAAAAAAACAGAAAACCTAGAAATATGAAATCTGAATCAGAATTAACCTTGTGAGGGGAGTGATTCTGATGAACAACGATGTAATGAAGCAGTTGTTAGGAAGCAATTGTGATATGATATGAAGTGATTCGATTGCGAATCTGAAGCGATTATGCAGAAGTGATTGTGAGAAGTGATTCAGTGAAGTGCTTATGAGAGAGAGGTAAGTGTTTGTGTTGAATTGATTCTAAGAAGTGATTCTGAGAAGTGCTTATGAGAGGCAAGCGAGAGAGAGAGAGAGAGAAGGGGAGAGAGAGGGGAGAGAAACGTGAAGTGCTTATGAGAAAGAAAATTTGGATTCTTCTCTCTGAAATGTAAAAATGAAAGAAATTAAAAAAATAAAAGTAAAATAATTAAATATTATTAAAATTAAAACTGTTGTGTTATTATTGTTTATATTAAATAAGACTACCATTTAAAATTGTGTTGTTTTAGTCAAATTACACAACAGTTTTATTTGACTCCTTTAAAAGTGGCGTTGCATTATAGCCTAAATGTTGTAGTGAATTAGTTGGTTTTCTGTTCCATTCTTACTCTCACACTCTTCACTACCCTTCTTCTCCTTATTCTCATCTCAATCATCACACAAAGGTAAAGGAAATTTAGGGGTTTTCAGGTAACAATTTCATCACTTTTCAGTTTTCATCATTGTTGGTTTCTCACTCTTACGTTTAGAGTGATTTGAACTAGATTTGTTTAGCGGGATTTTCAATGAGTGATGTTATCTGAATATCTAAAATTTGACACCGTATAAAAATACATTTATAACAATGGATGTGACTTGGAGACAAAGAAAACACAATTCAAAAACGAAATTGTATCTATACCATATATGTATATGGTGTCGGACACCGAAAATTGCTTTTCGATGCTCAAGGTTATTGTTCATGTTTGTTTTTCTATGTATTATAAATTAAACTTTGTTGAATGTTTTTTGCTTAAGTCCTCATCAGAATACATAATAAGATCCATGTGGACATGGACATTAGAGGTATGAACTTCCTAAGTAAGTTATTTATAAACTAATCTTTTTCATATGGATTTATTGTTTAATGTTGCTATGCATGTATACTTGTGATTGTGTATGAGATATTGCTTGCTAACATGTGTATGTGTATGTGTGTTGGCATTGTTTTTGGGAGTTCTATCAATGACAATATATTGTTATGTAGTTTCTTTTGAATAGGTAAAATTATAATTTAATCGTCAGAATCATTCTTGAATTTGTTTGCTGGTTTATTTGGAATCCTAGACTGTTATTTTAACTAGATTGATGTAGGCTGACATACTTTATATGTTTAATTGTATGAAATAGTTGCTCACTTTTACATTTGAAATGAGATTTACCATTAACAATATGGCTTCTGGTTACTCTTCATACAACAATGGGAAAGCTCAAATATTTTACTCTCGCCGCTGCTTCGTTTGCTTCAGCTGCAATATCTCGACACATTGTATTCCGCTTGAAAAACGCTGAAACTATTCCTTACATCAATCGAATGCGTTACATTGATCCAACAACAGCTTCCGTCAACAGGATTTCTGGTTAGGAATTTTTAGAAGAGGGGAAACAAGAGTTTCAAGGGAAGATATTGGCTTCAACACATTCACATGGTCTTAGGGTTGCAAGGGTTGTCGAAAATATTATTGGTGCAATGCATACAAAGATCAATAAAATGAGGTCTATTTCTGAGGATATTTCTCAATATGGCTTTGTGCGTAGTGATTGGTTGCGTATGACACGAAAGCTACCGCCTTCTTTGTTTTATTCGGATGGATTGAATTGTGAGATTTTTATCGTGACCGGTGTTGATGTTACTAATTTTTCTCCTACAATTTGCCCGGGAGGGAAGATTATTGCATCCACTGCTTTCATTGAGCTTCATTCAAGTGATGTAGAGTTAGCAACTATGCTTGCACATGAGATAATTATTAATCTTTCTTTGTATAACTCCTTGTTGCAGTTGCGGTTGCATTGTGAATCTTGACTCTATTTTTGTTGTTGAAAAAATAATATTGGTTTTCTCGTTAATTAGATTGCGCATATTATGGCTCGACATGTTTGTGAAAGGTGTACAAAGAAAGAGTTGATTTCTATGATACACCGCGTGCTTAATCTATTTGTCACCATTGATTTTTACAAAACAGTGAAGAATTGGATTGATCATCGGTAAGATTAATTCATTATCTCTCTTTTCTAATCCATTGATTGACCGTTTAGTTCTTTATTTGTTCATTAATGTTATGTGTTCTTACGTTTGTTAATTTGTACTACTTGTTCTTCCTTTTAGCCTCATGATTTGACATGGCTTCTTTCGTTTATTTTGAGTTGCACCTTACTAGGAGTATGGAAGTAGAATAACGTTTCATCTACTCTAAACCAACGTCCCTTTTTGCTTGTTGTCAACCCAATTTATTCCCAATTTGCAGGTTTGAATTTGAAGCGGAATACATTGGGCTTCTACTAATGCAGCAGCTGGCTATGATCCCCGGCAAGCTCCTAAATTCTACGAGAAGATTGCAAAGTTCGATGCGCCTGTAAAATTTCATGTGCTTGCAAGGTTTTTAGTTAGCCATCCATCAGGTAAAGAAAGAGCCAAAGTAGTGGCTCGATCTGAGATATTGCAGGAAGCCCTTATTTTGTATAAAGATGCAAGAGGCAGACGTGGGGTTGAATGATTTCATTCTTCAGGAAACACATTTGTCAGCTATACAAACTACAAAGTGCATTCAGTTGAAATTTTTAGGAAAGGTTTTCATTTTCAAGTTTATTTTAATTTCATCTATATTTGCAATTAACTTCTATGTTTGTTTCAGTCTCTGAGGAACTTGGCCTATGAAAAAAAAAACCATTGCACTTCTATGTTTGTTTCTTTATTAATTGTACCAATACATTGTGTGATTGGTTCTTTGTAACAAAAAATTGAGTTGAATCTCAAGTGATTTATGATTGAATACATTCACCTAAAAATTAATTGTACAATAAATTTGAATATACAGAATCATACTTATTAGAGTCAAAATCTATAAATCATAGTTAAGTTAGAATTAATCATAAATACAACCAACTTGCTTGAGCTCCAGTTGCAAGGAGCTCCTTTCAAGGACGTGTCTGGGAAATGCCGGGTTCGATTTTCAGGGGGAACAACGCTTGGCCAGTGCGCATCCCTCTACGCACAAGCCGGATTAGTCGCCCACCTTTGATGGGTCGGAAACCGGTGCAAAAGCCAAAAAAAAAAAAGAATTAATCATAAATACAAAATCAATATCATCCAAACATGTCAACATTAATTTTATGTATCTGGTTGACTCTCTACCCATGAAGTTAAACACAACTTAGATTACAAGAAGGCTAAACTAATGACATTTATTAATACAACTAATTAGAATGTTGTTAAAAAATTTCTACTAGTCAAAGTACCGAAACTATTAAGACGGATGTCGTGACCAGGGTTCAAACCCCAACCTCTCTACTTGTAACTGTGAGTTTCAATCATTATTTTTTTCTATTAAGAAAATGTTGTTATATTTTTGTGTTTAGTCGTCTCGTAAAGCTAATTTGATATAGAGGAGTTGTGAACAATAAACCCTATCAACAAGCATTTGACGCACAAAAATCATTTTACACGGTACGAAAAGACGGGCACTCACATGCCCGTTTTTCTGCTCTTTTGAAAATTATGAATGGTGTTTTTTTTTTTTTTTTATGAAATTTTGATTTTGATTTTGATTAAAACTAAAAGTATAAATGTTTGTTGCTTTCAAGTGATAACAAACCAAACTAACCATGATTATCTATTTCAATGACACCAATAATATAAAAAAAGATATAATCTAAATTCTTTTTTTTAATGACACCAACAACAATCTTTATGATAGAAATAATGATTTGGAATTCTGTGGTTTGGTCTATCTGGTCTGTTCGCAATGAGATGGTGTTCTCTGGAAGGATAATAGATGTAAAGAAATTGGTAGTATCCCTTGGTGGGATAGTAGGCTTAAGCGAGGTCCTAGATTTGTTATAACTTCTATGTCAATGCTCTTGAGATAGTAGGCTTGTTCCATCTTCCATAAAAGTTAGCTTTTTTATGGTGGGTTTCTAGGCGGTGTTTTTTGTGAGTGTGAGGTACCCTTACCTTTTTCTTCAGTTACCGGGGGTTATTTTTATTTTATGTGGTGGTTTCATTTTCTTTTCTCTTCTCTGGGTGTTTGTGGGGTGTTCTTATTTCTTTTTGTTGGTGATAATTGAAATTTGTTTACAGTTTATTAAATTGCACTTATCTCTCACATTCTATGACAAATTGAGTGATTGCATGGTATGTAGTGTTTAATTAGTGACTATTTTGAAATTTATAGTTTCTAATTAGTTTTCAATCTTTTTGAACTAGTAATGCTCTTTATGGATGGTTTATGGAACATGTTAAGGATTTTCTCTGGAGATACAAGAAGATACAGTGTGGAAAAGGAGTTTGGCGATGTATGAAGATACAGCGCTGGGAAAGATGTCTGAAGATGTATCAGTCTGTATCGTCCATGAAGGTCCTACAATTGTTCGAACTCATGAGGCCAATGTCTATCATAGCTTAAGGGATAAGTTCAATGAGCTGGCTCCAACCATTACAGTATGAGGAATAAAGGAATATGATATGTACTCACACTATAAGATAAGTACACCTCGTTTAGGAAATGACTAAAGGGTACTACTTGTAGTGGTTGGTCTTATACTATAAAAGGACAACAAGATGACAGTACCAAGGGTCCAAATTTGTGTAGTTAAATGAACAGTCGATTTCCAATTAGGGTTAGAGGCCACTAGAGTTCTCACTCGATCTCATCTTCATAGATGAGCATGCATGCTAGTTCTTAGTGAATTAGAGTTTGGATCAGTTTAGTCATGCTTAAAGCTCGCCTCTTTCCTTATTGGAGTGTGTAATCTGTTCATAACTCTTCATTTTCTATTAATTTAACTTATTCATTTTTTTCATTTATGTCTTCTTCCATCTTCTTTTTTGTGGTTAAACTCGTCATAAGCTAAACCCATTTTAGTGGATTAGACCTAATGAGGTTATGATTATATTTGCTTATGATTTTAAGAGATATAGCTTCAGGCTTCTTTTAAACAAACTATGTTAACAATAATCTTTGAATGTAAAACTTGATCACTTTTATTTTTATTGCCGAGTTCCTTGAGACTAAAAGGAGATAAGAATGGAAATGTTTGTTTAATATGAGTTAACTCACTAAGTACCAAAAGGAGATAAGAAGAAGAAAGTTTGTTTGAACTGAACCAGATCTTGGAAAGGCATAAGATGTGCCAAGATCTATCTAGGACTGTTGTCATAGGCCACAACTCAACCTCTCTCTTGATGGAGGGCTAGGGATGTCCTAACCTAGTAATGTTGCATGTTAAGTACTATGATTGAACCCTGAAAGGTGCGTCTTCACATGCTTAACATGATGGATGAGTCGAAAGACCCCCAAGGACATCATATTGCCAAGAAGCCATAGAAAATTATCTCTCTATATCATACAAAATATCTACCTATAAATACCCTTCATTGCTTTTATATACTTCATTTCAAAACTTATCTTCTTCCATTCCCGTTTTTACTATTTTAGGGCGGTCAAGATGTCATGGTTTCACTATTGGTTTTTCATACAAAAGGTCAACCGAGATCTTCATGTCATTATGGATTATTCATATTAGTTTCAACCTTCTCCTGTTCCCCGATTTTTTGTTCCCAAATTTTTCAGAGGGTGTGCGAGATGGATGACAAACCTTCTCCCACCATTTTCTTGAACTACAAATTTAGCTTTAGTTTCTAAACATTTTGTATTATATAACATTATGTTAATTCAAATGTATTATGGAATTCTAGTCAATTAACATGTGTTGAATTATTAAATTTTGTTGTCAATTTTAAATTATGCCATTTTAAATTATGTCATTTTAATAAATTAAGTCGAACTAATCAAAACGGTAAATGCAGTTTGAATTTTATAATCTGAAAAAATATCAAATACGCTTCAGATTATAAAATCCTATTAAGGGTAAAATGGTCAGCTGAACCAATATGGGTTTCAGAACAATGTCTCTAAGTTTTTGATGATAACAATGTATATAAGAGCAATTGGATACTTTAAAGTTTGTTCAGGTGTGCAGGTCTATAAAATTAAAATATGATTATGAAGTCAACATTCTGACCCTGAAACACACTACTCTAAACAAAGAAGAGAGACTCTGATGCTCAAGAAAAGGTCTGCTGACAAAGCTGTGATATGAAGATGGTCAACAAAAAGTCAAAGTTCTAATCAAATGTGCATCAAGTTATGTAGCCAAGCTTTGACATGAAGACAAAGCTCTGAAGGATCAAGTCAATGGTCAATACTCTGAAGATCATCTGATCAGTTTTGTCTTTTTCCAAAGGAACGTCACAATCCATGATATCTCCATGACCAATAGTATGTTTTGTCCTTGGTGAATTAAAAGAAGACATGTTGCAGAAACGGAAAGACTTTTGTGAAAGACAAAGTGGATGCAACAGATCAATCTCAGTCGCATCATTTTTTGGGGATCAAGGCTATTTGGTTAGCGTTTGACTCACTAATTTATTTTACGACTGAACATTTAATTTTTTTAAGAAAAGGGGGAAAAAGATAAAGGGAAGGTATTAGCACCCTTTATGTCCGTAGTATCCTACGGGAACCTCTTGATTTTATTTAACGTTTTGTGTTATAAACTTGCTTGCTAAAAAAGGAGTTAAAGTGATGAAAAGGAGTTAAACTTTTGCATTTTATCATTTTTATGTTTATTAGATTAGGCTGCATATTTATCACTCATTTATTTGTGCATATTTATTTTTATGTCATTTATTTTACAGCAGGATTTAGAGTGTATATTAGGCTTTAATGTAAATTACTCATGCATCTTTAGTCTAGGTTTATCATCGTGCATATTTATTTTTCCATTATTTATTTTCCGCAGACCATAGAATGTATCGTAGACCGATGTAAATCATAAATAAAAAGTGTGCGTGTGTGGGTGTATACCTTTTATTTTCTTTCTAGTTTAGGTTAAAGGTTTTTGTGGTGATCCAACGTCACTACAAAGTACCTGCGCTTTTATTTTCTCGCTCCGATAGTTGTAGCTTTATTAATGCAAACAAACCACAAAATCACAAAAAAATCTTTTCCACAATAAACCTTGATTCAAAAAATCGAGTGACTCTTTTATTTTATTCTTTCATAAATGAAAATTGCAATCAACTTTAAGTCTTTACTTCTTTTCATCACTTTAACTCCTTTTTTAGCAAGCAAGTTTATAGCACAAAACGTTAAATAAAATCAAGAGGTTTCCGTAGGATACTACAGACATAAAGGGTGCAAATATCATCCCTTTATGTAAAGATTTAGGGTTCGAGGGTTAGTTACGTCATTTTTTGGAAATCAAGGCTATTTGGTTAGTGTTTGATTCACTAATTTATTTCACGATTGAACATTTAAATTTTTTAAGAAAAAGGGGGAAAAAGTTCAAACTACCCCATATTGAAAAGATTTAGGGTTCGGGGGTTAGTTATAAAGGGAAGGTATTAGCACCCTTTATGTCCGTAGTATCTACGGGAACCTCTCTTGATTTTATTTAACGTTTTGGAAGGATGAGTGTCCTTTGCCTACGTACCCGTGAGGGATCAAAACCTCGTAGTTCGAGGTAGAAATTGACGTTTGATTTGTTTTTGTGTTTTTTATTAGTTTTGAAAAAAAGTTTTAAAATGAAAAGCCAAATGGAAAAATAAGCTGGTTTGTATTTTTTATGTTAAAAGAAAATGACTTAAAGTAATTTAAAGTTGATTGCAATTTTGTTTTACGAAAGAATAAAATAAAAGGGTCACTTGGTTTTTTGAATCAAGGTTTATTGTAAAAAAGATTATTTTTGTGATTTTGTGGTTTGTTTGCATTAATTTAAAGCTACAACTATCGGAGCGAGAAAAATAAAAGTGTAGGTACTTTGTAGTAACGTTGAATTACCACAAAAACCTTTAACCGTAGCTACTTTGTAGTAACGTTGAATCACCACAAAAACCTTTAACCTATACTAGAAAGAAAATAAAAGGCATACACACACCCACACCCACACACGCACACTTTTTGTTTATGGTTTACATCGGCCTAGGATACATTCTATGGTTTGCGGGAAATAAATAATAGAAAAATAAATATGCACGATGATAAACCTAGACTAAAGATGCATGAGTAATTTACATATGCACAAATAAATGAGTGATAAATATGCAGCCTAATCTAATAAACATAAAAATGATAAAATGCCAAAGTGATAAAATGTGCGAGAGAAATTAAAATGCATGAAAAAGAAATTAGAAAAAGGGAGATGCAAAGAGGCCACCAGTTCTCGGAATCTCTTTAACTTTGGAGAGCACCCAATTTGTACGTCACGGCAGTGATGATTGAATTAAACAATGGAAACTGAAATCAAAGGAAAACAGCCACGCAGTAGTAGTAATACATTCACAACAATTTGAATCAAATGGCACTGCAGGTAATTTTAAGTAATGGATACTTAATTTAACAGCTGCAAATTTAATCACAGTAGAAGCAATTGAAACTATAGAAAATATATTGGCAGAAGTAATAATCATATCATATTCATATAAATAAAAGAAGAACAATAATGGAACAGGAACTATTGAAAGCACCGTAACAATAATGGAAATTGAAAGCACCGTAACAATGGAATTGAAAGCAACACAACAATGGAATTAAGAAATAATAAAAAAAAAAACTAGAACTCGTTAATTGAATTCCAACACGTAGCAGCAACTTGAGAATAACATAATATAGTAGCAATGGTAATAGAATTATATAAAGTAGTAGTCGCAAGTAAAAGAAAATAACATGGATGGATTGGAATTGAAAACCGGAATTAGAATTGGAAAGCGGCGGTGCAAGATAATACGGCAATTGAAAATTGTGGAGAAACTAGTGTTTTGAAACTATCATGTAAATTACGGTAGCTAGGTTTTTTTTGGAATATTTGTGTGTGAAAAATTGTGTTGTTGGGTAAAATTGTGTGTCAACTGTGTTGTTTGTTGTTGCAGGTTGCTCTTGGGATTAGGGTTTGTTTAAAAGAAACTGTATGCCTTGATTTGGGAGGAGGAAAACGCGTTTGTTACCAATTGCATTTTTTTGGATTTGGAATGTTTTGAGACTTATCATCTAATAATATAAATTAAGAAAAAGATAAATACAAATATTTTTTGGATTTGGACTGTTTTGGGACTTATCATTGGACAAAATAACAAGAA
>Ga0228711_1012663_pt1 | contig 10238 bp, 5 predicted proteins | sample MedpolnodulmetaG_2_FD_177996 | JGI IMG/M metagenome (GOLD analysis project Ga0228711, IMG submission 177996) | Root nodule microbial communities from Medicago polymorpha collected in Santa Monica, California, United States - brown nodules | ecosystem: Host-associated > Plants > Roots > Nodule...
GGGGGAGGGGGTTCGCAAGTTTGATTTGATTGCGCAAAGCAGAATTTAGTTACTAACATGTTCAATGGTTCTATTTAAATTATGAGTTTGTGGGGTAGTATGTCCCCTCAGCTGTCAAGTTTCACCTGCTGATCACTCTAATGTTATACGCAACACTAAAGGGTGTATGGTTGTTAGGCATACACATGTCAGTAGGTGTACGCACAAAATATTAGAGTGAGACCTTACTCTCTCAGAGGTAATTGAAATATAGGTGAGTTGATATTCCTAAATTGTCATCTAAAAGCTCAAACTTTGTCTATGGATCTTAGAAGTTTATAACATATTCAATATTACCTTAGTAGTCCTACGAAGGAGCAGCTCTATCTCGTCTACCTTACCAAGGGGGGAAAGAATAAGATTAGTATGAAACATTCAGAAAAGAGTGTTTGCTATGTTTATAGATTCACTCATAGGTGTCAGGTATGTCACACTCCCTAGTCATAGTGAAAGCATTAAGACCTTTTCATAATAAAATTAAATAGAGATTATAACATAACTGAATAAAAGAATTGAATTAAAAAGATTCCACAATAAAATAGAGGATCATCTTATAATCCTACCCTAAAAAGGGGGTAGTTGCTCATAGTAACCAAAGACAAAATTGCAAAAGAATAAAACATACTCTAGAGACTATGGATAAGAAGAGAGACCAATTCCGTAAAGCTCATAAGTCTTGCATTCCTCTTAAATCGCTTCGTTCTAAATGAGAATTTGCGAATAAGAGGAGTTGTATTTATAGGCTGATTTTCAAGTGGGTTTGGGCTGAAAAACTAAGCTTTTTCCTCAAACCCGTAGGAGAAAAATAAATATTTTTCAACCGGAGGTGCACGCCCCTCTTGTGTGGGATGGTGTGCCTCGCGAGCTAGTGTAGTTTTTGCACACCCTAGGTGCACAAGCAGCCTTAGACAACGCGGTTTTGCCTCTTTTTTTTTTCTTTTCTTTTTTTTTCTTTTTGAGTGTTTTCTTCCTTGAAACTTGTCTTGTGACTTGGAATATAATTTCTTCTCCCTGTAATGTGTTGAGAGGCCTCTTGAATCATCATCCATTTTCTTCCCAAATCCTCTTGAGATGATTTGTTTCGTCGATTTGCATGATTTTACATTGAATTACATCAACACCTAAGAACTGCTTGGTTTAGGAAAACTAGAATTACATGACCCAAAATAAAAATATTACAAAATGTCCCGAAAACCATAGGGAGTCATTCTAAAACTCCTCTAATTTGGATCAAAACCTAAATAAAATGACTAAAAAATATGCTGAAAATAACGTAAGGTGACATGTCATCACAACCCCAAACTAAAATTGTTACTTGTCTTCACGTATGAATAATTTTTTTTTTAAAACTTTGCATATTTTTCAAGAAAAACATACCTTTGCAAAGAGGTTGCTCATCATCTCGTCCCATTTCAAGACTTTGACTAACGTACCACTTCCATGCAATCGGGAAAGACTTAGAAAAGATAGTTCATACTCTCAGCAACATTATTTTTCAATATACACGCATGTATCTCATAAAGTCAGTAGGATTGGTCATGACATTTTCCCCCTTCAGTCGTCACATAAATGTACCCTACTTTAAATTGGAAACTATTCTAAATAGACATTCAAGATCACACTATATACACACTTTGAGGTCTTTCAATTTTGTAATGTGGCTTAGGTTAAGGAGGGATATATTTGGGAGAGAAGGCTAATAAAACAACTTGGAGTTAGATTTTCAACCTACATATTCCTACTAAACATTGAAGTATTATCAACCTTCCTTCGTTAAACCAAAATTGTTGAACGAAAATGGGTTTTATACATGCCTCTAAGTTTTGATGATGACAAAGTATAAAAGAACACTTAGATATGCTAATGTGTGTTCAAGTAGGCATGACCATAGAATTAAATAATAACTCTTAGGTCAAAATTTGTTCTGAAACATCAAGGCTTTGAACGCATAAGATATCCTTTGAAGCAAATAAAGAAGTTATTGTGACTTGGAACAAGATCTGAAGAAAGGTCAACCAGAAAGTCAACATATTGATCATAAGAGAATTTTCATTCAGAAGCATTTGAAGGATAGAAGACATTGATTGATCGGTGATTTGAAGAATCAAGGAATTTGAAGAATGAAGATCAATGGTTATTGGAACGTAAAGACAATACAAGTTGGAGTAATTTCATCTCAAGTTCCAAGACATTTGAAGATGGAAGAACGCTCATAAAAGAACGAAAAACTGCATAATTCACCCCTTATCGTCATTAAACGTCTGAATTAAAAACCTAATCTTCCTTGATAGTGAACCAATTGACCAGTCAACCAAGACTTGGAAAGCTCATCTTGTGGCTTACCTTTTTTATTTGCATACCACTCAGTACACCCTTTCTCCCCCAAGTTACAATTGACACCTTGGTATTGAAAAGAGAAACGAATGGCCAGTATTTTGTATGCAACGCTTACCAAATTTTTGCTTAGAACAATAGAGACACTTCTCACCTTTGAAGGTCGGGACATTGGAATTCTATTTGGAAAAGCAAAGCTCTTTAAAAGGAAAAAAAAAAAAAAAAAAAGAATTTGATTTTAAGGGCGTGTCATGATTGTTTCCCTACTAGTGCACACCTTATTAGTAAAGGAGGTTCTTGCCCCACTGAATGTATTATTTGTAACGAGAGTATTGAAGATACCGTACATGCTCTCTTTACTTGTCCCTAAGATGTTCAGGTATTACATACAACAAACTTATGGGTTGTTGCTAAACAAACTTTGAGTGAATATGATAATACAGAGGTAATTGTGCTTAACTTGCTACATCACCTTCATCCGTCATAATGTGCTCTCTTTGAAACCGTTTTTTGGAGCTTATGGAAGCTCCGAAATTTAAAAGTATGGCAACATATTGATGAAACAACATCCTAGATGGTTGAGCGTGTTACGCAAGATTGGAAGCTTGCACAAGCACTAACAAGGAATGCAACAATAATTGATGTCGCTTTTGCACTAGGTAGACTTAAATGTAATGTTGATGCATCTTTCTCTCCCTCTTATAATAAAGTTGGCATAGGTATGTGTGTTCGTGATGCTGAAGGATGTTTTGTTCTTATAAACACCACTTGCTTCTCCCCTCTATTTTCAGTGGATATAGGTGAAGTATTGGGGTTGTTTAATGCTCTATAGTGGGTAGCTGACTTGGGCTTTGACAGTATGGATTTTTCATTCGATTCAAAGGTTTTGGTTGATGCTTCTAATAATAGACTATTACTTTTCCCACTATCCTTTGTTCTCGTGCCCCGCAAAAAATACATAAATACCCATGATCCAGATTATATAATTTGAACTAGATTGTTAGCATTTTTCGGATTACGAAATTCGAAATGTCATGATCTGTGATTTTTTATGTTTTCTTTGATGTCAAAGATCTTTGTTGATCGTTATATAACCCTCACATAAGCTGCAAAGCAATTGCATGAGTTATATGAACGGTCAACAATGACCATGACACCTCAAACACTCCTAAAAATCTAATTTTTTTTAAAGAAAATGTAAGAAAAGAGGTAAAGTGAAGAATGAATGAAATTGTTGAAGATCCAAGCCTATTTATAGCCTTAAAGCAGTCCTAGATCATAACTACAGTCAAATAAAACGTGTTCCACCGTCCAACCGTTAAAAAAATGCATTAAACACTCCACTAACCGGCCAAACCTTTGGTGAAACGCCACCGTCCAAAAAAATGAGGGTTTTCGGATTATATAATCTGAAAATCACTAAGAGAATTCAGATTATATAATTCAGACAACACCAGAATATGTTTTTGGAGGATTTTCATTCAATATGACATAAAAAATAATTAAAAAAATGCATAAAAAACAAGTAAGCAACTTAAAACAACATAATATTCTAGGATGGTGTTCCAAAAGATGCTTTTGAACTCAATTCAACTAGCCTGCCAACTGACATATATCTATCGGCAGGCCAACTGGGTCGAGTTCATAAAAACTTTTTCAGATTCAGATCTGCAACATAAAGATGAAAGGCAAGCTGTTTCAAAATGATTGTCTTGAGTTAGATCATGTTGCCTTGCCAACTGAGATATTTATATTGCCAAGGCACCAAGATCTAGCTCATAGAAACCTCTTGGTATTCAAAGAGGATTTTTTTTTAGTTTTATTTTTTAAGGATTTTTTTTAGTTTTATTTTTTTGTGTTTTGCAGCAAAAAAACCAAAGCATCAAGATCTATGTATATATTTTTGACAGCATGCTGAAGATCTTCATCATGCAGTCAAATAGAGAGTTATCTATTTGTGACCGCATGAGAAAGATCCTCAACACAATGACAACAATTTCCATGATTTCTATAGTGTGTTTGTGTGTTTTGCTAGAAATGAAGATGAAAATCGAAAACACCTTATTTATAGAGGTATCTGGACGTTGTGGATCACAGGAACTATCGATGCAATATGGTTCATACAAAAGAATCCTATGCTGAAGGAATTCGGATTATACAATCCGAAATGCACTTATACCCTATAAAATTGAGTTAAATTCGGATTATTTTAGCGTTTAAATGAACATCTTTGGCGTAAAGTAATGCATAATGAAAATTTAGATAATATATATTATTTAAAACATGATAAAACAACTTAATTCAACAACATATAACTAATACATAATAAATACAACATAAAACACGTAATAAACACAATATAAAATATGTAATTAAATAAAACATAACACATCATCACGGATCATCTAAATTAATGTCTTCGTGTGGTACATCCATTAGTGTCCTGATCTCTTCGTAGTTCCGGATCAAACTTTGTTGAATATGTTCAACATATCTGACCAACGAAAGGTCCAACTCGATCGGCACTCTAGTACTGTACTAACAAAAGATTGAGAACATGGTTCTCACGTCGTCGTCGCTCGTGAGCTTCATCTAGATGAACTGCACACTCCCGCCTGAGTTGGTCGACGAACGTTGATACTCAACACTATTCACCCTTTGTGTGTCTCTGTAGTTGAGTTAAAGGTTGATTTGATTCAGCTGACTCTTCAACCCGGCGAGGGTGACATCTTTGGGAATCCTTAACAGATGGGGTGGTTTCCCCTCGTTGTAGTAAACTGCAGCTAGCTTGGTGTTCGGATCAAAGACAGGGTTTTCCATGTTTTTTGTTGTTATGGTTTCTGGTTATGAAAACAGGGACACCTATTTATAGAGGTCTCTGGGCATCCTGGACCACAGAAACTGTCAGTGCAATGTGGACCATAGGTAAAAAAATCATGTTTCAGATTATATAATCCGAACTGTCCCTCACCCAACATAAGGTGTGCAGTTTCCTTCATTTTTCACCATTATCGAATAAATTTGGATTATATAATCTGTAATCCATGGGAGGAATTCAGATTACATAATCCGAACTTAGTCAGTTTCTTTGGCCGGTGGTCTGCACCACATAGAAAATGTTTTCAAACATTTTTTGGACGGTGATATAATGGTTAAAACGTGTTTTTACACATTTTTTGACTATATTAATGGTAGTTATAACTTATGCAGCTATCCCCCTATAAATAGCCTCCAAAATGCCATTGTTTCTCACACCATCACACCCTCTCCTCCTCTTCCTTCTATGGACAATGTGTTTCCATCGTTGGCCTTTCATAATTAGAGGCTACTTTGGAAACTCATGGATTGTATGAACGGTCATCGGGGAAGGTAACGCGCTGCAAAGAAGCACGGTTTGTCTGGGTGTCAAGTTGATCTGTCTGGGAGCAAGGTTGATCACCAAGGTCTCTTTCGCCCTGGAAACAAACCTTACCCCAGTACCCTCCCCCCCATCGTCTCTTTCTCCTTCCTCCTCCCCTCCCCATCAGCTTGCGGCACTGGTTTAGCTTCCCCCCATGTTCTTGTGCTGCAGATTTAGTTTTAAGCTTTAGGTGTTTTGATAATTCTATGTAATAAGCTTTAAGCTTCAACTTTATTGTAAATGTATAAATTATATTAATAAAATGAGATTTTTTGTGTATTCTTTTTGTTCCTTTATTTTTATTTATATTTACATTTATTTTGTGTATTCAAATTCTGGTAAAAGGGGTTTTCGGATTATATAATCCAAAAATTTATGGGAAATAGAATTCGGATTTCATAATCTGAAGCGTATTCTTAGGATTTTACAGGGCGCGTGAGAACATAGGAGGGTGGGACAATTAATAATCTTAATAATAACAATAATAGCAACAATGATCTCGACATCATTATTTAGTAATGCAGGCAATTGTTTGGTTTCTCATTTAACAACTGTATGGTTGAGTTTAATCGGATACAATCAATTAAGGGCGCTCATGAGTAGCACATACAACTCTCTTAAAAGTTAGCTCCCAATTAGTTATTGATGTACCACCTTATATCCATGTATCCATGACTTATTATATAATGAAACAATTTGAGTTTCTTCCCTAAAAAGTAATTGACATGTAATCTTTCAAATAATTAGTCACTCAATTACTTTCAAAATATAAAATAGAGTGATAAAGAAAAAGTTTAGGTACTATGTAAAATAGAGTGGAATAATTTAGCTACTATGTTATGGTCCAAAGAAAAAGTTTAGGTACTATTAATCTAGTTTATGGGGTCCAATAAGTGATAAAGATTTTTTTTTCTAGCCTAGTGGCTAGAACTCACACATTGTAAATGTGGAGAAGTGGAGTGTTTAGGGTTCGAACTTCAGCCCTTGCATATAATATGCAAATCCCTACCAACTGAGTTAAACTTACGGGGATGAGATAAAGAAAATTTTACTCACAAGATAATGATACATGTCTGCCTACCTTAATAATAGCATAAAATTATTAATTCCTCAATTAATTGTTAATTATTTTTTGGTTACTATTAACGTTAATGAAATTAAAAATAATTGGTGATTGTATTAATGTATATGCTTCTTTCTCTCCCAAAGTTGCTACTTCCATGATATGTAATGCAATTTATTGAGTTTTGATTATATTATTTCCTATAAAAATGAATACAATTTGAGTAAATAGGCAATTATCCCTCAAAACTGTAAGTTTCGTCAATTACCCTCTAACGTTAACAAAGTTTCAATTACCCTCTGAAATTGCACAACATTAATCAATTTACCCCCTCCGTCAAATTCTTTTGTTAGTCAACATCATGTTATGCAAATATCCCCCTGAAGTTTTGCACTTATGTGCAAAATGCCCTCGAAGTTGAAAATTTATATTTTTTGTTCTTATATTTGACTCAAAAGATATTAAAGGCAAACAATTAACAGTTATCTTTAATGAAAATCTTTTAGAATCTCCACCTTATACTTGGTTCTTCATCTATGTTATATGGACATTTGGTTGTCCCTTTAGATTATGTTTGAAACTGAATAGTTGTTTCTTTTGCACCTATACTTTTCTATTTTATTCATATGCTTCAATATTGTCATGATCTACTTAATAGGCTCAACTTCAGTCTCTTTGCATTTACTTACCTACTACTTCTTTTTTGTTGCAAAGGCAAAATATACTTAATACTATTAAAACCACATCCAACAATATGTGAAATGAGTTTCTAATTTTGCTGATAAACTAATGCATCTCCAATTCCAATCCAAAGCTAAAGCAAGATTTAGGAGACTATTGCTTAATCTAAGAGGTGTATTTATTTACAATTCATTTAATTCTTTCATATCCTCTGTCATTTTAAAATAGTAGATGATGTCACATAGTAATTAATTATATTCCTGAATGATAATAGTGTATATTGTCACTTTATATAATTTTCATAATCAAATAAGTATTACAGACTAAAACCATTATAAACAATGTCATCTAATCATTGGTGAAAAAAAATGTCCTTTAATCTATTTATAAAACAAAGCATATTAATTTAAATATGTATCTAAGCTGAAAAATATTGTAATTATACATTTTTTACAAGGATATCAACCACTATGTTAATTATTTGCCTTTAATATCCTTTGAGTCAAGTATAAGAAAAAAAAATGTATAAATTTTCAAGTTCGGGGGGCATTTTGCACATAAGTGCAAAACTTCAGGGGGTATTTGCAAAACGTGATGTTGGCTAACAGAAGAATTTGACGGAGGGGGTAAATTGATTAACATTGTGCAATTTCATAGGGGTAATTGAAGTTTTGTTAACGTCAAGAGTATAATTGACAAAACTTACAATTTCGGGGCTAATTGCCTATTTACTCAATACAATTTACTCACTCAGGGAGAAAATTGATAGAACCATGAAACTTATTGGAAAATTTGATTATGCATTTATACAGTGGAAATTATAATGAATAAAAATGGTCATCCAATTACATATTCCACTATATTAAAATCTTAAATAAAATTAAGAATTGGAACCAAAAATATAGTTTAGTGGAGTGCTTTATCCCTGTATTGCCCGTGTGAGTGAGGTTGATTAAGTGGATGATTGGTCAAAAATATCATTAGACAGATTTTGACCCCTCTTTCTTTTCTTGTCTTTTCATTGTTTTTAGCACTCTCTTACTTCTTCTAACTTGTTGGAATGAGCATAAAGGTAATAGTATATATGGTAGGAGACTTATCTTAATGTATATGTGTATCATTGACCTTTTTGTACTTGTGTACTCATACATTGTGCTAATTGTACTACACATTAATCTGGTGACTATAGTCAAAATGATAATTAACCACTTGAACAACCAAAGTTTATAATCATACGAAATTTAGAACATATTTGCAATGTCAAAACATCAATAGGGATATGTACATGGATGTAGATTAATAGTGGAGTTTTTTTTTAGGGAATCAATAGTGGAGTTTAAAGAAGAAAAGAATGTGAGAGAACCTATTATCCTCTTTTTGGTGAAAATGGTGGCTATTGGAGTAGACAGACTTAACGGAAAATCACTTATATTTACCGGATGAAGATATGAATCTCTCAGCATGGTAACTAAAAAATAAATGAACCTAGTCATGAGTCATTCGTCACTGATAAATCACAAAGATTGATAACGCAATTCAGTCAAATCTGGCTTAGGTTGTCCGGGACGTTTTTATAAAAAGGGAAACTGACACAAAGTTTTTACGAATATTCACAATTTTTCACTATACAAGACCTAATTACACCCAATAATATTTCTTTGAATAAATGTTTCTCTCAATGTTGGAATGATTTGAACTATTTATCATCACTTCCTATTTAAAGGTGACTAAGTAACTTCATGTCGAATGCCCAAGTTTCTTGATGGCCAAGCAACTTGTGTCCAAGTAAGCTGTATCTTGCTATCTAAGCTTTCTTCACAAAAAGACTGTGTAATATTGCTTCTTGGATCTTAGTGACTAAGTAGTTTTGATAGTCTTGACTAACACTTGTAAGATTTATCGTCATAGTATGTGTTGACGGAGAAATTTTTTAGCCAAGGTTTAAGTGATGTCCTCAACTGTGAATCCCATTTATTCAAGCAATTAACTCCGAAGGAAAAACTATGTCCCTTAGTTGTGAGTTCCTTAACTGCTCCACTAGAGCATTAAGTACAAATATTTTTTTGGTTTTGAACTATTATGTTACGAAACACATAAAAAAGATAGATAAAGTCAAATAGATAAAAAGATAAAAATAACAAAGGTAACTGTGTTTGATTCAATATGTCCATTACAATTTACAAACTGAGCATTTATAGGCAAAAGCTAGACATACTACCTAAACATTGTTGCCTAGAGTGTCCAACCTCTCCTCAGTTAATTTTTCAGGCAGTGAATCAATTTGCCTCGTGAGGGGTCTTAGCGTCCCATGTTTGGATCTTAACTTCCTCTTTCACGACATGATGTGTTGACAATGTCCTTGGTGCGCAAGTCCACCATGATCGTGATTCCTCTCTCATCTTCTTTGCCGTTGGTGATACTATAAACATGGAACATGGTTTTTTTAAGCATCATTATTCAACCCTACTAAGCTTTGACCCATTATGGGATACTCAAGACCCACATACACAGTCAGTAGACTTAAACCTTAATCACCTATTTATTATTGTCAGCTAACGTACATGATAATTATTTTTATGTGTAAACAAATGTGAAATGATTTAAGACGGGATAGATTAGTGCTAGCTAAGTGATAAAAGTGGTAGCATACTCTCGATTTTTTTAGAGGTAGCATACTTTTCTTAGTGGGTTTTTTTTTTTTTTTTTTCAATTTTTTTGGTT
>Ga0228711_1012664_pt1 | contig 10237 bp, 9 predicted proteins | sample MedpolnodulmetaG_2_FD_177996 | JGI IMG/M metagenome (GOLD analysis project Ga0228711, IMG submission 177996) | Root nodule microbial communities from Medicago polymorpha collected in Santa Monica, California, United States - brown nodules | ecosystem: Host-associated > Plants > Roots > Nodule...
ATTATAGGGAGAGAGAGAGAGAGAGAGAGAGAGAGAGAGAGAGAAAGAGAGTGTGTGGTAGAGAGAGAGAGAGAGATGTGGTGGCTCTAGGAAACTAGGGCAACCGCACTGGCAAACTTTTCACCTAAAGAGAGGCACATCAGGGTGTGAATGGTCCAAGCAGGGTGCCATAAATTGGAAGGGCGTAGAGAAGATTGGTCTGAAGTGAGACCGCGATGACGAAAAGTGTCGGAACAGGATGATCGAGGACATGACAGACAGTGGGAGACTTTGCAGCAATGAGGTTTTGAGGTACGACACGTTCGGTAGTCTAGGGTTAGGGATCAGCCACGACAAGATTTAAGGGTTAATGACCGAAACAGCACAGTGACAAGGGAAGAAACATGTTTTAATCAGGGGGACAGTAATTATTGTAGATCGTGATGCTATTTTACGAACTGAGTTACAACGGTTTGTTTTGTTTTATTTCACTCGTGCTAGACGTGATACCATACTTCTATTTGAAAAAAAAAGGTTTTGAGGTATGTGCAATATTAGAAGAATTGTTTATGTCAAGAAAACGTAATGTGCATGGGCAGGTTTATGGTTTTTATCAGATAATCTAATTTGAAGGATGTGGACAAGTTATTAAAAGCTTTGAATAATGTAGCTTTTGGTCAGTTTCGTGTTTGGGCGAAAGTAGCACAGTTTGATTGCTTTGCCACCGGTCCCAATAACTAGAAACAGAAGGAGGGTGTAAGGGGAGAAGGTGTTTTGGTGGACGGGGTAGGGAGGCAGGAGGGGGGGAAAGATGAATGGTGAGGGAGAAAAAATTATAGAGGGTTGTATGGGATAAGGGGATGGAGAAAAAAACAATGAGTATGGGGAACACTGTAGAGGGAAGAGGGGTTATGGGGAAGGAGAATACTAAAGCATTGGCTAATCGATTGAGGAGGGTTATTAGGACTGTTATTTCTGAGGTTCAATCGGTTGTGAAGGATAGGCAAATCCTTGATGGCATCCTTATAGCCAATGAGGTTGTTGATGAGGCTCGTAAGCTGAGAAAAGATTTAATGTTGTTCAAAGTTGACTTTAAGAAGGCATGTGACTTTGTGGATTGGAACTATTTAGAGGTTGTTGTGGGTAGGATGTCATTTCCAGCTTCTGTTTTGCTTAATGGAAGTCAGGTCGATGAATTCCATGTGAAGAGGGGCTTGAGACAAGGTGATCCGCTTTCCCCTTTTCATTTCGTGATAGTAGCAGAATGGTTACATGTTATGATGAAAGCTATGGTGGAGTCAACTCTTTTTACTGGCTATAGTGTGGGTACGCATAATCCTACTGTTAATTCTCATTTGCAATTTGGGGATGATACATTACTTATAAGGGTCAAGAGTTGGGTGAATGTCAGAGCCTTGGGGGCTTCTCTCGTCCTTTTTGAAACTATGCTGGGGCTGAAAGTTAATTTTCATAAGAGCATGCTAGTTTGTATTAATATTGATGAGTCGTGGTTTATTGAGGCGACTTCAATTTTGCCGCTTAAAATTGGGCGTATTTCTTTTTAAAATATGGGCCTTCCTATTAGTGGTGATGCTAGACGCTTGATTTGTTGGGAACCAGTTACGACCTAGATAAAGGCTAGACTGTACTTTTGGAAGAGTAGAATTTCTTTGTTTGGTGGCCGCTTGATTCTCCTTAAATTCGTCCTAGCTTATCTGCCTGGCTATGCTCTTTCTTTCTTCAAAGCTCCCTTGAGCATAATCTCATCTATTTAATCTATTTTAAATATTAAAAAAATTGAGAGGGGGTGAGGATCATATGAAAATTGCCTAGGTTGATTGGGATTCTATTTGTATGAGTAAGGAGTATGGTCATTTGGGGGTGCGGCGGATGAAGGAATTTAATATTTCACTTGTATATAAATGGTGTTGAATGTGTTTGGTGGATAGGGAGGAGTTGTGATTTAAGGTGTTATCATCTCATTATGGAGAGGAGAGGGGGTGGCTAAAAGAAGAGGGAAGGGGTGGGTCTTCTTCGTGGCGGGATGTTGTGAGAATTCGAGATGGCTTAGGTGTTGAGGTAGGTGGTTGGTTTGAGTAAAGTATTCAGTGGAGAGTTGGTAATGGCTCAAATACTTATTTTTGGATGGATACAGGGTAGAGTCGGTTACTCTTCGGGACAAATTTATGAGACTTTTTTTATTTGTTTGTTAATAAGGATTTGACGGTGGCGGAGATGTATTCTTTAGGGTGCGGCGAAGGAGGGGAGGTGTGGTTGTGGATGCACAGATTGTTGGCTTGGGAGGAGGAGATAGTATAGGAGTGTAGGATCATGCATCCTGATGTTTCTTTGCAGGACACTGTTACTGATGAATGCCAGTGGCGTCCTAATTTGGGAGACGGGTACACAGACTGTGGTGTGTATCAAATGCCTACCCGGTAGGAGATGCACGACTACGATGATGCAACGAAAGATATTTGTCATAAAAATGTTCCTTTGAAGGTTTCTATGTGTGCATGGAGTCTTCTCCGTAACAGGTGGCCGACAAAGAATAATTTGGTTAAACGCGACATTATTTCCAATGACTCTCAACTATGTGTGTCTGGATCTGGCCATAATGAATCAACATATCATCTTCTTTTCCATTGTCCTATCTTCAACACTCTTTAATTGACATCTTATGAAGGATTGTATCGGTGTTTATTCAGTTGATCCTTCTCATATTATTGATCATTTTTCTTCGTTTGTGTATTCTACATGAGATTTAAAACCCCAACAATCTATTCTTCAGCTAATTCAACTATGTTATGTTTGGGTGTTGTGGACTGAATGGAATAATAGGCTCTTTAACAATAAAGTAAAATCAATTGAGCAGTTAATGGATAAAGCTCAAGTATTATCCTTTGGGTGGCTGAAAGCTAAGTATGTTAGTTTTCCTTTTGGTTACCATATGTGGTGGCAACAACCCTTTGTTTGTTTGGGTTTTGGTTGATTTGTTTTTCCTATTTTACTACCGGATGCTATTGTTGTAATATTGGTGGGATTTTCTTTGCACATCTTGTGTTTGGGAGTAGACTTTTCCTCTTGCAGTAATATAATGGTTAATAGGAGGGAGAGAGAGAGAGAGAGAGAGAGAGAGAGATCAATTTTATAAAAAGGTTAATTAATAAGATATTTGTCTCCTCTTTATAAATTTTATCAAGAGTCATATCTATCCAATATGAAATTTGGGGTTTTCCAATATCTTTCATTACATATAGCATTTCATTTTCTGTAACATATCCCACAACCTCGAAGTTATGTGTTTCAAAACAAAAATTGGAGCAGAAGAAGAAGAAGAAAAATCACGACAATAAGTCAAAATTTCCAAATTAATCAAACAATCACAACAACTACATGATTCAATAGTCTTTACAGAGAATAAAATGTAAATCTGGAATCAAACAAAACAACAGTGATATGAGAAACATAAAGTGGTGATGAAGGCTTGAAGCACTAACCAAACAAAGGCTTGAAGCACGAAGAGAAGAATGGACAAACAAAGAAACGAGAGTGTTGGATCTTGAAGCACCAACCACGACAGTTTGATGAAGAAGTTCAATGACAGTGTGTGGAGAAACTAGGGTTTAAGGTTTTATTGTTGTAAATGGTGTGTTGTGAGTGTGATGAGAATAAGATTGATGAGAAATCAAATGAGTAATCTTTTTGGGCTTGGGCTAAGTGGGCTTAGTAAGCAGCTAGATGTTTGCCAAAATCAAAAGGTTATCAAGTTTAACAGTTCGATTTATTGGGTAATTGGATTCCAAAGTAAAAAACCAAAAACAGATCACCAATCTAGTTTGAGTTTCTTTCATTCAGTTTTTGACCCGAACCAAAAAATATCTGGTAATTTTTTATTTGGTTTGGTATTTCAGGTTCATCCACTTTTTCCTAACCGCTTACACCCCACATTGAATACATAAAATTTTATAAAAGAAAAAAAAGTTTGTTTCAGCTTCGAGGGCAATGATGTAATGTATTGTCCAACAATATGCTCACTTTAACATTTCTTTGACCGATAATTTGGTTGCTCCTTTAAATATAAATGACAGTTTTTATAACATGGCAAATCTCAATGGATAATAAAATAATTTTCTATTTTCAAAATTTAAGATGTAGGTTATGTATTTACCTAGTAAATTTTCTAGCTGTCAATGACTTAATATGCATACTATTTAATGCAACAATTTAGCTTATATATATATGAAAAATAAAGAGAAATATCCATAATAAAAAGTAAAAAATATAAAAAAGAAAAAACATCCTCTATCTTTTTTAATTACCATTAAACTCTTTTGTCTATATATATTTTTAATATACATATATAAAAGAAATTAATTTTTTTCCAAAATGTAAAAGAAAATAATTTTTATTCAATTTCTTAACCATTCATTTTCATCCCATTTTTTCTAGTCATTCCTTATTTCCAAAACATACAGTGTAATAATAAGGTTATGTATTTATCATGTTATTTTTTTCCCGGTTGTCAATAACTTATATGACCCGATATTTGAAAAAAAAAACTTATTGGCCCAGTAATATTCTTTAATAGTCTAGTTTTTAATGCATTAATTTGGCTTATATATCCAAAATTGAAAATAAATATCTAGCATAAACAATAAAAAAAAACAATTAGCATCTATCTTCTTTTTAGAGAAATTTTTTTGGATGAGGAAATGGTGCATGAGTCCAATGTCCGAGAGATATTTACATTTGTCACTAGGGGTGTAGTTGGGTTAAATCAACCCTAAAAACCCGATCAAACCCACCAAAAAATCCAAAAAAGTGGGTTGAGTTGGGTCATTGGGTGGGTACGGTTTACAAAAACGATCAAAAAAAATAATGGTTTTCGGGTAAAACCAAATCCAAACTTAATAAACTCACTTACCCAATAATATCCATATTTTAATTTTGGGTTAATAGGTCTTTACCCCCCTGTAATATAGGTCATTTTCGGTTTTCCCCCCTGTAAAATATTTTTTTTGATTTACCCCCTGTAAAATATTTCTGTTTTGATTTACCCCCCCTAATAGGCCAAACAAAAACCAATTTTATTTTATTTTTTCAAGAATTTTTCGTTTTTGTTTGGCCTATTAGGGGGGTAAATCAAAACAAAAATATTTTACAGAGGGGTAAATCAAAAAAAATATTTTGCAGGGGGCAAAACCGAAAATGACCTATATTACAGGGGGGTAAAGACCTATTAACCCTTTAATTTTTATTTCCATAGGAAAGAAGGAGAATACAAAAAGTTTTGGTCATAGATTAAGTCTAATTTTCAATATAATGTTTCGAGCTGTTTTTCAACTTTTTTGGGTCAAAGGCTGAATTTTCTCATTTCTCATTAAAACTCATCCCTAATATACGTCCCTCATTTTTCTCATCTTGAAACAGTCATATATTCGACCAAAAAAAAAGAAACATCATACATGTGTGGCTCTTTTTTATTTTAGTAGCTTCTCACTATTTTCACTACATAAAAATCACACTTACAAGAAGTTCCATACACCATACTCTCCCACAAAAACTCTTTTCTCATCTTCCTGTATACAAATTATTCTTGCCAGTCAAGTTCGCCAAAAACTCTTGTCCAGCCTCATTTTGGATGGATTTTTAGAATGACCGAGTTTGTTTATAAATAAAGGATGCCATATTGAAAGATAAATAGTCCTTATGGTTACGATGTCAAAATGTTGCATCCTTTAAATTATCAACAAGTTCGGCTAATCCACCAAAAATCCATCCAGAGTGAGCTTGGACAAGAGTTGTATACAAGTGGGACCCACTTATATACTAAATGTGGTTGCATTTGTTTGATCGATAAGTACCACCCTGCAGACATATTTAAGACTTTTCCCATTCTTTTGTTTTTCCTTCAATATTTTGTTTAACATTTTTTGGTGCATTTTTCATATAAGTAATTTTGATTACCCTCACTTGTATGTTTTGAGTTTGTCGGTTTGTTCATTAAGGTTATTATCTTCAAGGTGTCATCTTTGGGATGACTTATCATTTACGTTAACACGTAGTTCATTAGAAATGCGGAGATATTAAAATCTTACATACCATTATGCTCCATTGACAATAAATAGCTTCAATATAAATGTTCGAAAATAGAAATTAAAATCATTTAAACACAATACCATGCACAACCCATATTTTTTAATAAAATAAACCAGATCATCTACTAATGAAATTTTCGCACATCTTATTCAAAATTTTGGAGATCAAGGTCGTGCTTGCTTATGATGCTGATTTCCGAGTGACTTATTAGTCAGAAACATAAGTGTTATATCTGAACTTGATTCAAAATCAATCTGAAGAATCTGTAGGCAGTACTCATGTGAGAAAACCCTATATCTGATGAACTTTATTAGTCGTAAACTTTGTTTTACTATCATTTTTCTTGTTATAATAATCTTCTATTGTTAGACTAGAAGTAAACCCAGAATTGTTGATGCATTTTCTTGACACTTATTTTTTGCTAAGTCTTAGAGATGGAGTTTGTAGAAAAATTGAAGGTTGGATTGAATCATAGTGAATTTAGCTAAGCATATGAAACTGCATTCCTAATGGCGGATTTATAATATGAACAAAAGAGTAATTTAGATTAGTAAAGATGGACCTAGTTTGTGAAAAATTATAACAATAAAATACATGAACATGCTAAAATACATAAGAATCACAATGAAGTTGAGAGTGGGAAAATTTTCTTACAGGTTTTATGATAGTATAAAGATATAAAACAATTTTCTGCACAATTTTCATTGAAAAAACTTCGAGAAACTCAACTAAATATCTCCTCACTCTGTGACGCGTCAACAATTGGCTATCCCTCCTCCGAGTAGTGATGCAGATTCCAACAAATTGGCGTGGCCAGGAAATGCAAAAGGAAATTACACAGTAGCAGCTATTTACCAAATGATGTGTGGTCATTCTAATATCGATGCTAGTGAGGTTTGGAAGCTTAAAGTATCCAAACTAAATAAATGTTTTATTTGGCAAACTTATCATGAGAGATTGTTTACTGATTTAAAGAAGAGTAGAATGCAGTAACCGTTCTGCAGCAGGTCCAAAGAGAATGTCCAGTAGCAATAACAATTTGTCTCTATATTGTACCTAACAATCTTAAAAATCTATCTTTGAATAAAATCTGCATGATTGGATTTTTAATAACCTGGTTTATCAAGCAGATATCAGTTCTGATGTGCCTTGGAATGCTCTGAGGGCGACGGCGTGTCATTGGCTATGGAGGTGGAGAAATAACATTTACATTATGATGATTTCAAACACCCTTTTAATCTGTGAAGCATATTATTGCAGCTGAAAAGAGGTATGACCAGGCAATGGATTCTGAGAGACATTGAATGCAATCCAGTTGTGATGGCTAACTTACGCTGTTGATTGGGGTTTGTGGCAGAATTGTTGGGAGTTCTAGAATGGTTGCGGCTTGCAAAGAGTAGGGATTCTGAGAGAGACTGTTGTTAATTGTGTTAAGAAGAGTATTGTAGGAACATTGTTGGATGGAGTGTTATCCAGCTTATTGGAAGACTCGTAGAAATAAATTGAGAGGTGAAGATTTGCCACTTGTATCATGAAGCAAAGCATATAATGATGCTTTGGCAGACATCGGTTGTGAGGCTAGTGATGCTTTGACTGCTTGAGTCGTGTCCGACTCAATTGGTCCAGTTTCTCAATTCTGATATTCGTCGAGTTCCTACTCCTCTATTAGTTTCGATGTAATTTCTCTTTATGTTTGGACTTAGACCCTCTTTGTACCGAAAAAACTGTGAACTGTACAAACATTTTAGCACAATCATTGGTCATTCACTTCATAAGGATGAAACCAAACATAATTCTAATAAATCACAACTATCTTAAGCAGCTCATCTAACTAGCTAAAAAATTTCAGGTCAAGTCAAGAAATCAGAAAAGCTGATAGAGAAAGCAATATTGGAAACCTAACGTAGCATTATTTCTTCCAACATAACTAACTATGATCATCATTCAGATAATTAAATTCACAAAATATAGGACGACAAGACAAGGTGTAGTCTTATTGCTGCAAGGAACAAAGGAATTGAAAGGATTAAAAAGACAAGAAATCTTATTTGGACGATGAACATTACTATTTCTTAATAGAGAAGAAATGTTCAAGTGCTCCTTCTAGAAAGTTATGTAGCCACCAAAACTAAGTTAACACAGCGAACTTAATGAACAAAATGAAGGAATAGAGCAGATAGCTTGACTGTCCAAACAGAAAATACTAAGACAGGAAATAACTGAAAGATAGCAAAAAATGAATGAAAATATGTAGATGATCCATTCAGAATTATTTGAAGGAAATAACAAGATTTGCAGGAAAACACTTTGTTGAAGCAACAAAGTGTTTGATGAAGTAGATGTTTATTAGGTGGTTGGCCTGGTGCATTGTTCAGGGATTAAGCCACGAGGTTCGTGGTTTCGTGTTATTGACTTGTTTCAGATTCCCGCTTTAACCTTTCGTTTATTAATCGAGATTAAATTAGCTTTTGGAAAAATCATCTTGCAGTTATAATTATAATAATATACTACTAAAAGATAAACAAACTCATGGAATTGAAACATTATCGAACACTTATAAGAATAACCAATAGATAATCCTTTAACAGTATAATAACCTAAATAAACATCGGAAAATACTTGCAATCTTTTATTAAGTAATGACAAGGATTTCAAAACAAAATGAAATAATTCAAATAAATTCAAACAAGTAAATCATAAGAAAGGAACAACTGTCAACCAATTGGAACCAAACTTTCAACATAATTTTTGGAAAGAAACCATTGAATGGGATTGGTAATTCTAGTTAGCTCCACTCTATTATCTCGAATGTTGTAGATAATTGCTTGGTCTTCATTACTATTGGCCAATATCAGTTTATCACCATTCTCAGAAAGACACAATGGGGATAATAATAATGGATGATAAATCATTTTTTCATTAAACCTAATGTCAATTTGAAGATCCTGATAGCTGATTTTGAGGAATAGACTCCAAGACTTTTCAACTCCAAATTGTGTCATCTTCCATATAACAAAATGGGTTCTGACATGATGAGCAAAACAAAGGCAGTCCATCAACACTGCAATAATTGGCTCAATGACAAATGGGACTTGATCACAATCCGGAGGGGGCATCATCTTTTTATAAGTCTCCACACCAAGATCAAGCGAAATAATCACAAATCGCATAATAGAAATATTTTCACAATGTTTATCACATTGTAAGCAATTTTGAATAGCCAACCAGTTAATAGTGCCACTTAAATACTCACCTTTATTGACATCGTTGTTCCAGCAAACTATGCCCGCATTGTCCGGAACACACGGAAGATTTCTCCAGACATTATCAGTCAAACCGAAAACTTTCACCTCTCTAGTACCGAACCCCACCACCTTATAACTTCCAGTTGAAATGTCATAACCAAATGTGTATCTGAGCATGCTAGATCCGCGCTTGCGAGGTTTGTTTAAAGATCCTAATTTTTCAGATATATTCCCTGTGGCTGGGTTCCAAACACGGAACCAGATGGCTCGATGCTTATTCGCGGACTGTCCAAGCAAACATATCAATCCATTGCAGGAACCAACTACTTGGCTACAATCGGTGTACTTCAATCTACGGCAGGCAAGGGTGATTGATGTGTTACTCAGTAAACGACATATGGATAAGGGTACGAAACAACGATTATCATCATATGAGAGTACAGATGTTAGTAGTAGTTGCCTTTTTCGTTGTGATTGCTGAAGGTGTAATTCAACGAAGGTGGGATTGGAGATGAGGGTGTTCCAAGACTTGCAAACGCACTTTAGTTGCATAAGAGATTTAACAGGAAGCAATAATAAGACCTGGGTGAACAGGTCATCATGGAGGATTAAAGGTGATATTCTTCGACAGCCGCTGGTGATCGGCGACATAGCGGGGACTTGAGAGGAAACAACACGGTGGGTGCTGTTTCTAAGTTTAGGGTTTAGGCAGATGGATAACCCTAGTTTTCTACAGTTTCTATAACCGTATATATAGTTTTTTGAAGGGATCAATATTTTTCAAATTTTTTTTTTTTTTTGCTGAGAATATGAAAATATTCTCTCTTTTTTAGTTTTGAAATACAAAAAAATCATATATTATGTCACGGACCCCTAAAAAAATCATATAATGTCACGGAAGACTTTTTTTT
>Ga0228711_1012665_pt1 | contig 10237 bp, 3 predicted proteins | sample MedpolnodulmetaG_2_FD_177996 | JGI IMG/M metagenome (GOLD analysis project Ga0228711, IMG submission 177996) | Root nodule microbial communities from Medicago polymorpha collected in Santa Monica, California, United States - brown nodules | ecosystem: Host-associated > Plants > Roots > Nodule...
CTACAATAGTCTTCAACATGGGTGTTTTCGATAAGGTGACAAATATAATGTTTTCCTTGAATTTTCCTATTAAAACAAAAGACAATTGTAAGACCAGAGAATTTGATGTCTTGCACCATTTCAAAATGCATTTGTACAAGGTAACCATCATTATGTTCATGTGCTACCACAAAATAATAGATTACTACATTTAACAAGTCAGCCCATAATTATCAAGCATGAGAAAACCAAATAAGATTTTACCACTTACCCTTGATTTGTTCATCCCAACAAAGATTGGTAGCCAAAGTGCTTTTTCCCAACCCTCCCAAACCAGTCAACACAAGGGTTGAACTACCATCTCTCAGAAGCTCCATTTTCAACTTGCTAAATGGTACAGCAATCCCAACAATGAATTTTGGATTTTCAGGAACACCAAAAGCACCCTTGAATATTGGTGGTCCAGCTTCATTGAATTTTTGTTCAAAATTTTCCTTGTTAAGAAGCTCAAGAATTTCTCTGGTCTTGTAAAGTGTCTCTTTAACATCATTAACAGTAAGAGATTGGTTATCATCAACAACATAGGAATCATTACTGAGCCAAGAGAAACAATTGTTCAACCAAGAATTCTTGCATGTACTATCTTGTTCAACATTTTCTTCTATTAGAGTGTTGATTTCTTTGCTGGGGTGATCCATGTTTTCATTGTATTGCTTTATATCTTGAACCACAGTAGTTAAACCCTTAGTTGACCTCAACAATCTCCTAATACTTTGATTTTTTCTACCTTTTTCCACAAATTGAGATATCTTCGTCAAGGCATCACGATATCGTGTTGAAAGGGCAACATAATGTGTCGTGTCTACCATGATAACGTTTCGTTCCCTTGAAAAAGGAACAATAAGTAAGTATTTATGATTTTAAAAGATATTTTTTTTTTAATAAAAACATCTTCTGAATTAAAAAAGAAAAACTATTAAAAAATAATAATAAAATCCACGCTCGCACTATTAAAATCCACGTGGCAGCACCACATCACTTGACATGTACATGTCAGCATCCATAAGTGGGGCAGCAGCGAAGCTAGCTATGTTTTCACGAGGGGACCAAATCTAAATAAATGAAATAAACTATAATTTAACTGTTTTTGACAATTTTTATTGTTAACTAAGCTTTCTTTGTATTTGTTTAAGAGATCAGAAGTGTCAAAATAATACTAAATATATATATTAAACAAGTGAATATATTTTGGTTTCCCTATTTTTACTGAGTTTTGAAAAATAAACTCTTTTGCGGTAGCTAAATATATATTATTGGGGTAGCTAATATCAAACTATACTAACTTAGTCAAAGAAAAATACATTTGTTGGGGTAGCCAAAGCTACCCCTTGACAACAAATAGCTTCGCCCCTGAAGTGGGGTGTCTAAAGTTCGAACCTCGACCCCTGCATATAATATAAAGTATCCCTACCAACTAAGCTAAGCTTACAGAATTATAAAGAAGAGTTTTATTCCAAGGCATTTTAAAAAAGATGTTTGATTAATATTTATTAATTCTCTGGAAACATTATGCTTGGAAAGTTAATGATTAGTAACACACTAATTTATTCTCATTTTCATTTATTCCTACCATTTTCTATAGGAATATTTTTCTTTCATAGGAATCTTTTATGCCCAAGAATAAAATTTAAAAAACTTGTAACAAACATTGAAATATATATTTCTATCATTTTATTCTTGAGAATATATAAATATGACTTGAAGCAAACACACTCTTAAAAATGTGTGGTACTAGAACAAAAAATTGGTACTCCTATTTAAGAGGACCATTTACTAATGGGAAATGTTAATTAATACTCCTATATTAGTTAAATAAACTAATATAAAAAATTTACATTGAGAAGTGAAGAAAAGTAGAATGTTTGATTTTATGAAATTCGAAAAAGTTATTTTTAATGAATATTATTTTAACTTTTTTAACTAGTGTTTCGGGGAACTAGTTAGCATGACTCTTTACTTGTTTAACCTAAGACTTTAATAACTTTTAACGTTTTTTTTAGATTTTTATGATCAAGATTTGTAATTAGTGTGGATAAATAACTAAAATTAGTAAAGTTTTAAGGTGTTGAATACACCGTTCCCAAGATTAAATTTATTGTTTGGACTTCTTTATTTTTAGAGGCATGTTAAGACTTCTCAACAACTGCCTTGAGGGCACTTGCTAGCATTTTTCAATTTAAAACGTAAAAATTGAAATATTATAATAAAAATAAAACATAAGCAAAAAAGAATTTGATATTAAATTTCAAATATAAATAATAATATTAATAATTAATTTATTTGAATATAAATTTTTAAGATTTGAATATTGGAATGAAAAATATAATATACAACATATTTTTTTGATGTTAACCCTCTTGTCCTTAGTAAAAATGGAGTAATCCGGAGTTCGGTTAGAAATAAATAAAGTATGGTCAACAATCCTTTCCACCAAAAATATTTTTATTTACATATCTTTGTTTGGCTTATATTGCATATATAATAGAATTTTTATTTACTAGTGATTTTTTAAAAAAAAATATTGAAATTATTTATAAAGTTGTGTCAATGTAAAGTTACAAGAGACAATCAAATTGGAAAAATAAGTTTGAAATAATCCTTCAAAAAAAAAGTTTGAAATAAGTAAAATAAACCAATTCTATTCTTCCTATTTAAAACCATGTTAGCCATCATTATTCTATCAACATAATCATCAATGATATATATAGTGATGGAGAGTCTATACAATTCATTTTCATTTTGAGGGTTGTTACCCTATGCAACATTTTACTCATTATAATCTCGATCACATTTTTCAAGGATGTAAGAAATACATTATTATAGTGTATTTTTATTTTAAGAGATATTATCATGATATGCAATATCTTCAAAGATTTTCTCGTACACCTTGAATTGGAGTGGAACTAAAACATTAACCTCATTGTGAAAAAACTGTTTTGCTTTTGTTGATACTGTATTTTTTTGGTACGAGCTAGGTATTTACCGTGTGCGCGTGCATAAACTAATGGTTTGAGTTGGATAGAATTATAATGAGTAATTTCTTTGTAACGATTTTTCAAAGAAAAAACTATATTTGACTACGGACAAATGAAAAATTAGCTAAATATTTCTAAGAAATATAAAGAATTGAAAAAAGGCAATATCACCTATTCGCTTGTCCCAGAGGGAGAACCAAAATAATTCTTCAAAGAATCCATAAAATTTCATGATTTGAGAAAAGACTTTTTAATGCTAAAAGCTCGTTGATAAATCATACAAAGTTCGTTAAAATCCATTTTATTAACCAAATAGTTAATAAGCTCTACCAAAGAACGAATCGTTTGTGAGAACCTTGAGTTTGATTTTTGGGTAGAACAATTCTTGATCACTCTATACTTATATCACGGGCAAACTTCAAATTAACAGGAGTCCCTTTCCCTAAGGTTCTGATTAAAAAGTCCATTTTATTAAACAACCCATCATTTTTTAATACCACAAACCTTTTTTTTTAATTTGCAAGCCTTTTTAAGTTCCAAAATATCTTGATTAATTTTTTTTTGAAGAGGCTAAAATGGAATATATAACCAAAATCAAAGATTTTTTCCTAGCACAAGGATTGTGCCAGGGAAAGAACCAAGTCACAAACATATATACAAAGGAAAAGAAACAGACAAACAAAAATTAAAACTGTTGATCGAATTTCACTAGCTAGGCTTTTTTTTATCATAAAATAAGTCTTATAAAATTCTTTCAAATTATAATCGAAAAAACCTCTTAATTAACACTAAAAACTCATTAAAAACCAAAAGAAAATCCACTATAATCTCTTCTTTTTTTTTAACAATCCATCAAAAGTAGACTTTTGTATGTTTTGAAAAGTCTTTATTGAATATCCTAATTAAATATGACTAAATTGTTGCATAAACTTAGTTAAATGAAATAAAAGCCATGATCGAATACAACCAAAAAAAAAAATTCATAAGAAGTATATTAAAATCATAAATAAAACACCCTTAACATTGAAAATTTAGAACATGAAAAGTGTTAGAAAGTTACCTTTGGTTTTGTGTTTCTGTTTTAATGTGTCTTGCTTTTGTTAATAGCACAACTGAAATGTTTAGCTATACGAGAAATGAAACACACTATCTTCTAGCTAAAGTAATTTTTTAAATCTCTAAAATATTCACCTTACAATTATCGTTGTAGGAAGATTAATATTATTATTAGAATTGAAAGAATGGAAGCGCGAAACATATGTATATATGTATGCAAGAAAAGAAATAACGTTGCAATTTTCCCAGGGAATTTCTCGTTCTCTGCTTAATGCTAGCTGGAAGCATTGAAACGGTAAAATTAGATAATTTGGCAATTTTACCCAAGAGTCAAGGAAACTCATCGTCAATTGCTGTCTTGTCAGAATTTGGAAATCATTGAATGTTTATATTTCGAGAAATTACTCGGTATTTTATTTCAAGATTCCATTCACATTAAATAATTATATTTGAAGTGTATTTAACATTAAATATAGATACCTTTGAACATCGGTTCGACGTGTTGTGGAAATCTAGTCCTTTCGCAAGACCCTTTAGATGAAGTCTAACGGAATAAGTTACACTTTCACATCATTGGCAAACAATATCTTTGATTTTCAAGTAGAGTAGGTAGTCATTTTGTATCAGACATTGTCTCGAATATGCGGCAAAATATACGCACAATAAAAGCTAAAGAGGGGCATTGTGGGTTCAAACCCTCACCCAAATATATCAAATATCTCTGCAAACTTTTATTATATTTGAGGTGTATTTACCGAACATTATCAATGGATTATTTTAATACCACTATATACTAAATCAATTTGATATTATGTATATTGATTAGATTAACACCAAGTGTTTATTCCTTTTCTTATCAAATTTCTGGAAATTTATATCTCCTAGTATAGTAAAATAAAATGAAGATACTATCATTTGTTTCTTCTTCCACAAAAGAAAAATACTATCATTCATTCATTTGTATTGGATACACCATTGTATTATCGGCTGAGTTTGATTGTCAAGTTTCTTGAATAAAGAAGGAGGTTAAAAAATATTGGAGAAGTCCCACATCACTTAGTTTGGTGAAGCAAGAGGAAGACCAAAGCTATATATTGAACCTAGGTTATTTGTTTTTAGATGCACCAGTCAGTAGCACTTTAAGCTTATATCTGATTTAGTTTAAATATTTGCTTTGTGAGAGTGTCGTTGTACATAGTAATAATTCTCTGATTGACGGTTTAGACAATGGTCGTGGTTTTTTCTCCGGTTTTGGAGTTTCCCCATTATATTCTTGTGTAGTGATTGTGTTTATTTTTTCTTCTTCAGCCCTGTTATTTCTCAACAGTGGTATCAGACCTTCGGTTTTGTGAGATATCACAATTCTTAGTATGTTATGTGGTTGCAGCATTGTTTGATCTTCCACATCAGAATAAAGAAGTGTGATATTGTGAAGGTGTTGAAGAAGGGTGGTATTGTGCAACATCTATGTCTTATTCAAGCGCAATGAAGTTTGATGGAAGAATCAACTTTGACTTGTGGAAAGTACAAGTCAAGGATGTGCTGATACAATCAAGATTACACAAGACGCTTAAGTGTGGAATGTCTGGGCATTTAAAGAGAAATTGTCCAGGTAGAGCAGTTTCTGAAGGAAAAAAACTCTGAGGCAAGTGCTAGCAATGTCTCCCTTGTTTTGGAGATGATGATGATCATATCTAGAAGATAAAGTGTGTCCTTATAGTATTTCGTTATACCATGCAAAAGGACAAGTTATCGCTAGCAGATTCATAACAACAAACGTGCATTGGTGGGCATTGATGCAAGGTGTGTGGTGAGATATGTCGATGGCTAAAGAACTTCTGAAATGCCAACATGGGAGTTGCACCATAATCTTTCAGTAAGGTTTCAACGTGAAGAAATTCTTAGAATGGTTCAGTTTCAAGTGAAGTATACTCTTTATGGTGGAGTACGATTGTCAGTATAGACAATGGAAGCGGAAGATGAAACTCTTACAATCTAGGTGGAGATTGTTGGATTTGATTGTCAAGTTTCTTGAATAAAGAAGGAGGTTAAAAAAATATTAGTAATTGGAGAAGTCCCACATCGCTTAGTTTGGTGAAGCAAAGGGAAGACCAATGCTATATATTGAACCTAGGTTCGTTGTTTTTAGATGCACCAGTCATTAGCACTTTAAGCTTATATCTAACCTAGTTTAAATATTTGCTTTGTGAGAGTGTCGTTTTACCGGGGCATTGGGGTGAGATTGAGAGAAGTCAATGTGTTGTAAAAAATTTCACATAGTAATAATTTTCTGGTTATCGGTTTAGACAACGGTCGTGGTTTTTTCTTCGGTTTTAGAGTTTCTACGTTATATTTTTGTGTAGTAATTGTGTTTATTTTTTCTTCTTCAACCCTTTTATTTCTCAACATTATGGTGCACCAAAAAAATGAAACCCAATGTATTATCAGCACGTATATGGAGATACTAATTATTCGAGATAGCTAAGACAACAATATAGAGCTGCTAAATTTTATAGACCTAAACCACAATGCTAAGACGTTTTATATATGAATCATTGCTTTTTTTTAGCAACAATCAACCTCTATAAATCCACTCATTTTAGCTAATCAACTTATAATTAGGAGTATATGGTAATCAACATTACTTTGTGTGGGATCAATAATTTTATTACGCGATAAAACTGCACACTTGCGGCCTATCATTCTCTTCATGTGCCAAACCAGTTAAAACAAATACAGACACACCAATACCGAGTAACCAACTCTTCAACTGATTCATAGGAAAATCCAACCCAACAGTGAGATCAGGTTTTACAGGAGCATCACATAACCTCTTGAATTGTCTCCCCTCATGCATATCTTTCAATATAGACAGTACCTTTTTAACACCCCTTCCCGTGTTCACCGGAGTAACAAGACTACAAGATCTAGCAATTTTCTCTTCTTTATCATAATTCTCTCCTTGGAAACAAGGTAAACAACATTTCCACCATGGGACTTTGGAGTGTTTGTTTACTGCATTTTTCCCTTGTCTCAGCTCTTCTATTAACATCTCTGTTTCTTCCATCGGATGATCCAGTTTCTCGTCTAATAGTCTCATTTCTTCTGCTGCTGGTGTGATCCGATCCACGAGAGAATCAAGGTTTTTGCGTGAGGTTTTGAACATGAAAGCTTTGGTTATTTGGTTTTGACCGGTTGCATCCCTTCTTGAACCACTGCGCCAAGAAATGCCCCTCCAACCAACTCTCCTGCCATAACTGGATATGAAAAATGAAATGAAATGAACACCTCTTGATGAAGAAACTTTCCAGTTCAATGATCTCTCTAGGTTTTGATATTGTTCTTTTTCCTCTCAAGTTCAATGAAACTAATATAATATAAGAAGGTAGCTTCTTGGAAATTCTTGTCTAGTAATGCTACTGGTGAAAGATTAAAGATGTTTATTTATTTTTGGCAGAATTTCTTAAGAATTAAGAAAAAAGAGACCCACAAGTGTGAAAGCTCATAACATTGTCAACTCAATAACATAGTCAGCTCATAACATTGTCAACTCATTAACATTTCTTAAGAATTTCTTAATGATGTCTATTTAAGAACTTCTTAATATAGTATGGTACCAATGTTCTCGTAATCTATGATATGACCACGGTTTGAATGTTACATCATTTGTAGCTGGAACTGGAATATCTCCAATTCTTCATTAACAAACTTCACTTTGTTCTCTTAAAATAGCACCTTCTTCATTGTATATTGACGCATTCAAAGGAGTAGCAACAAAGACTTACCATACTTGGGTATTCTCCAACGTGACACTATTTGAGTCAACTTGCTTACCTAACTTGGAACGTCCATAGAGCAATATATCTTAAAATTGTCAAATATGTTACAAGAGCAACTAGTAAAAGAATAAAGAAACGTAAATAATAAACAATGGAAGAATCGTTTATTTGCACAGATCGGCCAAGTGTGTGTACATTGTGACTATAGAGTCGCTAGTTCCGTATATTACTTGAGTGAATTACTACTGTTCACAATGTCTCGCTCCTTGCTCCTCTTTTGTGCCTATATGTAGGGATGGCAAAGCGGGCTGGCCCACCCCGTCTAAGTCCGCTAAAAACGAGACGAGACGAGTCAAGTCAAATTTTATGACCGAGTTCAAAATCTCACCTTCTCATATAATTGATCTAGATCGCAATGAGTACTAACCCTAACTTTGTTGGTTGTACTTGTTTTAACCGTTCTATTATTTGATTTGACATAGACATAAACTAATGATAGTTGTTACTTAACTTAGTTCTTAAACTTTCGAGGGTTAAGAGCTTCACCGAGACATCGGTAACCGTTTACATATATTTAGTGATCAAGACATTGGTCTAACTATTTTGATAAAATGTATTAAAATCTAGTAATTAGTCCAAACCATGTTCATAGTTTTTAGTTACCGAACAATTCAGTGACGGGAGATGAATTTACTTAATCATTTTCTTTTTATTTCTTTTCTACAAACAAATTTTTTGCCTAGTGCAAAACCCCCCAATTAAAACATTTTATTAACAATCAATATTGTTGAGTAGAAATTTTACAATCCCGGTAAAAATTATTTTTTTATAAATATTACTATTTGTCGACACACTAGTACACTTGATAATATTTTGCCATCGGTCAACTAAATTACAAAGTAGGTTTAAACGCACTTTTGGCCCTCTATGTTTACCATAGTTGCGACTTTGGTCCCTTATTAAAAAAACCACTTTCCAGCCCCCTAACTTTACCTCTTTTTGCAACTTATAGGCCCCCTCTGATTTTGACCCAGTCAACGCATAGATGGCGCCTCACTTATGTGAGTTGGATGCCAGATGTGTAATTTTTAATTTAAAATATATATATAAAATCCATATGTGCATTTTTTGATATAAAAAAATAAAATAAAATAGAAAAGGAATAGGCACGCGAATATCCATAGTTTTCACCCAACATCATCTTCATCTCCTTCATGTTGTTCTTCAATCTCCTCCATACATACACAACAAAAAGAGAACCAAACACAACAAACCCAATAACAACAACAGTTCCAACAATTTCAACAAATCTACAAAAAATCAACAAATCTAATGAGGAACATTGGTCCTTTGCTGGTTTGGTATGATGAGGAACATAAGAACATGGCTGTGTTGTGTTTTTGGAATCAGTTGTGTTGTGTTTTTGGGAGAAGAAAGAAAAGGAGGTAGTTGTCTTGTGTTTCTGGAATTTTTAGTTGAAGAATGATGAATATGTTGCTGAAGAGGATGAATATGACAGTGAAGTGATGAATTTTATGTGTTTTTAGCTAATCAATCACGTGCCAACCTTTTCCCTTTCATTTTTTTTTTTTAAAATACACATGTGGCTTTTTTATTTAAAAATTGCCTACGTGGCGTCCATCTCACTTAATTGAGTGGCCACGTGGGCTTTGACCCGGTCAAAATTAGAGGGGGTCTATTAGTTGCAAAAGGGGGTAAAGTTAAGGGATTGTAAATTGTTTTTTTTAATAGGGGGTCAAAATCGCAATTATAACAAACATAGGGGATCAAAAGTGCGTTTAAACCCCTTTTCACCCCTTAAGTATATAGGCTAAAGTGCATGAACTAAGCCTAAAAAGTTCTAAATTCTCCAAATTTCCAATATCGGTGGGAAGTGAAGAAAGTTTATGACAATTAGTAACACTGAGTTTCTTTAATGGGATGATATTGTTGTAGCAACAAAAGTAAGTATTTATGTTATCGTCTCCACATGGACTGGTGCGATATTCTAGGCCGTTCAACAATCAATATCGTTCTGAGTTAGGGTTGTCGGATATTTTTTTGTTTCATACACTATCAAACTAAGAATTTATAAATGGGATGAGAGTTAACAGGGAAATAAGTATGCTGGGATTAAACTTCATCAACCTACTCATACGTATTCTCGGATTTGGGTTGCGGATTCTAATTATCACTCGATATTATCACATATTGCTCAACAACATCATTCGTGTCCAAATGATATCGTGATTTCTATTGGGTCGTTTAATTGTCGATGTCTCACACGATTAAACGGTCCAATAGTCGATTGTATCGTTGTATCGTCGATGTCTCGCACTATACAATGATACAAAAGCTTTAAGTTTCAATATTCAAAATGATTACCAA
>Ga0228711_1012671_pt1 | contig 10230 bp, 9 predicted proteins | sample MedpolnodulmetaG_2_FD_177996 | JGI IMG/M metagenome (GOLD analysis project Ga0228711, IMG submission 177996) | Root nodule microbial communities from Medicago polymorpha collected in Santa Monica, California, United States - brown nodules | ecosystem: Host-associated > Plants > Roots > Nodule...
ATATATATATATATATATATATATATATATATATATATATTCATGAAATCATTACACATAGGAATAGTTATTTTTCCTTCTAAATTTACCAAAAGCTCAGTTTATACTTTCAAATTCTTAAAACTGTCTTCAGGAAGTTTGTTTGACATGATGTCATTTGTACTCATTTGGGGCAAAATAGTTAGATGATATGATGACACTTATTTCATGTTGGGCACAACTGTTGGAGAACAAAATTTGTTTAGCAGCTTAGGTGTATGATGCATATATTTGTCTCTGTCCTACGTTCATCATATGCCAGCTTTGTGTTTTTTTCTTCACCATATACTTGATCCTCTTACAATACCTCCTTGTGTGCTTTATACTTATCAAGAATTATGCTAGCAACAAAAAATCCTGCAACTCATTTGAATTTCAACCGATTAAAGAATGTGCGACGAGAAGACTGTGCTAGAGAGTGCGTTGATAGCAGTCATCTACCTATCAATTTGTTCATGTTTTAGGATTACAACCAACTTAAATGTGATGTAATATAATTGGATTCTCTCAATTTCAATCTCTATGTGTGTCTCTCCATCCTCCCAGCCTTTTTCTTAATTTTTATTTCTCTTCATTACCTTCTCTTTCCTACAAACCTTATTTTTGCGATAGAGAATCTTGCTATTCAGGTCCCTTAGTTATACAATCAGAGACTCATTTTCTAGCTAAAAGATCATAGCATGCCTAAAAAAATCAAACTTTGATATTATGTTAAATGAACTTCAATTTTGTTCCAAAACAACTAGTTTAAATAATTACGGTATTCAAACACAAATATACATTGCACAATAGGAACCTTGACAACATGAGACTCCAATCCAACTTTTAATAGATGAGACCTTGACAAGAGCGTCAGATCGCAACAAAAAGATATAATTTGCGATTAAACAATGTTTTATATTACATCTATATTCAAATATCACTTGGAAGAAAGGGACAAGGGGATATTTCCAAACCATATAATGATGTGTGCTTTGTAATTCACAACTTCATTTTATTTCTTGATTTCCTTTTTCACCGGAGGTCTTGATCTTGATTAATGACGCAGTTACATCTGTCATATTAATTCGTGCCTTAGGTGAATCTTCACAACATCTCAATGCTAAAGCTAAGATATCATGAATTTCTTTTTCATGTTGTGAGTCTAAATTGTAATCCACAACTTCCATATTGGAATGGGCCATTGATTCACTAATCCAAGTTTTTAGGGTTAATTCTTCTGAAAATATTTCATTTGTTGGCTTCTTTCCAGTGAACATTTCCATTAGCATTATCCCATAGCTGTACACATCTCCTTTAACAGAAATGACTCCCTTAGATCCATACTCTGTATGTACACATTAATCACTAGTTATAAAAAAATCTCAATCATACTTGTTTTTTGTCGCTGCCAAAAACAAAACACAAGAAAATCATATAAATGTGTTGATGGTTAGACAACTAGGCCTAAAAAAAAGTCAACAATGTTGCTATTTAATTAGACAACTCGATAAGATATAATATGACTTAGAAGTGAAGAAAATATAACCTGGTGCAACATAGCCAAGAGTAGCTAAAGTCCTTGTATGAGTTTTTGATTGTCCTTCATCCAATAGCTTGGAAATCCCAAAATCACTCACATGTGCAATCATATCTTCATCAAGTAACACATTACTAGGCTTTAAGTCACAGTGAACCACTGGTATTGAAGAACCATGATGGAGATACTCCAATGCAGATGCCACATCTATCATTATATTCAACCTTTGCAAGAAATCCAAAAAATAGTTATCAGAGTACAACCATTTTTCCAAACTTCCATTTGACATAAACTCCATCACTAGAGATTTGAAGTCAAGATTTGAACAACTACTGATAATTTGAACGAGATTTCTATGTCGAAGGTTGCGCATTGCATTGCATTCTGCATCAAAGCTTCTTGATGTTGCTTCCATTGTCAAATCAAGTACTTTAATTGCTATCATCTTCCCACTAGAAAGTATTCCTTGATACACAGACCCAAAGCCACCCTTTCCAAGTAAATTACTCTCACTGAATCCATTTGTTGCTTGCACGAGTTCATAATAGGAAATCCTTCTTGGAACTCCTATAGTGGATAAAACCCTTTCAAGTGGACTTTCAACCTTTTTCCTTTTATGCATTCGAAGTATTGTGCATGCAACAACCAAAATGCCTAACACAACAACTATGGATGATATACATATGATTAATAACATTTTTGACTTTTTCCTATGTTTATCACATGCAGGTACTTGTAAGCGAGGACTGCCACAAAGTGCTTCATTTTGAAGGAACGATTTAGATGTGAAGCTTTTGAAAGGCCCTCCATTAGGAATCTCTCCTTGCAATCTATTGTATGACAAATTAATGTATTTAAGATAAGAAAGTGACTCTAAGGATTTTGGGATCACACCAGTAAGAAGATTTTGAGACAAGTCCAAGAAACTCAAGCTTAGCAATCCACCAAGTGTTGTGGGAATTTTCCCATACAATTTGTTATTTGCTAAGGAGAGATTCTGAAGAGTTGTTAATGAACCTATGGTTTCAGGAATGTTGCTTGAAATTTGATTTCCAGACAAATCTAATAGCAGAATTGCTCTTAATTTACTAATATCCATTGGAAGATTTCCAGTTAAAGCATTGGAGGATAAGTTTACCTCTAAAATATCTTTGAGACTCCAAAATGAGGAAGGTATCTCAGAGGTAAACCCGTTAGATCCTAAGTAAAGCTTTCTAAGTGAAGTCATATTTCCCAAACATGTTGGTAACACTCCAAAAAGCTTATTGCTTGTTAAATCCAACTCACTCAAACTCCTAATTTCACAAAGCTCATCAATCATGGACCCTTGTAGTCCATTGTAATTAAGATCTAAAACTTGAAGTTTATGTAACCCATTATTTGCACCAGGGATTGATCCATTTAAATCATTATCCCACAAAGATAATAGAATCAGGTTGCTCATGTTTCCAATTTCTAGTGGAATATTTCCATTAATTCCACAAGAATCAGCCCAAAAGTATTCTACAGATAAGTTTCCAATGGACTTGGGAAGTTTTGATAATAAACTATTATCTGATACTACAAGATATGACAGATATTTGCAACTTGTAAGTGAAGTAAGGAAGTTGAATTCAAGAGAATCATCGGTTAATGTCATATTATTGCCATTTGCTTTGAGATAATTGAGGAATCTTAAATCTCCAAAAGAATTGGCTATAATTCCACTAAATTCATTATCACTAAAGTCAACTTTAACGAGATTTGAAGCATTGGAGATACTATTTGGAATTTTTCCAACAATATTGTTTCCATACATGTGCAGTTGTTGTAGGTTAGGAAGGCCAAACCCAAAATTTGATGGAAGCATGCCTGAGAAGGAATTTTGATCAAGACGCAAATATTCCAATGTTGAAATGTTGAAGACTTTTGAAGGAATAAGTCCACTCAAGCTGTTGTTTCCCATTGTTAGAATCTGAAGTTGATTGAGAAGGCCAATCTCCATTGGTATCGAACCTAAAATCACAAAGACACATGTATATGATGATGAAGCGTGGTGTAAAAACAAATACTAATAATATAAAAATTGTATGAAATTAATTAGTAGCATAAAATGAAGATATAAATTTAAGGGTATACCTGTAAAAAAGTTACCCCATAAATATAACCCTTGTAATGATGTGCAGTTGCCAATGGTTGGTGGAATGGTTCCTTCAAAATGATTCTTGGATAGGGAAAATATTTCAAGTTGAGGAAGTTGACGACATATCTTGTCGGGAAGAGTTCCATTTAATATATTTTGATCAAGGGAGATAATTCTCAAAGTAGAGATGTTGAAGAGGGATAAAGGAATTTCACCTATATGTAACATAAAAGTTTAACTAAAATTAAAGTTTGGGAGATCCTTCTTCTTTTTTTTTTCTTTTTTCGTTTTAAATTAGTCTTTATCTTTAAAAACAATTACACCATTTAAACCAATTTTCATCAGTAGTCCATTTTTCTTACAAGTTTATGTACATAATATGATATGTTGTGAATTCGGACTCAAAAATCAGACAAATGAAAACTGTGATGTTTGGAGCAAAGAAAAGTAGTAACCAATATCAAAGTAACCACAAGCAACAACAACAATAAGAAACCTAGATCTAATCTAGGAATCAAAGTGAAAAGCACAAAACCACAAGCAAAAGAAAAAGAGAGAAGAGAAACAAACACACCAAGAAATGTTTACCCAGTTCGGTCCAACTTGTCCTACTCTAGGGGAGAGATTGATCCATTATCAATGAGTTCTTACAAAGAGATACAAAATGGGTTACAAGAAATTAGCTTCAACAAGCTCGAAAAGAGCAAACCCTAATTTCTACCCTTTTTTCTCAATCTTACCAAAGAACAAGAGACTCAATGATTTTCACTGAACAAGGTGTTTACAATGTTTCCCAACCTAAGAGAACCCCTCAAGAAAAAACCTAAAGTTCTTAAACCCTAAAGTTAACCCCTTTGATTTCTCAAGTTTCTCTCTCTCTTGAAGCTCTACCAAAAATATGAAGAATGAAGCCTTAAATAGTGCTCAGACCCCGAGGAATCGTGCCACGTTTTCACCCATCGTGCCACGATGTAGCAGGTAGCAGTACAATACTTGATCTTATCTCCTGCATCATGCCACATTGCTCCTGCATCATGCCAAGATTTTTCCAGTGGCACTCCCAGAACTAAACCATCCAATCGTGCCACGTTGCCCTGCAAACATGCCACGATTTTCCAGACTTCAACATCAATTTTGAGACACATTTTCAACATTTCTCCACCTTGACTCTAAATTGATTTGGATGTCACCTTAACCGTCAACCACGTTTCTCCTTTTTCTTTTCCTTGCACAAGTTTACACCAAACTCTGTTCAACCACGGAACGTGTCCCGCTTCCTTGAAGATCTCCTTGCATCCAATAACCCTTGGTCTTTTAGGTAATCACACAAGCCATACCATAAATTCTTCAAACCTCGAAATGCCTTCCGTCCTCTTGAAGAACTCCCTTTCTCACAACTAGAGCACAACACACAAGGCCTCCATAGTTTTACCATTCCCGATGTCACCACCTCCACCTCAAGTCGAGCTTTCTCTACCTCAACTTCCAAATGCATACACACACTATGCTTTCACCTTGCAACTCCACCTCAAAGGTTGATCATGAGTATTATTCACACCGTCTCTCTAGGTTGACCTTGAGTATTCTTCCCACCGCCTCTCCAGGCTGATGTTGAGTGTTTAACATCTCTCTAGACGATCACCACTCTACAAGGCATCAATTCCAAGGTGAGAAACATCACCTTCTTCATCCTCCCAACAACACACCACCAAAGCACTCGCATCCTCATACTCCTCGGAAACAACTTACGCGAAGTTGTTATTGTCCTCCAGACAATCCCTCTTGAAGTGACCAAACTTATGTTACCGCTCTTTGAGCTTCCTCTGTTACCTCTACCTCCACCATTCCCTCTTGAAACACTTAGGCCTTCACTATTTTCATCCGCTCTCAAGTCCTTGGACTTGGTCAACTCCTTAGTTTTTAAAGCCGCTTGAACTTCTTCCAAGGTGACACTTCCTTATTTGCCATAGAGCATGGTATCCTTGAAGGATTCAAATGATCTCGGTAGAGCACACAACAAGAGTATAGCTTTGTCTTCATCCTCAAGATGCACCTCAATGTTCTCCAAATCATCAAGGATTTTGTTGAACCCAGTTAATTGCTCTGTTACAGTCTTTGACTCCACCATCTTGAATGAGTAGAGTTTTTGCTTTAGGAATTGCCTATGAGCCAAAGACTTTGTCATATACAAAGACTCCAACTTTGACCACATCGACACCGCGGTAGGTTCCTTCACGGCATCCGTCAAAACTTTTTCCCCGAGGCACAAGACAATGGCACTCCTAGCCTTGCCCACCATCTCGGTCTTCTCCGCTTGTGACATGGTGACCGGTAACGCACCTTCACCCTTCAAAGCTTTCTCACACTTTTGTTGTATCAACATCGTTTGCATCTTCACCTTCCATAATCCAAAATAGTTACTTCCGGTGAAATTTTCAATATCCCACTTTGAACCCATGGTACTCACTTCACCAATTCACTCATTTGCCCCACGGTGGGCGCCAATTGTTGTGAATTCGGACTCAAAAATTACACCAATGAAAACTATGATGTGTGGAGCAAAGGAACGTAATAACCAATATCAAAGTAACCACAAACATCAACAACAATAGAAAACCTAGATCTAATCAAGGAATCAAAGTGAAAAACACAAAACCACAAGCAAAAGATAAAAAGAGAAGAGAAACAAACACACCAAGAAATGTTTACCAAGTTCGGTCCAACTTGACCTACTCTAGGGGAGAGATTGAACTTTCCAATCCACTATCAATGAGTTCTTACAAAGAGATACAAAAAGGGTTACAAGAAATTAGATTCAACAAGCTCACAAAGAACAAACCCGAATTTCAAACCTTTTTTCCCAATCTCACCAAAGAACAAGACACTCAATGATTTTCACTCACCAAGGTGTTTACAATGTTTCCTAACCCAAGAGAACCCCTCAAGAAAAACCCTAATCAAAGTTCCTAAACCCTAAAGTTACCCCCTTTGATTTCCCAAGTTTCTCTCTCTTGAAGCTCTACCAAAAATATGAAGTATGAAGCCTTAAATAGTACCCAGACCCCGAGGAATCGTGCCACGTTTTCACCCATCGTGCCACAATGGAGCAGATAGCAGTACAATACTTGATCTTATCTTCTGCATTGTGCCACGTTGCTCCTGCATCGTTCCACGATTTTTCCAGTGGCACTCCTAGAACCGAACCATCGAATCGTGCTACGTTGCCCTGCAAACGTGCCACGATATTCCAGACTCCAACATCAATTTTGAGACACATTTTCAACATGACACACTAGACACAATATTTTATCACTCAATGCCACGATTTTAAACAACTACAAGGACATAGTTTAGATAAACACTAAAATAGATCACGTTAATTTCGTCGGATTGTATATTATGATAGAAAGTAGCGGATCTACGACCTTGGGTTAGGGGTGCAAAACATAACTGTAGAAAATAATTCAAAATTTTGAAGGATACATATGAATTTACTTAAAAATATAGATAAAAAATTGTGATGAAAAACATTTGCAGGAGCAAAACTTTCCTGAATTATTTTAAAGGGATTAAAAATAAAATTTGAGATATTTATATGACAAAAAACTTATTTTGACTTTTTTAATAATGTCTTTAATTATGCAACGTTGGTAACTAATTACTATTTTCCAAATATAAACATTAATTTATTGTTTTTATTAAATAATGTTTTATTTTATATGCAAAACATGTTCAATGTTTGCACCATACCCGTTGCAGATTTTATGTGTTTATATCTGCATAAATAAATTTGTGTATACATATATGAGAAAGTCAATATGATAAAATTTTGTAGACTCGTGAGTATTTTTAAAACATCAACATCAATGTAATGTTTCTATTAGTTAAATTTGTATTTTATATTTTAAAAACCGTTAAGTATTTGCACCACACTTGTTGAAGAATTTATATGCTTATATATACATCAGTAAATTTTATTGTACTGATATGTGATAGCCGATATGATAAAATTTTGAAAATTTGTGACTATTTTCAAAATATCAACACTAATATAGTGCTTCTATTAAATATTTTTTATTTTATATACAAAATATCGTTAAATATTTATTCCGCACTCATTCCAGATTTTATGTGCTTATATCTCAAAAATCAAATTTTATATATACCAATATGTAAAAGTTGATATGCATAAATTTTGAAAACTAATGATTATTTTAAAAGTATCAACATTAATTTTTTTAATGAAAAAATATCAACATTAATGTAGTGTTTCTATTGATTTTTTTATATGCAAATTAGTGAGATTAAGAGACTAAAAGATATGAGAATAAACTATTTTTCTATATTTATGGTCTAAAAGAGTAGAATAAAAAAAATCCTTATATTTATATAATAATACATTGTTTTTTCTTATTGTTAGCACATAAATTAAGGTGATTGTTAGTAGATATTATCCATAGCTGCATAGTTTTAAAGAGAAGATACATATTGTTATTGTTTGTTGAAATATTGTTAGCAGATATTATCATATATCTATACTATATATAAAAAAAAACTACCCCTTTCAGCACTTTTGGGCTGAATTTTTCTTTCCAAAAATACTCTCAATTTTCAATATAAATAACACATGTGACAAATAAATAAGAATAAATTTAAATATTAAAACAAATGTAACAAACACGATATGAATATATATTTTTTGTTTTTTTTTCCTTTATCACTAAAAAAGTGTAACAAACTAGATGAGTATATTTATACTTACTTTTTCATCATTCCAATTATACTCTTAAACAACTTTTTATATAATAAAATTATTTTTGGTGTCATCAAAGAAAGAATTTAGATTATATATTTTTTTGTTATATTGTCGGTGTCATTGAAATAGATAATCATTAGTATAATTTTTTATAACTTGAAAGCAACAAACAAGTATATTTTTTTTAGTTTTAATCGAAACCAAAATTTCATAAAAAAAAAAAACACCGTTCATAATTTTTAAATGTTAGCGCAATAAAAAGAGTGGAAAGACAGACACGTGAGTGCCCGTCTTTTCGCTAGTAGCTCCATAGTTTTTTTTTTAGGAACATAGCTCCGCAGTTTTAAACTTTGGAATACATCTGTGGCTTATATTATGCCAATTTTTTTTAGGGAATTAGTTATACTCAAAATTGGATAAGAAGGGTTTTTTTTTTTAATTGTAAATAGGAAATTAGTTTCACCCAAAATCAGATAAGAAGTTTTTTTTTATAAATATTTTATAAAGGAATTAGTTACGGTCAAAACCAAATAAGATGAGTTTGTGTTTATTAATTTAAAATTTTGGGAAATGACCATTGAGCATATAAATTCAAGGAAATCATGAGTTTAAAAAAGGACAATTAAAGAAATTTACTTAACTTTAATTTTCATATATCGAAATTGGAACGTACAGAACGTACCCTCGCCGCCTCCTAAAATCAAGCCTCCTCGCTGTCGTTCAAACTCAACCTCCTCCCAAATCCAAACACTGTACCCAACTTCTCTCTAACACAGTACCCACCGCCTTCATCTCCCCTCCTCCACTCTGTCCTGTTACGATGTAGAAGCTGTAACTGGTGGTGCGACGAATGGCGTCGGCCCTCCGCACCACCATCTTTTCTCGATCCGGTGCTGTTTCATCTCGCCAGTGGTTCTCGTTTGAAACGAATTTGGATCCCGCGATCTCAAACGTGTCGGTGCCTCTCTCCCGCTCCTTCTTCGTCTGTTCTGCTGGGTTATGGCGGTGGTCGAAGCTGTTCGGGTCGTTTCTAAGAATCCGGGTCTGGGTTTGTTTGATTTGACTCGGATTTGTTCTTATGGATCTTCAAAAGGTTTTGCCCGAAAGGGCTCAGATTAGTTTTCTACGCCCGAATTGTTATGGGCGGTCAGCGCTGTATTACTCCTCCAAGACCATGGTTGTGCTTCGTAACATGTCTTCTAGTCTAGAAATGGTCATGCACTTGTTGTCTGTTGTTGCTGCGAATGGTGGGTTTGGGTGTTACCGTGTTGGCGGTGCTCATGGTGCTCAGACCCGTTGATTGACCATCCCTCGATCTGGCATTCAACTGGTTTTGAGTTGCTTTCTATTGGATTGGCTATAGATGGCCGTGTAGCTCTCTATCGCAGCATAGTGGGTCGTGGGTGTGGGGTTCTTATTTGTGCCGGCGGTAGAATCTTTCACCTGCACAAAGTTTGGCTCTATATAAATTGGGGGAGATTTCAAAATCCTCATCACTCAACCTGATGTTGGACTGTTTGGCTTGAAAGAGATGTTATGCTTGTTGCTGTTGTGATGTTGGACTGTTTGGCTCGAAAGAGATGTTATGCTTGTTGCTGTTGCAAGGAGTTGTTGGTTCTTGGATCCATTCTGTGTTGATGGTATGTCCATACACCGCAAGTTAGACAATTCACCAGTGTTGTTTTTATTTCTTTGTATTATCCGATTGGGTTGGCATACATCCTGTGGATTGACTGAGTTAAGGTTTATGTCCGCCTAGTTCTTTTTTTTTTTTTTTTTTTCTTTTCTTTTTTT
>Ga0228711_1012673_pt1 | contig 10228 bp, 7 predicted proteins | sample MedpolnodulmetaG_2_FD_177996 | JGI IMG/M metagenome (GOLD analysis project Ga0228711, IMG submission 177996) | Root nodule microbial communities from Medicago polymorpha collected in Santa Monica, California, United States - brown nodules | ecosystem: Host-associated > Plants > Roots > Nodule...
TATAAGCATAGTATCCTAGACGGTAGCAGGTGGGCGTTGGTATAGGTTTTATGACCTATACCAACGGCTTTTGAGACCTTTACCAACGGTTTCTGCCGTTGCTAAATGGCAAGTTTCTTGTAGTGAGATTAAGTGGAGATGACTTCTAATACTTAAGATATTCAAAGATATTAAAGTTTGTAAGAATTTCACCAAGTGTTTGTGCACTATATAATTTGACAGAGTAAGGGCACTTGTAATATGATAGAAGTGTGTTCTTTGCAGGTCCTTATATATGAGAGAATAAGAGAGTCGTTGTTGAAGAAGTGTTAGCGCATCAAATTAGTCCTTGAGAAGCTTGATGAGAGATGTTGAGATGTTGCCTCAAATGGATAATACCATTGAGTAGTCATTCGAAATTTATTTGCTTCTAATAAAATGATTCGTTACATTCTCTTTGTCCTTGAAATTTCTTGTTTATTTCTACACGTGGTCAGAAGACGACAAACTATACTTCTCTAGGTTTGATAGCGATACTCCTCAAAAAAAGGCGAAACTGAGTCAGAGTCTTCCGCTTCTAACGTCACCTTCAGATGTTTCATCCTTCAGGGTTTTCATTCCTTCAAATGCTTCTAAAAGAATAGCCTCTTCTAATCAGGACTTTGACTTTCTGGTTGACCATTCTTCATATCTTGTTCCAAGTCATACTAGCTTCAATTTAGCTTCAGTTTGTTATATATGTTCAGAGTCTTGATACTTCAGAATCAGAACTTGACTTAAGAGTTAAAATTTATTTATATGATCATGCATTCGAACACACATTAACATGTCTAATTGTTCTTTTATACTTAATTTTCATCAAAACTTGTTCAACAATATTTACATCTATTTAGTGATTTTATCGTCTTAGTCCAACATTGTTTTGCTCGTCGTCTTTGTATTATTATTATTATTATTATTATAACTACTACTATTATTATTCATTTTAAAAAAGAAAAAACCTCACTTCACAATTTGTTTTGGACCTAAATAAAACGGTAGGTCGGCCATGCATCAAAGGCTCCACATTCTCTCCCACAATTAATCTTTTTGTTCATTCTACATCATTTTTATTTTGAAGAAATCAAAATGATATATTGAAACTGAGAGCCAACTTTCAGGTACAAGGTGTACCTCAGAAAGTGCTCACAAAATACAGTCAGAGTACAACAACAGTGAAAAAATTAGCCAATTCCTGCACATAACAAAGGATTTTGGCACCAGTTGTAAAAACTATAATGAAAAGATACAACACTAGCTTTAAACCACCAGAAGGAAAGATGTTGGACATTCTCCAGAAGTTGTAAATGGGAATTCTCAGTGCCTCTGAAAATTCTAGCATTTTTTTCCTTCCAAATTACCCAAGTTGTAGCAAACCAAATCAAATGCATAAAAGAGCATCTAGATTTACCGTAACCTGTAGAAGAACCGAACTGAATGACATGATCCAAAATATGGGAAAGATCCGCTGAGTGAACACAAAGCCAATTTCTAACTAGCTGCCAAATATGACCGAAAAAAACACAAGATAGGAATAAATGGCATTCAGATTCATGAAAACCGCACCCACTAACACAGTTCCGCACCTCAGGAAGAATGATACCTCTACAGAACAAATTTAATTTTGAAGGCAATCGGTTGTGAAACAAACGCCAAGCGAACACCGAAACCTTCAAAGGCATGTCCTTCCTCCATAACAGCTTAGCTGGAATCTGATTATTGATCTGCGTCGTATCTGTGAGCAAGCGGTAAGCACCACTAGCCGTGTAACTGCGGGCTTTGTCAGGGGTCCACCTCCAAGCATCAACAGAATCAACCTGCAACATAACTGTTAATAAAAAAAGCCTACACTCCTCTAACAACTCCTCCTCCCAAACCCAAAGCCTCCTTCGCCACTTCCAAGCTTCCCCACCCACACCCCACCCCCAATGAAACATTTGCGCCACAGTAGCTAATTTATTATCAGATAAATCATATAAGCGACGAAATTTCTCACAGAGGGGGACATCACTCACCCACCTATCCAGCCAAAACCAAGTAGTAACACCATTACCGACTCTAAGACGTAAGTTGTCTGAAAACCAACTCCCCAACACTGAACTACTGCCATCACGGATACAGACAATATCCTTCCACCACACTGACCCATAACTACCACAAGACTGAAACCGCCCCCTAACCCCACATATCTAGCAGTCAGAACTCTGAACCACAACCCCTCTCTATCCACTACCATCTTCCAACACCACTTCCCTAACAACACCAAATTAAACTCCCTAAGTCTCCTTATGCCCAAACCTCCAACCTCCTTAGCCAAACAGATGGCTTCCCAATCAATCCAGGCAATTTTCCTATTATCCTCACACCCACCCAAAAAAAAACGAATTAAAAAAGATTCAATAGAGGCGATGATACCTGAGGGAGCTTTGAAGAAGGAAAGAGCATAGACAGGGAGAGAGGTCAAGATAGACTTAAGAAGAACAAGACGGGCACCAAAAGAGAGGTGTTTGCTTTTCCAACGGGACAGGCGAGATTTAATGCAATTAACCACAGGATTCCAAAAATGCAGTCTACGAGAATCACCTCCAACAGGGAGGCCCACATACAATATAGGCAAACTACCAATTTTACAGTTCAATACATCTACAGCCTCATGTAACCAAGATTGAGGAACATTGATACCCACCAATTCACTTTTATGGAAATTCACTTTCAACCCAGACATTGCTGCAAACAAATGCAAAACGACACGCATTGCCCGAACATTAGCCCAGCTTGTTTCCCCTAAAATGAGGGTGTCATTTGCAAACTGAAGATGAGACACAGAAACAGGACGTTCCGTTCCAACCTTGTAACCAGTGAATTAATTATTTGTATTCAGGGAATCCATCATGACATGAAACCCCTCCGCCGCTAAGAGAAACAGAAAAGGTGAGAGGGGATCCCCTTGACGGAGCCCTCGAGCCAAAGAGAATTCATCAGTGAGGCTGCCATTTACTAAGACCGACGCAGTCGCCGTAATAACACATTCACGCATCCACTTCCTCCAAAGAGTCGGAAAAGCCATTTTCCCCATGACATCATCCAAATACTTCCAGTCGACGGAGTCATAAGCCTTCTCAAAATCAACTTTAAGAAGAAGTAAATCTTTTTTTAATTTTTTGGCCTCATCTACTACCTCATTTGCCACCAAAATACCATCTAGAATTTGTCTTCCTTGCACAAAAGCTGACTGAGAGTCTAAAATAACACTTCTAATAACAGACTTCAGCCTATTTGCTAACAATTTAGCCATGACCTTATACAGACTTCCCACCAAGGATATTGGACGAAAATCATTTAAACTTTGCGGAACATCTTTTTTAGGAATAAGAGTGATGAAGGTGCTATTTATTCCTTTCAAAAGCTTGCCATTTCGATGCAAATCCGACACATAATGCATCAACTCCTCACGCATATCCAACCAAAACTCCTTAATGAAGCCAAAATTTACTCCATCAGGCCCCGGGCACTTGTAACTATCACAGTCCCAGACTGCAATTTTAAGCTCCTCCATAGTGAATGGTTTAATTATAGCCGCCCCCTCCCTATAAGTTAGAGTACGAAAATTCAAGTCTGAAGCAGAGGGGCGCTCCACAGAAGGTGCTAAAAAATTATTCAAAAAATGAGTGTAAACAGCCTGTCTGACATTACTGACACCTTCAACCACAGTACCTCCGACAACAATAGAAGAGATAGTATTGACACGCCGTCTCGTAACCATGAAAATATTTAGTATTAGCATCCCCTTCTCGTAACCAGGTCAAACGAGACTGCTGCCAACACATGCTGGAATGAATTCTGGATAAAGAATGCAAATTATCAATAAGGCGATGCAACTCCTCCACCTCCTCCATCCCAAGAGAAGCAACAACCCCTCTGTCATCTCACACCGCAATACGATCCTTCACAAGAGCAATTTTACCAGGTAAATTATTAGTATGATTCGAATGCCACTCCTTTAGAGCCTCCTTAATCATTTTAAATTTTTCCTTCATCACATAACCTCCCCACCCTTCCACCTGAAATGACCACCATTTTGGACTCACAAAGTTTTTGTAACCCGGCACGTCTGCCCGACACTTCAACATTCGACAAGGACGAGGACCCCAATTTTGCTCATCAACCAAAAGAATCACATCATAATGATCTGAAAAACCGCGCAACTGTGCTACTTGTATGCAATTAGGCCATCTCAAACACCAATTTTCAGATAACAAGAATCGGTCTAGGCGACTCATGGAAAGACCGTCACCTCGATACCAAGTGAACCAACGACCAATTAGCGGTAAATCAATAAAATCACTATCACCAACAAAATTATTAAAGGCCGAAACCCCCACAACTCTAGGGACCGCGCCAACACCCCTCCTCTCATCCAGTCTGCGGACAACATTAAAGTCCCCACATACACAAACATTATGCCCCTGTAAGTTAGCCAAATGAGACGACAAAGTACCCCACAAAGCACTTTGACCACCCACATCACATGGAGCATACACATTAAAAAGAACAAAGTCTTTGTCTGTCTGTAAAAACCGGCCTCCAATTGCCAACACATGATCAAAAGAGAAAGAATAAAAAATCTCAACTTCATTTATATCCTACAAAATTAGTAAGCCACTGGAAGCCCCTCTCGAAGGACGAAACGAGAAGCCATAAGATGGGCTCCCCCACAACATAGAACACAAAAAACTATCCACATTTTCAAGCTTTGTTTCCTAAATACAAACAATGAAAGGACTTTTTTCAGATACTAACTTCCGCACTTCTCTTCGTTTTTCAAAACCTCCTAACCCCCGAAGGTTCCACAAAACTATCTTCATCGGATACCACACACACCCCTCACCTCCCACTCACCACCACCAGCCACCCTCACTTCCTTGCCTTCCCCTTACCTCCATCTACCTCCGCACCCACGTCACCCCTACCACCCTTTCTCCCTCCCCATGATAACACATTAAACATGTTTGCCTTGTCACCAGTAAACTTCACTCCAATCACCTTCCCTATTCCCCAAACATCCTCCACCGCAATCTCATCATTACCATGTAAAACTACCCAATTACGCCAATCTGTATTCTCTAACTTCTTAGGTGTAACAGACGAACTAGAATCACCTCGGCGCTTACGGACACTCTACATCATTAAAACACAACCATTAAATTTGGGAGACTAAAAAATAAAATAAACAAAAAGCCACGTTCAAAAATTTACTATTATAAAATTAAAAAACATGGGCTGCAATTAAATTAACTCGTTAGAGTTTTTATTTTTGTAAAATAGAGATAATAGGATTTGAAGTAAAGATTTTATGTATATGCCTATTCAATTGGCTCACTATTGGACCAATATATATTTTTAGTACAAATGAAGGCATAAGCCCGAAGGAAAAAAACTAATCAACTAAATGAACATTTTTAGATATGTAAGTTTCGGAAAATTCTATCAAAAAGTAGACTATTGAGCTCACTAGGAAGGGTCTTTAAAACAACCAAATTTCAAGAATTTATGGTAAGACCGAAATTAGCAAGTCAATTAGCATTTTTGTTGCCTTCTCACCAAATATTATGAACCTCAACATGCTAACTATGTTTCAAGAGATTTCCGATACGCCGAATCAACGAAGGGGTCATCCCATTAGACATTAATCTTGCAATTATTTTTAACTATTGGACCAATATTAATAATAGCTTATGTAGAAAATCAGGAAAGAACATCAAAATTTCCCTAACCAAAATAACAAAAGTATCTATTCAAAAAGTTCCCCTAAAAAAATATTACCTAGTCAAAGAAACAAAATAAACAACGAAATTAGACACGATATATAGATGACTTATCCATGGTGTAACTATATCTTCTCTTGTGCTTGTTTTTAAGATTATTTTCCTTTTCTTTTCTTTTCTTTTCTTTTCAACTCTTCATATCTTTTTCTTTCCTTTTCTAGTTTTCTTATAACTTCCTCCTGTGCTAGTATTATCTCTTCCTTTCTCTCCTCCTCTTCCTTTCTCTGCCTCTCTTCTTTCTTTTTCCTTTCTTTCTCCTTAGCTTTCTTCACCCCTTCTAACTTTTCCTTTTCCTTCAACTTAGCTTTATCACGTTTCTCTTTCTCTTTTAACTCTTCCCTAGTGAGTTCCTTTCTCATTCTGAAGCACATTTTGGCTCATAAATATGAAACTTATGGTTCTCAAAATGATCCGTATATATATACAAGCATAACATACGTGGGAATAAATTATTTATTGCAGTGTATACTATTTGTTTTGTTACATATTTTGCTGATTGCTACTAAAAAATTTGGATTTCCTATTGACTTATTCATGCATAGCCGTCCAATGGCCCTACCGGGAAGGCGGGAATGGCAGTTCCATTGTTCTATATGAAATGCGATGGTTACTTCGTTGGGTTGTACACTTTAAAATGGAAAGCATCATAATAATATTATGCGTCTGTTTGTTACGGATTAAAATAAATAAAAGTGATTTTAACATAAAATAATTTAGAGATTCTTTCAAGAAATTTTTTTTAGAGATTATTTTTTAGAGATTTTATGAAAAATCAGAATCTATTTTGTGTTTGTTTACCATAAGAAAAATCATTTTTTAAAAAACATAATTTAGTTTGTTTGGATACAACTATATAAAAGGGATTTTTTGTTACAAAATTAGTTCAATCTTTTAACCTTTATTTTCTCTCTCCTCTAAAAAAAATCTATTTTTTGAGAAGCTGCTTTGAACAGCTTTTCATTTGAAGCTATTTTTAGAATCTGATTTCTTTTAAAAGTCGGTTAAAGGAGCTTACCATTTTCTCACGACGGTAGATGCACCTCCAGAAAGTGGATTGTTTGATGATGTGTGGCATAGGCAAACACCGTTAAAGGTTTCATTGTTCGCATGGAGGCTACTTCGCAATCGACTTCCAACAAAAGACAACCTGGTGCGACGACGAGTACTTCAATTGATGACAATGTTTGTGTTTGGGGGTGTGGTTGTCCTGAGACCATGAAGCACTTGTTTTTTTGGCTACGACACATTTAGCAATGTTTGGTTCTTGGTTTTTCAGTGGTTGGGCCTCTCCTGCGTCGCACCTAATATGGCTCACGATCATCTTCTTCAGTTCGGACACCTCGTGGGGTTACCGCGTTCTTCTCATTCGTTCCTCAGGTTAATCTGGCTAGCTTGTGTTTGGGTTATTTGGGAGGAGCGGAATAATCGATATTTTAATAACATCGCTTTGGATTCACATAGCATAGCGGACAAAGTTAAACGGCTTTCTTTCCTTTGGCTAATGTCTAATATGCACATCTTTGCTTACAAGTATCATTATTGGTGGCGGCACCCTTTAGCATGTATGGGTGTTATGGTGTAATTTTATTATTACTTCAAGTTTCATTGCGGCGTTTTTTCCTCTTGACACTGATGACTTAATTTTGTAAATTTTGGTAGTGTTTCTCTTTGCACATCTTGTGTGGGATGAACCACTCTTATTAATGTTATATTCCATTTTGGTTTGTTAAAAAAAAACGGATGCAATACTCTTAAAAATGATTTTTTTTTTAAATAATTTTTTTATTATTAAAAAAGCTGTAACAAACGGGTTCTATATCACACCGGCGTTGAAACGGGCACGGATATCCGCTTTTTTTTTTTATCGTTAATGCATATAATTTACGAACAATAGTTTGTATGTAATTTTGATCTTGGATCAAAGTATAGGTATAATTTTTTTTATTTGATTAAAAGTATAGATATACATATTTTATCTTCTTTTATTGATACCAATAATATAAAAACTACCGTATTAATTTTTATCATGTTGTAACAAATTATACTTATATTGCTTTGTATCATCCATGTTGAAATTTTTTATCTATATTATGGTTTGAATTTGTGTTGGTAGACCGGTCATCATCATGTTATTTGCTATTCAGATTCTCTCCATGTGATTCAGTTGAATCATGATCCATTAATGTGTTGCATTGGCAGGGATGAACCGGGGTACATCCAAATAGGGGCAGATGGGCAGTTGCCACCCACCTATTGCTCATGTAATTGTATAGTACCTCGTGTGTGTCTATATATATAATTTCACTATCCTTATAATAAATGAATGCAACTCACCTTTTAAATTATTTTATAAAAATATTTTAATTTCTGATGCATTGTTTCCATGAATTTTCCAAAATTTTTTTTTTATCATTTAAAGGTCTTAAAGATTGCCCCATGGGCACTGGTTAACATTTCTCGATAAATAATTAGTACATACGTAGGTTCCTTTCACCAAGCCGGACCAGCTTGAATGTACCGTGGTTAGTTAGTTGCTGCTCTGCTATAAATGTGATGAATGATTCATAAGCACAACTCTCGGAAAGGTATATTTTTCGTGCAAAAAATGCAAAGAATAAATTATGTTTTTCTTTTGTTACTTGAGGGCAAGCAACAATTTAAGTTTGGGGTTGTGATGACAGGTCATCTTACGTTATTCTTAGCATGTTTTTCAGTTATTTTCAATAGGTTTTAGCAGCAAAAAGGAGGAGTATTAGGACAATTGCATATGATTTCGAGACTTCTATAATGTTTTCTATATTTGAGTCTGTAATTCTAGTTTTCCCGAAAATTTTAGGGGGTTTCTGAAGTAATTCACGAAGAAATCATGCAAATCGGCAAATCAAGAACATTTGAAGAATTGTGAAGATTTAAGAAGACAAAGATTGAAGATTCAAGAGGCCTCAAGAGACTTACAACAAGGAGGAATTTTGTTCCCAAGTTCCGAGGCAAGTTATTTGAAGACAAAGACCTAAAATGATGGAAAATCGAAGCATTTGAGCCAAGGATCAGACACCATGCGCCTAGCACATGGGAAAAATTCCTAGCACATGGAAAAATGCATAACACATGAAAAAAAATGCCTAACACATGGAATTAACAAGCCATGCGCCTAAGGAATGGCTTGCTCCGTACTCACATGCGCCTAGCATGCTAGCCATGCGCCCCGTGCATCCAAAAATGCTGGGAGCAAACGATTTTCCTGCTTTTATTTTGTGCAAAACCCGCACTTTTAGCCAAAATCCAGGTAGAAACTCTCACTATAAATACTAGCCTTCCTCATTCATAATTTCTCGTTCAGAACTGTGGCAGTTCAAGAGGAAGACAACTTTGGAGCTTCAGAAGAGTTTCTATCTTCTCCTTGATTTTCTATGGCATGTTTTTATGTTTAGTAATTTGCTTTTACTTACCATGTGTAACTAGTTCTTTTTAGGTTAGAGTTCTAAGATGAACCTCTATTTATTTTTGTTGGATATTTATTTAATTTAATGTCGTTTTTATTTTATTTATCTTTTGTTCGCTATTAAGTTTTATTAGAGAATTCCTTAGTTTATTTCTGTAGTTGGTGCAACCCTAGATTAGATACTTAGGTTGTAACATGGCCTAATATTGTTATTACTATCTTGCTACTTATATCTTTCTTTCTTTTTTTGACAAAAATAAACGATATTCATTCATTCAAATTGATGGAGTACATCGATACAATACAAATCCAAATTCGCTAAAAACAAAAAGGATTAATCTGTGAACAAACTCACAGCATCCATGTTAATAGCATAAAACGGCAAAGTACCTATGCCTACAAATATGACTAATATGACTATATTAAAGTCTCCAAAATATTCATGTCTCCGGATCTGCAACGTTGACGACGCCAAAATCATTGTCATTGATCGGATCTGCACTTGCTCAAAGATAATCTTTCAACCTGAATCAAATAAACACCGCAGTAAGACGGGAAATCAAAAACATACCGCACAAAGACGGAAAATCAAAACAGAGTCGTTCAGAGACGACGAAATCACAAAAACAAACGAAAGAAAATAGAAAATATGTGACACCACTTATTTGGGTCAAATTGAAGAAGAAGAAGAAGAAGAAGAAGGAGGAGGAGGAGGAGGAGGAGGAGGAGGACGAAGAAGAAGAAGAAGAAGAAGAAGAAGAAGAAGAAGAAGAAGAAGAAGAAGAAGAAGAAGAAGAAGAAGAAGAAGGAGGAGGAGGAGGAGGAGGAGGAGGAAGAAGAAGAAGAAGAAGAAGAAGAAGAAGAAGAAGAAGAAGAAGAAGAAGAAGAAGAAGAAGAAGAAGAAGAAGAAGAAGAAGAAGAAGAAGAAGAAGAAGAAGAAGAA
>Ga0228711_1012676_pt1 | contig 10221 bp, 3 predicted proteins | sample MedpolnodulmetaG_2_FD_177996 | JGI IMG/M metagenome (GOLD analysis project Ga0228711, IMG submission 177996) | Root nodule microbial communities from Medicago polymorpha collected in Santa Monica, California, United States - brown nodules | ecosystem: Host-associated > Plants > Roots > Nodule...
TAAGGACTTTATTAACATTACTATAAATATAATAAAGATTGCCATATATTTATTCAATAATAAAAGTCATGATACATAAGATAAGTTCAACATAAACTATTGGCCTCTAGGGCTTACACCAACAGTTGTACAGTTCGTACAATTGTCCTTTGTCAACGCTCTTGATAGAACAAGCATCCAATGCTTTCAAATTTCATCTAGGGCCATTGTTATACTCTTTCAGTCTTTTGCAATTCTTAGGCGTGATAAAATCATATTCCCAGCTCTTGAATCTTTAAGATTTTTCATCTCCTGATGAACTTCAACTTCTGGTGATCTTGCTTCTGATGACGTCATCACTTCAGGAGCACTTTGTACTTCAAGAGCATTTTTCTTCAGACGCTTCAAGCTTCCTTTTTGTTGATTCTTTTGCTCTCTTTTGTTCTTCCAGAACCTTATAAAGATCTAAAATTTTGTCTATGGTCCTGTACCTTAATGGGGATATCCTTAAGATATCTGATCGGATAGATAATGGAACAATCGGCTAACTGCAAGGTCATCTTAGTGGGTTTCAACCCACCTATACCAATTCTCTTCAAGAGGGACAAGGGCAACAAGCTAAAACTAGACCCTAGATCACACATGGCTTTCTTAATGGTTTCCTTCCCAGTCACACAAGGGATGGAAAAACTACCGGGATCTTTGAGCTTTGGAGGCAATTTCTTTTGTATGACAGCACTACATTCTCTTGTTAGAGCTATTGTCTCATTATCCTCTATTTTCCTTTTATTTGATAAAATATCTTTCAATTTTTTTGCATAAAGAGGCATCTGAGACAAAGCTTCAGTAAAAGGAACATTGATGTATATTTTTTTCAGCATGTCTACAAAATTTTTAAACTGCGCATCCAGGTTAGGTTTAACAAGCCTTTGTGGAAAAGGAATTTTTTGCTTATAAGGTGTTGGGGCAATTGGCTTCTTACTTTCTACTACAACTTTCTCACTTTGTGGCTTTTCACTCTCTACCTCGACCTCATTAGTCTTGGGTTTCCCTACGAGGTCCTCTAGTTTCCTACCATTCCTAAGTGTAATAGCATTCAAATGGTTAGTTTTAGTTTGGTTAACTTGTTGGGCTACTTGAGAGATTTGAGCTTCTAGCATTTTGTGGTGAGTAGAAATGGAGTCCACTTTAGATGTAAGCTTGACAATAGAGTCATTCAAAAGTGTAGTTTGATTTTTAAGTTCTTGAAATTGTTTGGATTGATCCATAACATATTTTTCTAGTAAAATTTCCAAGCTGGATTTTTGAGGGACTCTTTGGTTGTTTGCATAACCGGGTGGTGCTGTTTGTTGTCCAAAGAGATTTTGAGGAGTTTTGTTATAAATTTTTTGGTTTGACCTCATCCCTTGATTATATTGATCATAGTTCAATTGCTCGAGACCTTCAACAGCAGTACCTAGTTGGCATTCGACGCCAGTATGGCCAAGTATTCCACAAACTTCGCATGATGGTAAAACAGGAGCAGGTGTGATAACACTTACACTTAATTTATCAAATTTTTGAAAAAGTGTGTCCACTTTAGCAGATAAATGATCAAGGGTGGAAACTTCGTTTATACCTGCCTCTTTTTTAGAGGGTGGAGGAGTAACAACTGTGATGGCTCTCTCACTTGTCCATTGATAATGGTTTTTGGCCATGTCCTTGATCAAAGCATATGCTCCTGTGTATGTTTTATTCATCAAAGCTCCACCTGCAGCAGCATCAACATTCATTTTTGTGGTAAACAAAAGACCATTATAGAAAGTATGGATAATAAGACACTTCTCTAGACCATGATGGGGGCAAATCCTAAACATTTCTTTGAAACACTCCCACGCATCGTAAAGAGATTCCCCATCTTTTTGAGTGAATCGTGTGATTTGATTTCTTAATTAAACAGTTTTACTGTGGGAAAGAATCGGGCAAGGAATGCTTGCCTCATTTGGTCCCATGAAGTAATAGAACCAACTTCCAATGAATGAAACGAAGCACTAGCTCTATCCCCTAAGGAAAAAGGAAAGAGGTGCAGCCTTACGCCCTCTTGGTTCGCCTTCAAAGATCCACTGAGTCTTAAAAAAGTTGAAATATGAAGATTCGGATCCTCACTGGGTGATCCGAAAAATTGATTTTGCTGCACTAACTAAATAAGTGCAGGCTTTATTTCAAAATTGTTACCCTCAACCGTTGGGTCCACAATAATAGCATGTGGTTCTTCCGTAGAAGGGGTTTCATACTATTTAAGAGTGCGTTCCTTAGCCATATCGTTATTATTTTGTGCTTCTCTTCTTTTCTTATGTAAAAATCTTTTGATCTCGGGAACGAATTCACTAAGACTTTTGCTTCTTCGCAAAAAGGAATCAGAACCCAAGAAGGTAACGGTAAAAATAAAGAAATAAAAAGAAGAAGAACAAGAAAAAAATATTTCTTCAGTCTAACCGTTATATAAAAAAAAGTTAATCAAATTGCCTAACTCCCCGGCAACGGCGCCAAAAACTTGATGGGGTAAATCCGCAAGTGCAAGGTTTACCGATGTACTAATAAAGATATCGTTCCGATAGGGAGTATGAATTTGATTGACTTTTAACAATGGTTAGATGAGAGTTTAAGTTAAAAAGTTTGGATTTTTAATTGAAAGAAAATAACAATAATAAAAAGTGCCTTGTGATTATTGGTTCGTCATGGTGACAAATCCTTCACAAACCAAACCCTAAACCGAGAACTTTATGTTGGACCTATTTTCTAAAGCCAAGTTTCTCTTTAGCCTATCACATCTCCTTTCGGTTTCAGTGAGTGTGTTTCTTTAGCAACCACGCCTATTCTCATGGTTGATTGCTATTGAAATCCTTGAAGCTCGAAACTTTATTGTCTCAAGGTTTGCTAGACTATTCTCATGTTTCGCAATCCTTGTCTAAATTCACTTGTTCCAATACCAAAACTTCTTCTTTCGATGCTTCGCTTTGATATTTGTGATTATGTATTAACAAGTAATAACCCTCCGCTGTCGCTTTATGAATTTGATACTTGTTAATTCATTATAAAAACAGTGAATTTAGATTAGAAAATAGATTTACATAAAATTAGGGGTCGAGGCTTGGTTTGATAGGGATTAGGTCATTAGACTCATCCAACAATCCCAAGACAAAGAAGAGTCTGCTTACTCATGTTCATTGTAGACATAGAAGAGAAAAAGAAGACCATAAATAAAATAACAAGAAAATAAAAGAACTTTTATTAAAGAAAACAATTGTCACTATTGAATTCCAAGAACGAAAGATGATTATACAAGCTAGATGGCTGCTTTATTTATAGTCTAACATCGACTTGAGTCCTAAGAAATAAATCACTAAAGTGTTGCACAAGAAACCATGGGCTCTAGGTCATAAATACTAAAATAGGTAGCTTGTCGAAGAAGCAAAAGCAACAAAAGGACAATAAGGGGCACGTCTATGCTCATATTTTGGTGAAGGATCTTCAAACTTTGTGCACAAGATATTTTTGTATAAGATCTTCATATTTTTGGCATGAATCAGCTCCAATTCTCCTTTCTTTTGCTCCAAGACGCAATCTTTGAAATATTTTTTCCTGAAATAAAATAACTTGCAATTTAAGTAAAATAGCTCTAAAAAGGAAATAAAAACATATTAAATCTAAATAAAATAAACTTAAATATTATATTAAAATCACTAATTATTGACTCATCACATACAACTGTCCGTGAGAAAATACAGGTGTTGGTAGATATACACCAACATGTTTAAGCGACTGCCCTTGACTTTTGTTAATTGTCATTGCAAATGATACAGTAAAAGAAAATTATCTTCGCTGAAACTTAAAGGGAATCCTGACATCTGAAGGCGATAGAGATAACTGTTAACGGTCAAATATTAGATATTGAAGTGTGTATAATATAAAAATATTATATAATTAAAAATCAGAAGTAAACAATTAATTTACATCAACACGGTTTAAGGTTTGCTATATATAGCCGAGTTTGCATGGAAATTAGGGTTTGCTATATATTATATCATGATTGATGTTCCACACGAAGATCATGTTCATCAACTATGAACCTTCTTATGGTCATGTTTTCACATAATCAAAACTACTTTTTGTTTACATTCATTGATAAACAAGATTATGGTCCACCAAAAGGATGACAACCACTAAAGAGACGATGAAGATACTAATGTGACGTCAAATGTGGTCTATAGAGAAGTATTTCGTAATTTATCATAAATAATGTTGTCTTTACTATTTTCCAAAAATATGAATGTTATCATGATATGATTAGCGTGAATTTATGTTTATGATACGACTTATATGAGAACTATATTTTATTTTGGAATAATATGTTTTTCGAAAAAAATATTATTGACAGAAGAATTGGTACCTCTTTAGTCAGTAAGACCCATGCGGAGCATGGGTCAATGGTCTAATGTTATATACAAGAGAAAAGCGGATAGACAGACATCTTAGTGCCCATCTTTTCGCTAAAAAGTGTGATTCTCTATTCTAACTTTGTTTCTTTAAAAATGAGAAGAAAACTTGCCTTTAATCCATGTCCCCAATTATTTTTTCTTTATAGTTTGATATTGTGTAAATTTGGGTCAAAATCATCTTTATAAATTTGGTTTGTAAGGTGTGAAGTGTCTCCCGTCATAAATTGTTATGAATAATCATATTTTTCTAACGTGGGACTTGAGTTTTTCCTAATACACGCCTTAACTCTCAACACTATTGAACTTGATGCGTGTATAAATGGTCGGTGGTCCGAATCGATAGACTCCGATACCATATTGATATTGAGCTTAACTCATCCTTACAAAATCGACATGTAAGGTGATGAGTGTCTCTCTTTAATTTATAAACTCTTATCAAGAGTCTTATCTTTGCATTGTCAGACTTGCATTTTACACAATAGATATACTTGAATTGCCTTGGATGAGAAATAAGAGATTGTTCTGATGATTAAAAAAAAGAGATTGTTCTGATAAAATATTGGGAGTGAATAACCTCGTTTGGACTATAAAATGCATCCGCCTTATTCGTTTATAACATTTTGTTAACGAGTAATCTCAAATTTAAGAATAACTCTATTTTCTTTATTTTTTTCATTGAAAATGGAGAATTTCAAATTTATTTTTTAAAAATATGAGAATTTTAGTTGATAAAAGCATCCGCCTTATTCGTTTATAATTGTTTTTTAACGAGTAATTTCAAATTTAAGAGTTTGAGATGGAGAATTTCTAATTTATATTTTTAATAGAATTTGATTTGATAAAGAATAACTCTATTTTCTCTATTTTCATTGAAAATAGAGAATTTCAAATTTATTTTTTGAAATATGAGAATTTCAAATTTATTTTTTGAAATATGAGAATTTCAGTTGATATAGGGACATGTAGATACGATTGGGCGAGAGATCTTTTTCTTTCCTTGACATTTTATTAACTCTAGTTTGAAATTTGAATTTTATTTTTGTCAAAAGAAATACTTGAATCCCTATTTTCTAGTTAAACCCTATTTTTTTCAAAGGGAAGTTAAACTCTATTAATTCAGCTCACTTGAATCCCTATTTTCAAGTTAAACCCTATTTGTTTTCGAACGGAAGTTACACCCTATTAATTCAGCTCCGTATTTCTCCAAATATTTATTCTCTCTCACATATTTCAAATTAAATTATGGGTGCCGTAAATGGTTGTTTAAGGGGATCGACTCCACAAACTACCCATAATCATCATCATCACCATCATCATCATGAAACTCAAGATTTCAACACTTCTACTGTCTACTCTGTAATTTTCAATATATTTTTCATTTTTCTTATCTTATGTACTATTCCAAGTAATTACTAAATATGTTTTCATATTTGTGAAGATGATAGTTCTAACTCTTGATTTTTTTTATATCATAGCTATTATTATTATTATTTTTTTAATGGAATTATCTTGTGATACTATTCTTCACAGTATAGACATATGGGATCTTCTTCTACACCCTTTCCTTTTTCAAAGAATCCTGCTGCTGTAAACTCAGAATCAGTATCTGCGTCACTTGTTGAAACTAAATCTACTTTGAAACATGTGGCACGTGAAACAGAATCATCTGATAAGGATAACTGTCTTATATGTTTTGAAGGTAACTGGTTTATTTATTCACTTATAGTTATGTTTGAAAAATATTGATATTATTTATTGTCTGATATGTTTTAACAAATATTGATTTTTATTTTGGTTGTAACCATTTTACAATAATAATTATTTAATAAAAGTTGAATTTTATTAGTTAGAATTAAGGAAATAAATTAATCTTTCATTTTAAAACTAGAGATTTGTTTAAAAAAAACCTAGAGATGTTTTCCTTAAGTTGGACGTGGCTATAGTAGTGCTTCTGTTTTTTCCTTTTTGTTCTGTTTTTCATTTCGTTTACCCTTGTAACAAAAAATAAAAATAAAAAAATACTATAGATGTTTGAATGCATATATTATATATATGAATGCCCGGTAGTTAATATGGACCTCTTAATAAAAATTGAAAGGTGGATCCATTAATTATGATCCACTGTAGTCAACTTTTTCACACAGTCACACATTTATTATGTTAGTAACTGTTTGATCTTGATCAAACAACTCAGAAAAAAGTATTTAATTTTTATTTATAATTCTGTTCTCAAATCTGGACCATCGGATCATGATCGAACGGCCGAGAATGCATGACTGCGTGAATGCGGCAAATGCTGACTGCAATCAATCACGGTCCGTGGATCCATACCATTTTTAATAAAACAAATAATTTTATAAAAAGTAGGAGAATAGTGCAAGGGTAGACTCCAATCACGTTTGGATCAGATACCCTCTTTTTTTTTTTTCTTCTTTCTTTCTATTGTGTATATTTTAGAGACAATCTACCAAGAGGTTTATTCTACCAATCAAATAAGCAATATTGGAGCCTCTCCCCCCTCTATTGCTTAGTAACCAACACCATGATACCATTTTGATGTGATTTAAGAGTTACATTGTTCAAATTAGTATCCTATATATGTGTTGCAGATTATACCGATGAAAATCCTAAGATTGCTACAAGGTGCTGTCACCATTATCACCTTAGCTGTATATACGAATGGATGAGTATGAGTAAAACTTGCCCAGTTTGTAGACAGGTACGCAATTTACAAGCATTCGTAGCTCATTTTGAGATCTTTTTGTGTTTAATGACAATGTGAATATGTGTATGTGTGTATATATATATATGTATGTATTAAAACCCAAAACGGGGAAGAACATACAAGGAATACAAGAAGTACCCAACTCTAAGGAGGAGCAGGTCAACCCCAAAACACAAAAGTAGGTGAGAACCAAAAACAAAAACGAAAAAGATAGACTAACTAAAAACATCAAAACACCAAAGCCTCCGGCAGCCTTACAGAACAACCACACCTAGCAAACACCGCAAGAGCAAGCTGACGAGGCGTCTAAGAGAAGACAACTAGATAACCACAACCATCGTGAATCCAAATTGGACCCCCTCTATAGGACCCTAATTATTCCAGAACATGACTGGTTTCATGTCCCATTCTTAGAAGGGACATGGTTTGCTAGAAGGCTTAGAAAGGAACGATTTCCATGATCAGAATTTAACCATATCCACAAGAAGCTCCGCACCGGCATCTCTCTAGGAAAAAAAATTAGATCATTGTGGAACGTCCAGATAACCCATACATATATAGCAAACTATAAAGTCAAGCCTACAGCCTTTGAAAAATACCAAAATGATCGGGAGGTAACATGAACTACTAACTTACCATCTAATTATACTATACCGCACATGTAGTGCTAAATTACAAGAACAGAACAAGTGAGCCGACGACTCCACCAGAGCACCATAGAACACACAAAAAGTACAACTAGGACCCATAATCACCCTACGCTGGAAGAGGTTTTGGTGCGTAGGGACCCTATCTAGAGGAGCTGGCATGAGGAGACAACGATCTTATAATGGCTCCACAGTTTTTTCACACCTGGTCTATGGGATAAATCTCTCCCACCGTTTTCCACTCCTTTGGCAAAAGACCTGCCATACAAGACCATATAAGCTGACCTAAATGAGTAGTGAATAGATCCTAGAAAGGTCATAATTCTAGGTCCAAGAGTATGTTGCAACGGACATGGTATTGTTATTATGAGACATTAGAAGACCATCCAGGAGATCTAAATCCCAAACGAACAAACCAATCCTTACATTGAGATCTCAAACTTAGATATTCTCCACCCAATTTCCCATCACCCTTACATGCCCCTCTCACTGCTCAGAAAACCCAAAAAAGCATAGGAAATTGGTCTTTAAGCGAGGGATGCCCCCTCCCAATGATCATGCCAAAAAGTGGTAATAAGACCATTACCTACCACCTTCACAACACCATCAAGAACTAATCCAACACAAAATCACTGCACTTGTCGAGAACCAAACTACAACAGAGCTCAGTGTGGTGTTGTATAATGAGAGAAAAACCTTAACACCTCATCTCGGCCTCCAACGTAAGACAATGGATTTTTAGAAATCATACCTCGTAGAAAGAACTTCCCTTCACACTACAATCACTTCAAAGATCAATCTCCCACACCACTTGCCTAGAAGGTAGAAATTCACACACCGCAAATGATTCATTTAAGCTTTCCGCCTCTCATAGGCTTAAATGCATCATCCTATCTCACCCAAGCAACCTTCTTATTACCTTTGGTTCCCCCAGGAAACTACTTTGCAGTTGAATGATACTCTTTCAAATCTTTACTAACATTTTTCATGAAAGAGAGATAATTTATAGGGATGTAGTTGAGAGCTAAATTGAGGAGGACAAATCTATGCTTAAGATGACAAACCTATTACTCCAATAACCTAATATCCTAGATATGATATCAATCAACATATGCCAACCAGAAGACCAATATAAATGAAAGGAATTGTCCCTTCTCTACAATGAAAAATACTTGTTGTCATCCCTAAGAAAGATATATTGACGCTGACACCCATAATACTATTGTTTTCAAATTTAACAAGAAACTCTGAGGAGAGTTTGAAGAATCAACAAATTGCTTTAAGATTCCAAAGATTATCCACATTTTCTTTACCAATGGAAATGGTATTATATGCATACTAAAGGTGGATGGAGGCCAAGATAGGAGTGCCCACTAAAAATCTAAATTACAAACTACACATGGAAGAAAAATAAAAGGATCTAGAGGTTCCCTCTTCTATAGACCCTTATGGATATTAACTTTTTTAGTTGGACAACGATTCACCAACACATGGAGGTTCCTCGAGAAGGCATAACCCCAAATCAAACTATGCCACCTACGACCAAAACCAAACCTCCTTATCATATAATCGAGGAAACTCCAATTGTCAAAATCACATGCCTTCTCAAAGTCAACTTTAATGATTAGGAACTACTTCGTAGACTTCTTAATGAGATCAATGATTGTTAACCACCACCACACCATCCTCTAGTTGTCTCCTCTAAAATCTTCCGGAAAAAACTTCAGCCACTACTTTATAAAAATACCAAAGGGGGAAATATTGTGGAAATACCCTTATACCAAGAGGAAATTCAACATTAAGAATAAGGGTGAAAAACAAGATAAAAAACTTCACGACAGCTCTATGCGGGAGAATAACTAGTCAAATATAACTCCCTATTCACCCTTTAGAAGGGGGTCATACCCTTATAAGGAAGGAGAAATTAAACAATTCGAATCTGGACTCTTATTACCATCACTATTAGCCACCGCTACATCAATTTCAAAAGAAAGGAACAAAGCCAACAAAGTGGAGTTATCACCTGGATAAATGCCAGTAAACTCCATACCATCAAGCATTGGAGGTCCTACATACCCTTGAAGAAATGCCTCGAGAAGTAAACAACAATCTACCCTAAACCCTAAATTTTGAAAGGTAAATAAAGAAACTAAATTTTTGGCAAAAACTATATATCACATAAAATTTAGTAAGAAAACTTAGGAGATACTATCTCAAATATAAAAGTTTAGTATTTTGTTAGGGAACTTCTACGGTACACCCGCAAATTAAGGTGTACCGGTACTCCTACTTCAAAAATCTTTAAATTAACTATTATTTTTATGGAATAAAGAGGTATTTGTTGATATTTATATTTTAGAAAATGTTATTTCATAAGAAAAAACATCATTTT
>Ga0228711_1012677_pt1 | contig 10220 bp, 8 predicted proteins | sample MedpolnodulmetaG_2_FD_177996 | JGI IMG/M metagenome (GOLD analysis project Ga0228711, IMG submission 177996) | Root nodule microbial communities from Medicago polymorpha collected in Santa Monica, California, United States - brown nodules | ecosystem: Host-associated > Plants > Roots > Nodule...
AGTAACAATTAATGCAAAAACAGCTAATTGAAAAGCAATAGTCATGTTTCTAATCCTCCAATTTACCAACAAAAGAACTATACCATTTGATCCCCAACCCCTTTATGACCCCTTAAAAAAATAAAATAGTCAATTTAAAGCTCTTAGATGTGGCAGTTTTACTTTTCTATTTGATTTTAATCAAGGTATTCTGTTCATTTTATTTTGTTAAATTGTGCAGGAACAGAATACAACTCTCAAAGAAAATGTGTTCTCAGATGATCGTAGACTAGCTATTATCAAGGGGAGCCAACACATTGCTAGTGAGACGAAGGTGAAAAAACCCTTATTGTCTAAGGGAAACAAAAATGTTCCAAGTGAAACCAAGGTGCAAAAAAACCCCTTTTCCCCTCTTAATCAATTTAAACCTCTTCGATGTTGTAGTTGCAATTTTCTACTTTGACTTTAAACAACGAATTCTGTTCACTGTTTGTTCTTAAAATGTACAGGAAGTAAATATACCTGTTAAAGAAAGTGTCTGCTCTGATGATCATAGACTAGCGATTATCAAGAGCCAACTCATTGCTAAAAATACTGGTCAAATTTTGAATCCATTTGCATCCAAGGGCAATGGAAATATTGCAAGTGACGCGAAGGTACGGAAATTTAGCACTTTTCATCAATTTAAACCTTTTGGATTTTTCTACTTTGATTTTAAACTAAGGTATTCAGTTCATTGTTTTTTCATATAAATTGTGCAGGAAGAGAATACAAATCTCAAAGGAAATTTATGCTCAGATGATTATAGACTTGCAATCGTCAAGGAGAAGGAATTGCATCTGCAATCTGATTTAGCTCAAAAGCTGTGCGATTTTGTTCCAAAAGCTGCACGAAGAGCGCGCAGGAAAGAATGCAAGGTTGCTCCAGACGAAGACTTGGAGTCTATGAGTGTACCCCTGCAAATTGTTTATCCTAAAAAAAAGTGTTTTGCTGATACAGAATCAAGCGCCTTAAAAGAAAAGAATGGTAACAATGCCCTGCAAGTGGTAAAGATTGATAAGGCCACCCTTACTGCAGAAAATTCTGCATTAATTTCACTGCCAGGGATGCAAACTGAGAATGCCCTGTGTACTAGGTCAAGCGCCTTAAAAGAAAAGAATGCTAACAATGCCCTGCAAGTGGCAAAGATTGATAAGGCCACCCTTACTGCTGAAAATACTTCGCTAATTTCACTGACAGGGTTGCAAACCAAGAATACCCTGTGTACTAGGTTACAGCTGACCGATGAAGAGGAGCCACAAGCGCAAGACCTAAAATCCAAACTTTCTGTTAACTTCAGCATGTCCAGAAAACGTATTCCTCTGAAGTTGAAAGCCCAGGGAAATAAGAAACCTGAATTTGAGGCATGTTCTGCCAGAGGACCACTTTCTTTAGAAGTTATTCCAAGCACATCTAATATTGTATCAACCAAGAGGCAGCGGAAACCAAAATCCTGTGCTGCTGGTACAATCTTAAATGTGCAACCGGGCCAGCATGAAGTTGAGGGTAGTTCTATTGTTCCTTTTGACAATGATAATGTATTAACCAAGAGGCAGCGGAAGTCGAAAACCTGTCCTGCTGGTATGATCTTAAATGAGCCCATCAACAGTAAAAGTAAGAAGAGGGCTTTGCAGCCGGGTCAACACGGAACTGATGGTAAGGCTGTTGTTCTTTATGACAGCAAATTTTCTGAACTACAAAAGAAAAGACAAGTTCCGGAGAATTCAAATCGGGTTCCATTGGATAATGGAAGCCAGTATAATGGGAGCTTAGCTTTGGTCCCTATCACCGCGATGAAAACTACAGAATCCTTGATGAAAGAGAGAATGCCTGACTTGAGGGCAATGGCAAAGAATCTCGAAATGAAAGGATTCTATAAGGATCCGAAAGCAGTTTTGGTTGCAAAATTACTTAAGCAACTTAGTGGCCTCTGAGCTTACATTGGGATTAATAGTGATACCCCATTTTTGCCATGCTTTTCTGGGTATCAATTGTTTTTTGGTTAGGGCCAGTGCTTCTTTGGCATAGGATTCAAACATAGTTGTGAAAAATACGTAGGCAGGCTAAAATGGATTGTGACAGGATTTTGTACAACTTATAGAAAGAATACTTTTTTTGTGTAAATGAAAGGAAGTATAGATTTTCTTCCTTGTAGCTGGTAAGTCATTTCAGCCTCATTGGAGACTTGGAAACTTTGTTATTGTCTCACATTGCTCTTTGATCCAAAATTGGTACCATGCTCAACCTATCTACAAAAGAGTAATGATAAATTGGCTCAAATGTTTTTTAATATTTTTACTGCTTTGTATTAAAATATATAATAAAAACAATTGTATTATATTTTCATAAAGATTAAAGCGATTTAAACATATATCGTGTCCAGTATGTCTTTATTTCCAAGGAAAATAATTTTGGCCACAATGCAGTGTTTTGGAAAATCATCAGTCTAAATGCTTAGCGGCGCTTGCTTATATGTATACATACAAAAAAAACACATCACAAAATTACAAACACACACAAACATATTGTTCTCTATATATGGTTGTATCCACTTGTTTATTTTTGCTAAGGGAAGACAAAGACAATCACTGTTGTCCAACTGAAGGACGGTAGAAAACATGACTTTGTGCAATTGCAATGCGTTTTTGTGGATCATTCAGATTTTCATCCCAATGTGTTGACGGTTCCCTAAAAACCAAACATATCGTCATGACAATTTTTTTTTAACATTTCTAATTCAAAAAATATATATTTTCCTATCGTCGATGTTAAAAATTAATAGGAGTACTTTTCAAACAAAAAAAAAACTTAGTATCCAGTGGTCATTTGCATCACACTATGTCAGTTCAATTCTAGACATGAAAATGAAAAGATACTTCATATAAACATATTCGATATTAAAACGAGTTAAACTAAACGAGTTAAAATTGCGACTAATTATAAATAAAAAAGATAAACTACAATATTTCTTAATCACAAAATCCCATGTGATTTATCAACTACAAATTAGTCGATCATAAATTAAAAATAAAATAAAAATTAACGTAATATTTCTTGATCACAAAATCAGAATTGAACTCTCACAGTTCATATTTCATTTTCTTAGCAGTCTCGTTGAACACCTCTTGTTCTTCAGGTTGATTATTACCATTCCATGCCCTCTTTGAATATGGAGGCTCATCAGAATCAGACACTTCACACGCAAACTTAGAAACAAATTTAGCAACATCGGGATCAGTCTTATCACCAGGAAACTTCAAAATCATCCCCTTAAAGTGGTTCTCAATGTTTTCCTTTCTAACCGGATCATTCAAGTACGCAACAAAGTTGCTGCGATGACAGCTCTCTTTCGCAATGTCACCAAACGCCTCCGTTGCTTTCTTAAATCCCATCTCATGATGCTTAGAGATGGCAACTATTTCCTTAGACTTACAGTCCTCCTCATAAAGCTTATAAACCTCAATCTTCAACTCATTTTTAGGCTTTTGGTATTCATAAAGAGGACCTAACTTTTCCCTCAAGTCATCGTTGATTCTTGCACATTCCATCTCCATCTCCTTTTGTTGTCTCTTTAATTCCACAATCTTGAAGCAAACGCGCGTGCGAGCTAGCCTACGAGAAGCAGCATAATCAACCAGCACTTGTGCTAAGTCAACATGAGCTTTTGTCAATTCCTTCTTTTCTAGATTCTTCTTTTTTATCCTATCTGATGCCTCCACCAACTTTTTCTGACCTGAACCATTCAAACAATTAATAAAGTCGACGAATTGGTAGAAATCATAAGGCTATTAGTTTATCATTCTCTACTAAACCACTCAAAAAATTTGAAAGTTTTTTCTATTTTTTTCTTTAATCTCATCCCTCCAAAACCCTCCCCTCCCCTCCCCTCCAAACTCCCAAAAAAGACTACATTACCTAAATTTAAGAACTTAGAAAACAATTAATCTATGAACTTCAGAAAAGCACACTCAAAAACTATTTAAGAAAAACCTAATAGATAACCAAAAAGTAGACACAGAACACAAAGATTTATGACTAAACATGATAACAAACCTTTTGGAAAAACAATATCATATGCATTGTACCGTTGAAGAACATGGACTTGTTTTTTTTCGCGATCACAAATGCATGAGAAGATAAATCATAAATATAAGAAAAGGAATATGGTTTGCCAAATTAAATCCATAGGAAAGCCACATTTCTGAAACTAACATCCAGGAATCATCTACATTGATACAGCTAGAAAAGTAACAAATAAATTCAGAGAAACTACAAAATTTAGAGACATTGTAAGTATTCATTAAATTTATTCTTAATATCAGAATAGACTTACATTTCTGTTGGATTCCCGATTACTATGTGCGTCAACTTATCATTTAAATACAAGCATTGGGAACCTCCACCTTTACGCACCATATTACTTAGCTTCTCCATTTCATAAGCTTCAAAACTAACAAGTGATATTCTGCAATCTCCTAAATACCGGCCATTGCCATCGGATTCAGATTCATTGGCTCTTGAAGATGAACAAGATTGCATTCTCCCAAAATCCTTTTCCTGGCTATGTTGCGCTGTTGATTTCCAAGTCACCTTATGTGAAGATAAAGATCCACTCTGAACAGGGTAGGACTCCTCATTCAGACATGCTATCCATATAAAAATACGGAAAGAAAAAAAAAAATCAACCAGTCAGCCAAACTTATCTATGGTAACAGTGAAAATCTATCAAGAAAATAAGTGTAAAGAAGTGAAAGAATAACGGAAAAGTACCACAACATACAGCATTAAAGCATGAAAATTACCTCTTTGAGCAATAGATTCATCAAACCATTTCATTGTCACAATATTAATATGGCCCCAAAGTTTTGCCTTTTTGTGCCTATCACCCTCCGGAGCGTAAAACAGTCAAGAACACAAATATTCACCACATTCAAACCTCAATAACAGATCTTTGAATTGAAATACTGAATTATTCAGTCAGAGAGGATCAGACGCACAAAAAATAAGAACAAAATGTTCATGCTTTTTCACTGATTGGAAGTACAAAAGGGATACTGATCCTTAAGGCTTTGTTTAGGAGTCTGGAGGGGAGAATCTCATTTTATATGAATTATTTAAATTCCATCTATGTTCTTATAATATTCTTAAAATTAAAAATACATTAATCACGAGCATGAGTTTATCATTCTCAAAAAAAAAATTGCTTTTTCAAAAAACATGAAAGATTTCTCCATTTTTCTATATATTTCCCACCCGCCTCCCTTCTCTGGTCCTCCAAACTTCCAAACAAAGCCTAAGGCAGTGCAGTAGAGGACAGGACAATGAGACAAGCAAAATTAAAAATAACACCTTACAAAACAAATCATATATAAAAACCTGTCTTCACAAAAGGTTCACTAATACAGATATTGTTAAACAAAATATTTAGTCAAGTGATTATTAATAAGTGCGAACAAGGGTAGCCTTACAGTATCAAGAAGCATATATTATTATTTGTGCAAGATAAGGAAAAAGTTTATGTACACATGGGAATCAAGCAAGAAGTTAATGAACTGACTACAAAAATGATCTTAAAGCAAAAATGTGAAAGACATTTATGCAGCCGACAGTGAAGCTGTGGGGAAAAAAATGGTATAAATCAAGGAAGATTTTCTCTCATCTTTTCATGGAACAGTTGAATATTTTCACGTTTGAAAGAAACATAATTATTTGATATTTGATAAAACTATCAAAAGGATATTTCAGAAATTAAATGTGTGCACTCCTTTGTCAGATCTGCAGAGAATTTTCCACCATTTTGAAAAATAAGATTTATCATCTCTTCGGGCTTATCTGAAAAAGCTCAGCAAATTAGCATCTAACAGAGAAGCATTCTATTATGACCAATACTAACAAACATATAATTTACAACCTGCTCGGATTCCAGTCATACAGATCTTTAACCCAGAGAAAGGAAGAACCTTATATGACTCTTGAGGAACAACTTGATGTTCATCTGAGCATTGCTTTAACCAGTCATAAGTAACTATTGGTTTCTTCAGGACATTCAAAGCCCACTGCCAGACATAATGTGGTGTATATTAGATTATATAGCATAAAAAAAAAATTAACAATCAAAATCTCCTCAAAGATTGCGATTGCAAGCAAAACGTACAACTTTAATATTTAGGAAGATGAACTTATTAGTGGCCATCTAGATGCAGTGTTGAGATGTATCCAAACCCTAAACTAAATGAGATAGACCAAGAAACAAAACATATGAACTCCGTTAAGAATCATATTAGCCACCACAAATCCCCAACAATTTGGGACATAAACCAAGCAAAAAAAGAAATGAAGCCAATGAAAAATGTTTGTTGTAATCAACGGCGCATAAAGGAATAAACTTATGATTTTGCCACTTTTGTTGCATTATTTACTCAATATGTGTGTTTTTCTACTAAACACTTGTACTACAAGTTTTTTTTTTTGGAGAGATTGTACCTCAAATATTATATTGCTTCTTTTTCAGTTATGCAGTTATGGAGGAAGATTCTGGTCATATTTGGCATTAATTAACTCTCTACTTTTGGCTAGTAGTTTAGGTAGCAGTACAAATCTTTTAGGCTCATTATGTTAAAATGATGTTTTCAGTGTTTGACATCATATTGAGCTACAATACCCTTTAATTCAGAAAATCCTTCTGTAAAAAGCTACAATACCCTTTACTGCCTAACTGATTGTTGAATACTCTAATATATCCTTTTTACAATACTCTGCAGAACTGACAAAGAAGTGCACACATTTGATTTCTAATATATCCTTTTGATAATTCTAATAATGATGTTTCTTTCAGACGTGAAAATTTTCAAATGTTCCTTGAGAAGAGGGAGAGAAAATCTTCCTTGATTTATACTGTTTTTTTTTCCCGCAGCTTCAGCATCAGCTCCATAAATGTCTTTCACAATTTTGCTTTAAGGTCATTTGTGTAGTCAGCTCATTAACTTTTTGCTAGAGTCCCATGTCTGCATTAACATTTTCCTTATCTGGCACAAATGATAATATCTGCTTCTTGAGACTGTAAGCTTACCCTTGTTCGCAATTATTAATAATCACCTGACTAAATATTGTTGACCTATTAGTCTATTACCTTTTAGAGAACATCCATACCTCCGCTTATATTAACAAATTTTATTAATATTTTGAGTTTAAATAGGTAGGAACTGAAATTCATTTTTACAAGAATTCAGGATTACCTGCTTTGATGTATTGATATATTGGAGAGATTGTCCTATCCTTCTGTAAAAAGCTACAATACCCTTCACTAATTTTTACATTGATTTTAACATGCATAACTGCATACAATTCCCTAAGTGGTTTTACGATACATTGGAGGATAGGATATTAATGTGCAGCAGAGAATATAACATATAAGCTATCTAGGAATATGAATAAAACAGAAGGTATGTCAGAAGGAAAGACCAACTAGCCAGGAAGAATAAAAAGGTGTATATCATAGTTAAGAATAATATAAAAACATAGAACAAAAATTCATGTACCAGACCTTGTACTCTGGAGCCAAAACATTTTTCACAATGACAGAGTTTAAATCTGATGACGGTTTAGTGTGTAGAGCTCCTCCCATATCGCTCATTAATTCATCTATCTTAACCTGCAGGGTCGGTCACATACAATAATACTTCCAATTGAGAGCAAAAATAGGAACGGGGGAGTGAAGGATAAAATACCAAGAGAAATAACTGAAAACTTATGAGCGTTTCAATAAAAGTGGGAATGAAAGCCCAAGTAGTCTTGGACTTGTCAACCATATGGAGAAGAATATGCCGAAGGGTGTGTTTGCGAGTAGGATTTCAGAGGGTTTTGGAGGGTCAGGTTTTAGAGTGTTAAGTCTATATTTTAATATATATTTGATATTTTTAAAAACATTAAAAGAACAATATGATACATGAGAATATAATATCATGTTATTCTTTTAAAAAAAATTAAAATACCCTTCAAAACCAACTTAGCCCTCCAAAACCCCTTCAAAAAGCAACTTGCGACACGCCATAAGAGTATTGGAACATGCAAACATCGACAAAAAAGCACACAATACCTTTTGATCCGCATCAAAGCCAGAGGCAAGTATTTTGACAGCCTCCATAGTAAAGCAGCAAGTGAAGGCTTGTTTAGGCAGAGGTCTTCCTTCTTTAGCACATTGAAGAACACATTTATAACCTACTCAATAATAAACGAAACAAAACTGAGTAACAACAACTACTTCAACTTCCACTATGAAAATCAACATAACTGCTAGTGTATATAAACATAGAGTGTGGCTGTGTTTGAATATATATAGATCATCATTGAATGCTTCAACCTTATCAAATTGAAAAAATGAAACCTAAAAGCTCCAACTGTCCAGTCTAAACTAAAGTAAAAAATCTACCATAAGAAAATTCTTCCCCTCATATCACGTGACGAAAGTGCAACAAAAGTGTGTGAGATCTTTACTAGTTGTTTCCTATGATACAACAAAACTTCAATGGAAGACATGACCACACCAACCTCAGTAGCACGGACATTGTATGGTGTCCGACAGAAACAACACAGACACATGTGATATATTCAATTATATCATTTTCTTGAATTATCAGTGTCATGTACATGCCTCAAAGACACCGACAACATTACATTTAATGGATTCAGACTATGAAAAACTTTGGGCTTATGTTAGCAACTTTGTTCCTTATACATGTTTGGATGAGCATGGAAATGTTCTATATGACTCTGAGGGAAACCCATTTATCAAGGATCGTTTTATCAACACCAAAGACCTTGTTAAGTCTTCAGACCCAAGGGGTTTGTTAGGTAATCTTTAAGATTTACTTGTGTTTATATTTGATTTGACGATTTATTTACTGATTTCGTTGTTTTCTCGTTTGAAGTTAACATGGCTGGACTACAAGAAAAGCTGAAGAAACTCAGTATGAAGCCTGGAGTTTGGTCGACTGGGTCAAAGAGGAAGGACCCTCGCAGTCTCAACGCATTCTTGGCTAGGGCTACAGGCTCTTCTTCTCAGGTCGGCTCTCCTGCTGCTACAGCCGTTGGCCCACAACTCGACCGGTTTGGGTCGTCTCAACATATGGTGATGGATATTGATGACCAGTCTGTGACGAAGAAGTAAGGGTTGAGATAGGTAAGTCTGTGCAAGTGGAGGAGGATGTCCTTAAAACACCCGATGGAGTGGTGCTCACTTTGCCGAGTGTGTGGACAAACTCAGGGAAGTTGGGCCTCAGTTGAGCACCTCAGATTCCTCAGTAGCACAGACATTGTATGGTGTCCGACAGATGATTCAATTATTTCATTTTCTCTCAAATTATTAATGGTATCAGTGCCGTGTTCAATTTTATTATTTGTGTCTGCAATCTGCATATTTGTATAGTGTTGTGTCCAGTGTTCGTGTGTATACTACACATAACACAATTGTTTCATATTGCCATTTCACATCATAATGCACAGTGATAATAAGGAATACATATCAATCATGTTACAGCCGTTGGATTTAAGTTCTTCATATCTATGCTGAAAAACAAAAACAACAACAACATCAACATCATATCCGATCGGAGAGTGAAATTGATGATCATGCCAAGAAATTGAAATTGAAAATTGAAATTACAATTACGTACATGATTACGGCAAGAAATTATATGAAAATCCTTTTCAGAGTTGTGGGAAGGATCAACACCAATGTGAATTCCAGCACCGTTGTGTTGTATATTGGCTTCAAATTGAGAATTCAGGAAACCCTGAAATCGTGTCACGTTTCTGGGCATCGTGACACGATTGGATTGGCAGAGAGGTTGGTTCTTGAGACGGAAAATCGTGACACGATTTGGGAAATCGTGACACGATTCAACAACTTCCTCACCAAGTTTACCTGAAAGGGACTAGTCACAATGGCTGTTCAGAGACAATCGTGGCGCGATTGGTCAAAATCGTGACACGATTTTGGACTTGTGTGACTAGTATTTAAGTGGATTCTGCAACATTTTGGAGGAGAGCTGAAGCTAGAGGCCTAGGGTTCACAAATGGGGAACTTGAGGGTTGAGTATCTTTGTAAGGGGGGTCTCTAGGGTTGGGATAAACATTGTAATCACCTTGGGTAGTGAGATTACATCATTGGAAGGATCTAAAGCTTCCTTTGTGTATTCTCTAGT
>Ga0228711_1012678_pt1 | contig 10219 bp, 7 predicted proteins | sample MedpolnodulmetaG_2_FD_177996 | JGI IMG/M metagenome (GOLD analysis project Ga0228711, IMG submission 177996) | Root nodule microbial communities from Medicago polymorpha collected in Santa Monica, California, United States - brown nodules | ecosystem: Host-associated > Plants > Roots > Nodule...
TGTTGATGATTGTTGATAATTATGATGACAATGTGGTGATGACTCTTAATTGAATTATGACTTGATTGATTGTGTGGACGTAAATACTTGATAATGCAATTGTTGTTGAGGTGATCAATATAAATGAAGGTTATCCTTTATATTGTTGATTAATATTTATGAAGTGATTTTGCATTGTCGAGTCTTTGCTTGTATGTCCATGCATCATAGTCATGATGAGTCTTGATGTTGTAAAATAGGGTTACTCTTTTACTTCGGTGATAATGTAAGACAGGTGTGAAATTTTACATATGATGTTTTTGTTGCATCATGGGTGACGACCTTGAGGTGATTTGGTACCAAATGCATCTAGCAGAGTCTAGAACATAGCATGCATTTGAATAGTTGACGAGTCGTGTCATAATTGAATATGTGACTTGTTGAATTTGTGCATTGGTGAAATTTGGCAAATGTTGTGATTGTGTGGAATGGTGTATATGTACATGGGTGGATTTTGTTGATGGTTGTGAATAATTAAACTATGCTCTAATTGCATGCCTTACTTGCTTGTGCTTATACACTTGGTGAATCTATTTGATGATAATTATTTTGGTAATAGTAATGAGGTGAGAATTGTATAAGTATATACATATGATGTGGTGATTCCTTTGATAATGATGATTGCTTGCTTATAACTTTGAAATGATGAATTGTACTTGTTGAGTTAAGTATGCTAAATGAGGAAGAAAGTGAGTAATCCTTTCATTTATTGATGTTGATAAATGATGAGCTTATATCGATGACTTGATTCGAGATTGAATATGCTTGCTATGCTATGTTAGTAATGTGATAGCTTGAGGTGTAAAGAATGGGGGATAATAATCATGTGATGTTAGTATTCTATGAAGGGTGGATATTTATATGTGATATGTATGAATCCTTGAATGCCTATGTTTTCATATGTTGATTATGATTGATGTGAAGCTTACCCGCAGTGGTTTTCACCGCCTACCTGTTTCTATGAATGGGTAGACGAAGTGCAAGACTTGTTTGCTTTTGGTGAGTTGCTTGGATAGCGGGAGCTAATCTCCGTTATCGTTTCTTTAGAGTCTTAGATTATGCTCTGATTAGGTGTCGGTTTTATGATATTCTGGATTTATTTATGTTATGGAGATTTTGCCAATTTGTCGTGTTTTGGAGTTCTTACTTATGGATGTATGTTGATATTATGACATGTATATTTTAGAGACATATGAATTGTATCCGCTGCGACTGTTGAGAATTTTTATAAATGCATGTTGTTGGATTTTTTGTTGACGACTTTGCGTCTATTCCTTGAATATATGATTTATACGCGTGTTTTATCATTTTAATAAAAATAGGGCGTTACAGCGTGCATGCCAATTTAAATTTAAATTACACGTGCGCGCCAATTTAAATTTGAATTTATATTGTTATGTCGTACAAAGAACACAGGGATATCCAGGATTTTGAGGAGATATTTTGGTATTCAGGCTGGATCATGTGCAGTATTGAGAAGGTGTATCATCACTTGCCTGAGAGAGTTAAATGGCAGTACGAATACGTGCATGACATCCCTATACCTCCGACAGATGTTGTTCAAATGCAGAATTCTCTTATTGTGCAGGTTTTCATCGACTTTTGTCTTCAAACCATTAAGCAAGACAGTTGGGGTAATCCGGCAGGAGAAACACCGTGGTGAATGGAGGACGGATATATGCTACGGTACGGGCGGGTGTCTCACCCTTAGATTTTGCAACCTATTCCAGGATCTCCTCGGAGGCCAGCAAATGACGAGCATATCATTGCATACCAATGGGAGCAGCACCAGGCGAGAGGCTCACTTGATACCTATGATATGATTAGTGGCGTTGTGTCCTATGTTGATGAGGACTTGGGTCAAGAGGCGGTGAGGAATGAGTAGTTGTATGCGGCCTTGCACCATGTTAGGGAGCAGATAGCACCGGTATTGATCAGGAGGCGTTGGAGGCAGCAACAACAACATGAGCAGGACGAGGACCAGGATTAGTTGTAGTTGATGTTTAGGACTTGTTTTTTAGTTTTCATATTTTGATGACATTGGTTCGTATGTTTGTATTTTGATGACATTAGTTTTCGTTGGGATATCTTAGTTTCTTTAAATGGTTAAAATGTTGGTTAAATTAAGTTGTGAATTTGCGTCAATTTGTTTTGTGATTTGAAACATTGTGTGTTTAGGCTTAATTATGTGCAAAAAAAAACATTTCAACAGGTTGTGTTATGTGTTTTAAACACATAACAGGTTCGGAAAATGAAGCTTCTGCCAATGTAGAGGCATCAGGGCGCATCAGCAGTTAATTGCCGAGGAATTACAAAACCAGCAGCAACCAACTGCCGATGAAAAAGCATTCAGCGACAGTTAACACCGAAGGGAATTTACGTCTTTTATAGGTGTTTTTTAGCCTTCTTTAAAGTGTGAACAACAATTTTCTAGAGATCAGGGCCTAAAGAGAAACGTTTAAACCCCTCTTCAATGGAAACCAAGATGCCCAAGACAAAATCCATGGACCCATAGTCAAAACTTAGGCCAATAACCATTACGATAAGAAAATGACTATTACTTTTCTCACCCTGCTGCCTTCTCGTGCGCCCTGTGTTTTTGACCAAAATACCCTTTGTTCGGATTATATAATCCGGACACAGTTTGGATTATATAATCTGAAATGATCAAAAATCACGTTGCACCATGTCTTTACTGAAACTTGAACTTGATCAGGGTGCAAGACGATTCGGAAATCATAATCCGGACAAGATATATGCTTCCCGGAGTATGAAATCCGAACACCCTATATATGAACTGAGCGAGAAAAATTGTCGTTATTTTCCGGAAAAAGAAATCCGAACGGCTAGGTTATATATAATTCCCCATAACCTCGCTGAAGCTCACCATCTTTATCACAAACACTTCCAACACCCTTAGAAACACGTCATTTTGGGCGAAAATATGATTTGGAGCAGCAATATGGCCATCAAGGGAGGTTAACATCATCATTTTCAACTGAATGCAAAGGTAATGTGTATATAAATCGTCCCTCATTCGATTTATAGGTGCTTTCCTTTTTATCACGTCATATGATCTGTATTGGAGCAATACGAAAAATAAAATTCTGACTGTATTCATGCATTTCGGATTTTGTAATCTGAACAACACCAGTAGATAAACTGTGATCATTTTATGAGTCTATTTTGCACTGTTTTCAGTTATGGTTGTTCCTGTTGATGCACCAAATGATAATCTACCTGAGATTGAACCTCCTATTGTGTTGCCGGTTCTTTTACTTGAAGATGTGCATGATTCTGGAAATGCCAAATTCGAGAATCCTCCACCACCACCACCAAAAATTGAAATTTCTTTAGGTGATGCTAAAGTAGAGGATGCTCCTTCTCTTATTCCTCCTGTTGTACCTCTGGATGTTGTTGTTTGTATTGATCAGCGAGAACATTTTACCACTACACAAAAGTTTGCAACACGGAATGATTTTTTAGAGTGGGTTCGAGAGAAAGCAAGGAAGCTCGATTTTTCCACTGTTATTGGTAAATTCGATAATGGGGGCAAAGGAAAAAGCGCATTTGTTAGTTTGAAATGTGAAAGGGGAGGTTTATGCACCGAGTACAAGAGAAAGACTCAGCGCGAGATAGCTGGTTCGGTTAACTGCGAGTGTCCGTTTCTGATGAGAGGTTATTTTTTGATTGCTGACGATTGGAGCCTCAAAGTAGGTGATGGTAGACACAACCATGACATTAAAGATGTGTTGAAAGGTCATAAAACCACTAATCCTCTAACCCCAAATGAACGTGTGCACCTTCATGAGATGGTGGATTCAAACGTTCCTCCGAGGCAAATGTTTACCATCTTACGGAAGAGGAACCATACCACTTCAAATACTATCAAACACGTTTATAATGCATGTCACATATATAGGCGGTCCATTAAGGGTACGAGGACGGACATGGAACATCTCTTGAAGTCTTTGGTTGATAATGATTACGTGTATCATTGTAGGAAGTACCATGATTCTGATGATGTCAGTGCTGTTTTTTGGGCACATCCAAATTCTATCAAGTTGTTTAACACGTTCTCCACGGTGATTGTGTTGGATTCCACCTATAAGACCAACAAGTATTGTCTTCTATTGCTTGAGTTTGTCGGTAACACCTCTACCGAGAAAACGTTCTCTATTGGTTTTGCTTATATGATGTCTGAGAAGCAAGACAACGTTACTTTGGCTCTTGAGAGGTGTCATGAGCTGTTGCATTCCAAAGATCTCTATCCCAAAGTAGTTGTCACTGATCGAGACAATGCTTTGATAAATGTTGTGGAAACCCTTTTCCATGATACTACTACTATTTTGTGCTCATATCACATTGGACAAAATGTGAGAGCAAAGTGTAAAACGGATTGCAAAGTGAAGGATCTCAAAGGCAAGGATGGGAAAGAGATCAAGCCTGGTTCGATGGTGAAGACTGTGATGGCTGCATGGATGGATATTGTGGATTCCGAAACGGAGGAAGCCTATATTTGATATGGGAATTTAAGTACAAACTGGAAATTCATTCATATGGGGAATACTACAACAAACACAGATGAATCTGCACACGCTCGATTAAAAATATCTGAGTAGTAGTATGGGTGATTTAAGTACAAACTGGAAATTCGTTCATCACATGCTAGAATTGCAACATATCGCAATACATGCTTCGTTTCAAACAAGCATTATCATGCTTGAACATAGGTTCAGAGGAAAGGTGTTGTGGTCTAGGTTGATCTGAAACATTTCAAGGGAAGCTTTGCATCATCTCTTAGCAGAGTATAATAAAGCACTTGAAATTGGTACAAATAAATCAAGATGTGGTTGTTTGAGTTTGATCACTCACGGATTACCGTGTGCGTGTACGATTGCTTTGAAGATCAAGAATGGCACCGCCCTCTGTTTGGATGAAATCCACACTCACTGGAAGAGGTTGAGGTTCAAGTACGAGGTTGACCCGAAGGTTCATAAAGCATACATCTCTTTGTTGCCATAATGGGATATTCTTCAGGTATTTTTTTGAAAAACTATGTTACTTTAGGTTCTGCCCAGTATTTATGTTTCTGGTTTTTGTACTGGTCAAATTCGGATTATATAATCCAGACAATACAGTTGTATTTCAGATTATATAATCCGAAATGATAGCATTTACGCCCCATGCAAGCACATTTAAGACTCATGCAAAGCGTGTATCGGGAAGTTCCATATTTTATAATCCGGAATGTTCATATGCGTTTCAGATTATAAAATCCGAACCGTATCAGTGCTCATAACAGAATGCATGTTTTTGCCTAGTTTTTAGCAACAACCCAAATGACAGTTTTTTTTACACATTGTAGGCCTAGTTCAAGGACGCCGATTACAACATGGAGGTGCATATGAAAGAAAAATTCCGTCAGTTTGTTTTACCGGAGACCACCTCTATGCGTCCACCGCCAAATAAGGTCACCACCTAATGAGCTCCAAAGAAAGATAAACAAAGCATTCGATCGACAAGGCGGTCCCCTTCGCTATGGATTTCAATGGATTTATAACACAGACTTTAATGGATTTATAACACATATTTTAATGGATTTCAATGTACTTTATTGATTTTTAGGATTTCAAATGATTCAATGAATTTTTACCAATGAAGTGATTGTTGCTTTTCCGTTAAAAAAATGATTATTGCGTACAAAATTAATAGCAAAGTGATTAGTTTTGACATTGAGTCGAGGAAGGAAAATTCGATCTACATTTTGTTTGCGTGGCGACTCATTGACATCACGCTACCCCCTATTTATAGCATCCACTAGAAGGATGAGCAACTTACGATTATACGTGGACCAAGAGACATAACTATCTTTGTCTTTACCCTTTTCTCTGTTATTTTCTTGTTTATTTATTTTCTTGTTGTGAATCTCTAATTTAATCACTAATATATATAAGGAACAAACTAATTTTTTCTTTTTTGAAAAAATAAGGAACCAACTATTTATTTCACAAGAACAATTGTTGTTTCCTAGTTGTCAAAAGTATAGTGACTATTAAAAAAAATTGGAAAATTAAACAAGCTTGTTAAACTAAAAAGAGACTAAAAAAAGCAATGATTTTCTGTAAAAATTAAACAAATCATAAAATGAAAAAGAGGCTAAAAAAACAAGAAATTGAAACGAAAAAAACATGGCATATAGAAAAATTGGACAAAAAAAACAACAAATCATAAAAAGATAAATCAGGAAAAAAAAACAAGAAATTGGAACGAATAAACATGGCATAGAAAAAGACAAGAAATCATATCAAAAGAGAAAACAAAATCGGTACAAAAAACCATAAATTATAACAAATATCTATAGACTTTTGATGAATTTAACGAAGAAGAAGAAGAAGAAGAAGAAGAAGAAGAAATATGGAATGGAAGAGATGACGGCAAACAAGGGTTTGGGTGAGAATGGCAAAATCTCAAGGGTTTGTGTGAGATTGTTGGATGGAAGTAGTATTTATATTTTTGACTAAAATGTCTCACAAAATCCACTACATCCAAGAATCCATCAAAATCTATAGACTTTTGAATACCAGAACACAATTTACAAGTCATGAGAAATCTCAATTGAAAAGAATGGTATAATATAAAATAATTGTTCTAAATTAAAAGTGAATCGATTGTGTTGACTGCAAAAGCTACAAATTTGAGCTTCATGCCAAATCAATTTTGGACTATAGAATCAATTTATTTTTTTGAAAGCCAAACATAATTTGTTAGATGGAATCACGTTCAATGGGCACGAATGTGCGTTTTGGTGCACCCACCGTGCAATCAAACAGACACTTGAAAAAATGTAACCTTAAATTGATCTTAAAAAAATTAGAAAATTGGTATATGGGCAGGTTTCCATTCGGCTACCCTATTACTCCTTGCAGTCTTGGATGTGTTGTATGCGTTCGGCTGGATACTTCTCCAACGAAAACATCTCTTCTTGTTCTTCTTCTTGTTCAAACAACCTCCATCTATATATATTTCCCAAACACAATTTTTGGGGCCGTCTCGGTCTTCATCATATACGTTAAGGTAATGACGGCGCAGGTCGCTAGGCCATCTAAAGCTGCAGAAGAATAATGTAGTTTTTAAAATAATCACTGATGGTTGAAATGAAAATATGTAACTTCCTCCATATTGGATGTTATGAACTTTAAGATCGTTATCTTTGGATTGGCAACGTAATTGGAAATATGGTGCCGGTAATCGGTTGATAATTGTAACCGTTACTCTACGAGCTGTAGTCTGTGTGGCCTCAAATGTAAGTAGTATAATCAGCAATATTGAGAATTTTAAGGTAACTGAATTTGAAGCTGCCATTGTTGTATGCACAATGCTTTCAAGCTTTACATCCTCTTAATTTATAAAGCACTAAACAACTCAACCTTGCACATTTCCAATTGTAAAAACATTCTCAATTTTTTTTCATCTTATTTAACTGTATATATCTTTCATTACTTTTTCACAACCTCTCTTTCACATTAATGAACATTTAAGTACATCGGAACATAAAAATAATTAATATTTTTATAATATTGTGAAATGATAATTATAAGTAGACGGATATATTTTGCTCAAAAAAAAAAAGTAGACGGATATATTTGATTAAAGCGGAACAAAATGAGACGAATGATTTTATACCATTCTAACGTATTTTTGTTTCTTAAAAAACTAACTTATTTTAATTTGTCTCTAACTATAGATTTAGATCCAAATTCTCTCACCAAGAACCATGAATGAAGAGTTTTCTAATGTTTATGGAGAGAATGAAAGTAGGGAGGAATGTAATGAATAAATTCAATAAAATTGGTTAAATGAGGGTATGTGGAATCTATAGGTGAGAGTGTATAGTGTAAAAAATTGCTGACTTTTTCGAAAATGCACTGTATGTATTGATGCAAATATAGGCTGAATTGATTCAAATAAGTAGATATAAAATTGGACAGTGTATGAAAGATGAATCGATTCAGATGACGAATGAACCGATTTGAATGAAATCTATAAAGATTGAATCGATTCCATGATCCTACTGTGTAAGGGTGAATCGATTCAAATTAATCTGAAACTCCTTGTTTTTGTGAATCGATTCAAACTGTTAGTTATGACTTTTTGAACCGATTCAAATCTACAAAAATGAATTAAAACTCTCTGTTTTGTATGAATCGATTCAAACAGTCAATTATGACTTTTGAATCGATTCAAGTACACAAAAACTATTTTAGATGACTTGAGAAAGGCACGTAACACCCATAAACAAACCAAGGAGTGTTTTATGCATGCAAGGAGTTTTAGTGCAAGGTGAAAAGGTTTTCTAAACTTAGAGGGACAAATTACGCATGATCTAAAATTATCATAGACTAAGAGACATCACTCAAAACCCTAGAATACTATAACAAGTAATATGAAACTATAGTTTTAATAACTCTGGGAAGGTTTCAGATTATATTATCCAATAAAATTCTGGGAATAAATTCAGATTATATAATATTAACCATCCCATAATGTGGATTGTGGCGTTACAAACAAAGTTTGGATGATTGTGATGTATTTAATGCTTTTTTTTGTCGATTTAGAAATTTTAAATGTTTCCTTTGATTATGGTTACAGTCTAGGAACGTCTTGTGGCTATACATAGTCTTTCATTCTTCAACATTTTCGTTCATTCTTCACTTTTCATTCAAGCATCACTTTTCATTCTTAGTTTTCATTTTGGAGTGGATTATGATACCATGGTCAATGTAGATCATTCATACTATCCCAAAATTGCCCTCCAGTTTTCATGGGGATAATAAGATTTTCATGAGAGACCTTTATATCTATTATAATTCGAATTCTAGATTTTAATAAAATTCAGATTATATAATTTGAAATCTTATAAAAGGGATTTTGATTATATTATTTGAACGGGACTATTTTGAAAATTTTAGAGGACACACAAAAAGTGTGGATGGTGGAAAAAAAATCAAAAGAAGCTCACATACTAGCCCAAAGTAATCTCAAAAAAGGCTTAAACTAAAATATATATATATATATATATATATATATCAAAATTTGGAACGGTTGAATTTTCATAAATATTTATTTCATTTTGGCTTATTTAAATTTGTGTTTGAATCTTTTAATATTTTTCCAATAAAAGTTCTCACATTGAAACAAAACTATCAAACAAGAGAGTGTGACATCCATTTAAGAGTATATTAAGTTTTTAGTCTCAATACGTATTTCCAATTTCATTTTTAGTTGTTATGAAGAAATCATAATTTTTAGTCCCTATAAAATTTGTCGTCGTCTTTACTGATAAGTGAGGCCAACGAAAGGTGATGTGTCACTGCACTAGTTAATGAATTTTGAAATACAAATTGGAAATACATAAAATACATTTGACTTAATTGCACTTTTCCTCCTATCTTTCGCTAATTGTCCGATTTTGCACCCCTTCTTTTTTTTTGAGCCATTTTGCACCCTATATTTTGCCCCCTATATTTTGCCCCCTTTCTGGATAGAAGGACCTTCTTGTGTTTAATTGCACTTTTGCCCCCTTTCCCCTCTTTTAATGATGATTTTGAACCAAAACACAATTGGCAAAAGATGGGTGCAAAATCGCTCAAGAAAAAAAAAAGGGTGCAATATCGCACAATTGACAAAAGATAGAGGGAGAACTGCAATTAAGCCAATACCTTTAATGCAAGATTAAAAACCCAAATTTCTTCTCTCTTATCTTCTTCTTAAGCGACCCATTCTTCCTGTTATCGCATCCATTTAAACCATCGCCTTCTTCTTCTTTTCATCTAACCCGATCACCAATTTCATCCATATTCTCTTTTGCTCTAACTTAAATTGGAACAAGGGGGTGCATCCATAACCTACACTACAAGAAACTTGCCAATTAGCAATGGCAGAAACCGTTGGTAAAGGTCTCAAAAGCCGTTGGTATAGGTCATAAAACCTATATCAACGCCCACCTGCTACCGTCTAGGATACTATGCTTATACCAACGGCAAGAATGCAGTCCCAATAGCTTATACCAACGGAAAATTAGCTTGATGCTATAGATTTCGGAGCTATAGCAACGGCATTTTACACCTATTAAATAGCTTTAGTCAACCTCCATATCTGTTGGTATAGGACCAAACTG
>Ga0228711_1012683_pt1 | contig 10218 bp, 5 predicted proteins | sample MedpolnodulmetaG_2_FD_177996 | JGI IMG/M metagenome (GOLD analysis project Ga0228711, IMG submission 177996) | Root nodule microbial communities from Medicago polymorpha collected in Santa Monica, California, United States - brown nodules | ecosystem: Host-associated > Plants > Roots > Nodule...
CATATATACTTGGTTTATACTTTGGTATAATTCAAGCATACACTCTTAAAAAGAAACTCTTCGATCGATCATGTCTATCATTTTTCTACTTGTTGGTATACTGTCCATTGGACTAAAATTTACAGGTCTGTATTGCATTATATTTAATTTTTCTTTTGCTTTTCATGATATGTTTAAGAATGCTAACTCGAACATCATTTTGTTTATATATTTTTATATCAAGGATTTGACTTATATTAATGTGAGCATCAACATATTTGTTTGCATATGTCTCTATTGTTAAAGCCTAATGATTTGCTTAATTACATGCATATGCACTCTCTTTTTTATGAAGATATCTCTACCCACTCTATACATATTTTTACAAGTATTGTTATATGTTTGTTTTATAAATTATTTTGAATATGTGTGTTATAAACTATTTGATGTTGAAAAATTAATTAATTTTTATTTAAAAATAATTATTTAATAACTTTTAGTATATATAAATTTTTGAAAGGTTGTGTAGTGGCGAAGCTAATCTTTTTTTTTTGACGGAGCTAAATTTATATTTTAAGGATGCATCTAATATGAACCTCTCAAAAATTGTTCAAAATGGATCGTTACCATATTCGGTAAATTTCCTAAAAAAACAAAAATTAGCGAGGGAAATTTAGTGAGGGAAAACATAAAATCCCTCTCTAATTCCGTCACTAAATTATGAAACCTAAGAATTTGTGAGGGATTTTATTTTTTCCATCACTAATTTCCCTCCCTAGTTTTGTTGTTCCTAGTAGTGAAATAATGTTTTTTTTTATCAAGAATAATAAATTTTATATTAATAAAAAAAATTAAGAATAAATATAATATTTTCTTAAATTTTACTATTAATAGTGAAGTCTTCTTTGTTTCATCATATTTCTTTGGAAGTTGGTTTCGGTGGGTTCGTTGGGTTGCACTCATGACGTGTGAATTTTTGTTAGTATAGATTAGGGTTGCACCATTTTGTTTGATTTATCATGATGTATTCCTATTTTAGGTTGTACCTGAGTCAGGTCTAATGTCCCCCATTTTTTATTTAATATATTATTACTTGGCTTAAATAAGAAACATTTGGACAGGGTCGAAAGGTGAATTAGTTTCTTTTTTACTCATAGTCACAAAATTATTCCTTATAATGATGAAGCTTATTTGACCAAGTAAGTTAATAAAAATATAAAATCTTAATTTAGGCAAATGATGTCATCATATTGTTGTTTTGTTATTATTGTATCAATTTTTTGTCATTTTTTTTTGTATTTATTCATATTATTGTATATATTACTTATATGATCAAATATATTTCAGTCCTATAAAATTACAACTTTTGAGATTAGTCTTTAAATAAATTTGTCCAATTTTATTTCTATTTGTTTTTTTTTTAAATTGAGTGTTAGTTTTGTATTTATTCTTTTAAAAATAAAATAGAAAAAAAATTTAACAAAATTTATGTAGTGCCTAAACTTTTTTTTTTTATTTTTTGAAAAATATAGGGCCTATAACTTTAGAATTTAAAATTTTATAGACTTAAAATATAGTATTTAATATTTATGTATGTGTGTTCTATAGCACTATCATATTTCTAGGTAGCCATACACCTACCTCATAAGTGTGAGGCTTCACCCTTAAGGATGTGTAACTTCAATAAAATAAGGTCCAAATGATTATGTCTACCTTTCAAGGAACACAATAAATTGTCAATTATGAGAGTTAACATTATAATATTATAGAAAATGCTAATTTGTATCATGAAGGCACAAGTTTAGAAGTCAAATGTAAAATTTAATTTTGAAACTTGTACATTCAAAAACTTGTTTAAAAACTTGTTTTTTTAATATAAAATTTATGTTTTAATTCTTTTTTTATATGTTCAACTTGTGTCTTAGAGCACACGTTAGCACGAACCTAATATTTTAGTGTGTAAGTGGAATATTCAAAACTAAAAGTATATCTTGATTGCAATTCCATTTTTGTCAACCGACATTTTGCTCAATGGGAATGCAAATTTCCGTAGAGGTTTGTTATTTGAGCTATTTGCGGGACAATTGATCAAACAATCAAGGATATATAAAGAAAAGTAGGTATTGATACAAAATCAAAATAATAAAAAGAACATAATGTATGTTTGAGATCAAAAGTTGTTACAAAATGATAGAATAAGTGTTATTAGAAAAGGAATCTCATTTCTCATTCGTGCATCTACATGTTTTTTTACTTTGACACAATTGTGTTTATATCCGAGTAGATAGAATCACAAATATTGTCTTTGTGAACTTAACTCAGTTGGTAGGATGATGCATAATATATATAAGGTTCGGAGTTCAAACCTCGGTCACCAAAAAAGAAAATCACAAATATTAAAAATGATTTTTTTTTTAAATTGAAGTCCAGCTCACTTTGGACAATTATTTTATATATAGTAATTTAATTTAATAACTTACAATTCTGAATTTGTAGGTTACTTGTATTATAGGTTAGGACGATGAAAAAGTATAAATAAGATTGAGGTTCAGTGTCCAACTTGCTAACAAATTTTTTTCTTGCCTAACAAACTAACTATCAACCTCTCAAGCAAGTGTATTTATAAAGAGGTTAAGTACTTGTACTGGTACACGTATGATACTTTTTTGGGACGATATACTTTTTTAGTTCTTTCGTTGTGAGTGAAGTTTGTGGATTTTTGATGTATTATTATAATATTATTTGTGTATTTAAGCATGTTATCATAACTAAACACAATCTTTTACTTTTAAACTTATTATTGTGATGTGAATTGAATAATTTAGTCCTCCCATGGTATACTATATAAAAACTCAAAAATTTTATTGACGTACTCCTACTTTAATTTATTTTAAACTACTGTATCTTATTCTACGCATTATTACCTAACGTTAGGGGTGTTTGTGGATGGGTTTGGGTTGAGTTTGGTCAAACTCAAAACCAAACTAAATAGAATACTTCGGTTTGGGTGAGGTAAAATAACCACCCGTTATACTATTGATTGGGTTTGGGCAAACCCACTAATTTTTGGGTTAGGCTAGATTGGGTAATGGGTTACATTGCTTATTTTTCTGTTTTTTTAATATTAAATGACTAAATGACAAGTTCTCATAATTTTGTTTTAAAATAGTACTCTACTTTTTAATTTTCTTAAAAAAATGTTTAACTTATTTTACTATAATTTGATACATCATAAAATATCAAATAATAAACTCCATCATAAAATACTTGCAAAAAACTAAAGTTGCTTGACATAAAATTGCATTAGTATCAAAATAACCAAAAAGTGCAACATATTAATTTGCAACCCTAATATATTTTGATTTTCAATATATATGGTACAATGTGTATGTTTTGGAAATATAACTTTCTTCTACCCTATGAAAATAAAGATAAAAAATATTAACATTATCGTGTAAATGGATCTTTTAGGTTTGAGTCTGATTTTATCCGAAACCCATTTATTTTTATGGGTTTCCCTTTTTAGAAACCATACCCACCCAATTACCTAACCCAACACATTTTTTTGGGTTTTTTGGGTGGGTTTGACCGGGTTTTTTGGGTTGACCCAACCCATAAACACCCCTACCTAACGCGTACATGTGCATCATAAACCCCAAAATTTGTCATTTGCAACGACTCACACTTGGTTCGTTATTGTTATGCAGTTGTGCAATCCGTAGGAGTTTGCTATGGAATGCTTGGCAATAATCTAGCATCAAGGCAAGAAGTTGTGGATTTATACAAGTCAAATGGCATTGACAAAATGCGAATATACTCCCCAGACGAACAAGCCCTTCAAGCCCTTAAAGGTTCCAACATAGAATTGATCCTTGATGTGGCCAAGGAAACCCTTTCTTCTCTTACAGATGGCAATGAAGCTACAAATTGGGTCCAAAAATATGTGACACCCTATGCTCAAGATGTAAAAATCAAGTACATCACTGTTGGAAATGAAATTAAACCTAATGACAATGAAGCTCAATACATTGCCACTGCCATGCAAAACATTCAAAATGCAATTTCATCTGCAAATTTACAAGGACAAATCAAGGTCTCAACAGCAATTGACATGACTTTGATTGGTAATTCATATCCACCCAATGATGGTGTTTTCACTGACCAAGCAAAACAATATTTACAACCAATAATAGACTTTCTAAAGAACAATGGAGCACCACTTCTTGCCAATGTGTATCCGTACTTCGCTTATATCGGTAATAAGCAAAGCATTTCTCTTGACTATGCTCTTTTTAAGCAACAAGAAAACAATGATGTTGGGTACAAAAACCTCTTTGATGCCCAGTTAGACTCAGTATATGCTGCTCTTGAGAAAGTTGGGGGTACCGATGTGAACATAGTTGTGTCCGAGAGTGGATGGCCATCTGATGGTGGAGATAGTGCCTCAACTGACAATGCTTCCACATATTATACTAATTTGATCAATCACGTCAAGAATGGGACTCCTAAGAGACCCGGAGCTATTGAGACTTACTTGTTTGCCATGTTTGATGAAAATCAGAAGACTGGTGCAGCAACTGAACAACATTTTGGTCTCTTTAATCCTGACAAATCATCTAAATATCAAACAAGTTTCAATTGAATAAATTGATAGTTTAAAAAAAATATGCAGCTAAATATAGTTTACTATGAATAATTGTGCCATGTGTGCACATGTTATTTCCATCTTTCTATGTATGTAATGAATTAAATAAATGAAATATCATATCATATATTGTTACTTATGTAATTCCACCATTATATTTTAGTTTGTGTTTAATGTCATATTGGAAGACATCAAACTTATAAGTAGGCTAACAATAAAGACATCAAACTTATATTTTAGTTTGTAATTCCACCATTTTCTTGTAGTGTTATGGAGTATGCTAACAATAAAGGCACAACTCTAGCAAAATTTGCAACATAAGTAGGCTTGATGGACACAAATGAAGCAGAATATTAACCTTTGGTGTTTGATCTTGAGTTATCAATTGATTGTGTTTAGTTAAAATAGGGAAATGTAATAGTGGAGCACGCGCTAAATTAAGTGGCTCTCGCATGGGTGAATGGTGATTGTTTGTCCATGGAGTTTGAGATTCTTTGTGAACAAATTGAAAACCAAATTGTTGGTGTTGAAAATTGTTTCTTTTGTGCATAGGAATATAGAAGTCGAATTTCATTGTATATTTGGCAAAAGAATGACCCTCTTTGGAAGGTAGGTGAGTGAAGCGGTGTTGTAAAATTTGTGATATTTTTGGAAGGGTTGATTGTGTACTGATGATCTGAAGGTCAAGGGATGGCTCTTTAAGTACAGCATTGGAATTGAAATTTTCGGTGTCATGAAGGTGGGAGAGTAGACGAGTAGTGCATTAGTGTTAAAAGTTGTTGGATTTATCTTGGCTTTGTAGTTTTGTCATATGGTAATAAAGATGATGAGTTTACACGATGCTTAAAAATGAACAAGAGTATGGTGGCTAGTTTTTATTGGAGTTATGGTGTGCTAGCTACGTTTATGTGCTAAATCTTAGTTGTCTGTTGATTGTTTGTGATTACGGGAGATAGATGTATGAAGTGATGGTGGAGACCCCTTTCTTTGGTTATGTCTTCTTCTTTCTTTAGTTCTCCCCTCTTTTTCTTCCCTTCTCTTGCTTTGGTTTTGAATTTGTTGTTGATATTTATACTAAGAAAATTAGGTTAAGTTCTTTATTGAATGAGGATGATGCCAAATTAAAATTGTGTTACTTACATGGAAATGGAAATAGGAGAAGAAATGAAGAAAGATGCTTGATGGCATACTCAACATACTTACTGTCCAATTTTTGTCTTTTAAGTGAAAAATTTTAAAGACAAGGATAAAGAAAATTTAACTTTTGACCAAAATGGAAGAGATGGTTTCACACCACCATTGTTGTCTTAAATTTTTTTTTCTTCGCAACTAGTTAAGAAAATGCCAAGATTTTGACCAGAAAAAGAGTAGGACAAGATAAATGATGGACTTCAAATATCACAGGAACGGTAACCCTTTTGACCATCACAAATAATCAAGAAAAATACACATTGCAAGGCGAATCGACATTTTGCTACTTTATACTTGTGGACGGATAACAAAACAAGTAGAATGAAAGATCTCTAAATATGAACAGCAGCGTGTAAGTTGGAATTAAGTCTAAATAAAGATCAATTTCATAAGACATGCTCAATACAATATATAACAAAATATAAATCATTAACGGAAACAAATAATACATTAAACATGATTATGATCGGATCTACAACATGTTTGATTTATTAAAGATATATATTAAAGGTATTAGGAATACCTAGATACATGATAAAGAAGTTATCCAGCCGCAATATGAAACATGTCAGAAAAGTTAGTAGCGGCTGATTTGTTTCTTCTCAACTGATACATTTATGCCTCAAGTTCTCTTAGGGAGAAAAGAGAATATATGTCATGTATAATGTATTGAGGATCATGGTCACTTATAGTGTTATGATTATTAGGATTTTCCAGTATTTCGTTAATGAGTCATCCAGACATTCACTTATATTGAGTTTATATCAATCAAAGGTCTAATTATATCTAAATAGAAATCTAATTAATTTTTTTACTTTATTTTTAATAAATAACCAATATAATAAAAAAATTGAAAGAAAATAACCAATATAATAATTATAAAGATATTTACCCATTTAATGACATTTGAATATAATTAAATTATAAAATATTCTAACAGCACATGCATACAATATTTAAAAGGGAAACAAACATGAGGTGACAAATGATAAATTTTTATCCATGACATGAATAGAATTCAGAATTCATTCACCCACGCTGTCACTAGAAATTGAAACAGAGAACAAAATAGAATGACCAATTTCAACAATACGGGGAGTTGGCCGGTGATGGGTACGGATTGAAGTAAGTCGGAAACTTCTGTCTGTGTAAAGAAAAGTCATCTTAACTTGTTCCATAGTCTTCCTACAAGATAACAACAACAAAAACTTCAATCTTGGGAGTTGGGACTAACTGAATACAACATATAGTTAAAATCTTCATGATTGAATTTAAAGAAATAATAAGGGATGATAAAACGGGTTAGACTGCCCGACCAGTTTAATCCATTTATTTAAGTGGGGTGAATTGAGAATTTGAACCTGTCAGTGGTTGTGCCCCCCGTTTGCTTAACCCACTATAAAACAAGGCAGACATTGGCCTTTCAGGTTGAGATTAAAAATATGTCGTCTCACAATGAGTGAACTGTTAAGAAAAATGTATAAGTGAAAGAGAGTGAAAAATATTCTAAATACTATTGTCAAATATTGATGCATTCATCATTATCATAAATGTAAAATGAAAAATATTAAATTGAAAATGATGTAATTAGTATTAGAGAGTATAATTGGAAAAATGTAATTAACACTACATTGAAAAGTGAAATGAAGCGTTCATTTTGGGACAATGTTTTTTTACAAATGAGTCACTTATTGTGGGCGAGGACTAACTCTTTTTTCATTTCTTTTTATTTAGGTTTAAATATATTTTTAGTCCTTGCAAAAACACATGTTTTTAAGTTTAGTCCCTATAAAATTTGAATGGTAACTATAGTCATTCATAATATTGTAGTTTGTAAAATATTCTCTATTTTGAAAACTTTTTACAAAAAATTAATACTTTTAGTCCTCCAAAATATTCCCCATAAAATGCAAATAGGGACTAAAAGTGAATACTTTTTTTAGGAACTAAAATTGATAGATTATAATTTTGTAGGAACTAAAAACATATTAAACCTTTTTATTTATAAGTCACCGTTAATTTTCTAATTTTCTCCTCAACAGAGTAGAGATAAGAAAGTCATTTACTTTAATCACTTTTACTTCATAATTTTAACTCATGTTTTTAATAGTTAGTCAATTGATGAACTCACAAGTTTTTATGGTGGATGGCTTATTATAAATTTTTAGATGATGTGATTCATATGTTCGAATGATAATTTCCATATTTTTAGTGGATTCATTAGTTAGATATTTTGATTTTCTTAAATTGTCTGACATTTATATATTTTAAACTTTTACATTGTTTGTATGAAGTTTATAATTAACAAACTTTTTTTAAAAAAACATTGAAGACTTAATCCATCGGTCCGTCATAAAATATGACGGGTGATATTTTTAACCCTACACTTCAACTTGGCTTGCTCCACCTGTCCCGTTTTAAATGGGTTATTAACGAGGCAGAACTGGCGGGTTAATCCGTTTTGCCATCCCTAAAAATAATCATGTTATATATAATATGGATAGTGTTTCACTTATTTAAAACCAAGTTATATAGACATTTTTATTGGAATGAAAGCTTTTCATGCTTATAGAAAATGGAGGCTACGAAAACACAAATTCTCTCTACACATTTTTTCTCCACTTAATAAATTATATTAAGTGGAGTAACAGTATGTCTTCTTACGTTATTATCAGCTTATTTTTCAGTCATTTTAGTTCTAATTTAACTCAAATTAGAGAAGTTTTAGAACAATTGTTTATGGTCTATGAGATATTTGGTAATGTTTTCATATTGAGTCATGTAATTTTAGTTTTCCCGAAACCAAACAATTTTTCAGCCCAAACCCACTGAGAATTTAGCCTGTAAATACAACTCTTCTCATTCAGAATTATTCTTTTAGAACGAAGCGGTTCAAGAGGAAGGCAAGCTCTAGGCGCATCAAGGGAGGAGTTTCTACTCAACCTTCTTCTCTCTAGAGTATGTTATATTTCTTTCGTAATTTGTCTTTACCATGAGTAACTAAACCCTAATTGGGTATGATTCTAAGATGAACCTCTACTTGTTTGTTGGATTTTTTAATTCATGTATTTTATTCAGTTATCTTATGAGATCTATTTAATATTTTTATGCAAATTTAATGATGCTTTTGATAGTCCTAGTGAGTGTGACATACTTAGGTACATCAGAAAATACTTCTGGTCATACTTTTCTGAACGTTGCATGATAATTTGTATCCTTTCCCTTGGTAAGGTAGACGGGATAGGGTTGCTTGTATGCAGAATTACTAAGGTAAAAAAGGGTATGTGATGAACTTCTAAGATTCATAGACGAAGTTGGAGCCTTTAGATGACAATTAATGAATTCAAATTCTTTTATGTTTCAATTACCTCTGAGAGAGTAAGACCCCACTCTAATACTCCGTGCGATGGCCTACTCAATCCTATAGGATTAACGACCCTACACCTCTTAGAGTTGTGTATAATCTTAGTGTGATCTGCAGGTAAAACTCAACAACTAGAGGGACGAAACAATCTCACAAACTCATCACTTAAATAGAACTTCACTATTTTCTTTCCCCTTCTCCCTCCAATCCAAATGGGACGGCAAGATGTAGCGGCTTTATCAGTGGTGTGTCGGTTTCCTTTGGCGTCACCCCCTTCACCCCTTTAGGGGTTTAAAGTGGCCGAGCGGCGAGCCTTCTGCCACGGCGGACCACTTTGGTTCTTTTGAAGAGCTGAGAACTCTATGTTTTCTACTTTGGTTTGAAGGCGTGTTTGTGGTCTGTTTCCATTGGCGATGCATCTCCGGATTCTTCATATCTAGATGCGGTGGTTGTCCTATTCACGTTGTTTGATTTGTTAACAATGCAGGTTGGTGTGTGTGTGTTGCTGCCATCTCTTTGTGGTTCTGGTTGGTTGGAATTCTAAAATCGTCGCGGTTGTGTGCTTGTGGTGGTCAGTTATTCAAACAGTTCAAACTGGATATGTTCCTTTCTTCTGAGTTGGAACGGGTTCAGTGGTTGTTCTAGTTATATGTTACAAATCTTTTCCTCGAGGCTTCTCTGTGGAGTGGTTCTGTTTGTTGGCGTCTCTTAGCATTCATATTAATAGGCTAGAAATGGCCGCACAAACTTGTTGATATGTGTTTCAATAAGTGGTTTGCTTTGTGGATCTACTATCGCGTTGGCGGTAGGATTCATTACCACAATTGAAAAGGTTCAAGTTTGTATGAACTAGGTTAATTCATTCATTTATTACTCTTTGTTGCAATTTAGTTTCAAGTTCGTACACGAGCTCGTTGAATTGTACTGATTGTACGTGTATGCTCCTTGTTGTTTTTTGTAACCCTTTGGGATGTACTGTGTTATATTTTGGGTTCAATTTTTTTTCCTATTGAGTTCGGTATATGTCTCGTCACCCCCC
>Ga0228711_1012686_pt1 | contig 10216 bp, 4 predicted proteins | sample MedpolnodulmetaG_2_FD_177996 | JGI IMG/M metagenome (GOLD analysis project Ga0228711, IMG submission 177996) | Root nodule microbial communities from Medicago polymorpha collected in Santa Monica, California, United States - brown nodules | ecosystem: Host-associated > Plants > Roots > Nodule...
AGCACTGAGGATGGAACTATATTCTTGAGTCTAGAACATCTATATACAACCAGAGTTTCCATGTTCTGAATAATTGGTTGCACCTCAGATTTCACTTCACATATAAACTCGAGGTTGTGTAAGTTACCGAGTACTAAACTTCTCAACTTCATACTTGTTTTATAATGTCCAGTGCAAACGCTACCACTCGAGAAAATCTCTGAGAAGGAACTACATGTCAACTTAAGGTTTTCGAGATTGATAAACCTTTGGAGGAAACCTGATGGAAACTTGACAGACTCATCATGAAAACATCGTAGGCAAAGAGATTTCACCGCGTAAATAAGCTCATCATTAAGTTGACCATTGCGTAACATGAAGACATCCTTGCTGCTCAGAATAAGCTCCCTTGTGTTGGCGACAACCTATATAACACAAGTAATCAGATTCAAGCTAATAACCTTGTAAAGAAAAGAATAGTGCCCACTGGTTTCCAGACATAATCATATAAACGTAACAAAACCATGGAATGAAACTAACACTCACATTTTGTTTATTTTTTCAAGGAGAAAATAACAAACAGCATGACACATATCTATCAAAAATGACATTTTTGGCATGTACAAGCAACTATATATGTATAAAGCATTCTTACATCTATTGTTAGAGTATTGAGATGTAGAATGCACCTTTTCAATTGAGAGAAGGGGTAGTGTATCAACCGGGACATTATCTCGGTAATTTAGAGACATTGGCTTGAATAGTTCCAGCTTGTCACAATGAAGCACATCCACATCCCTTAAAACAGGACAATCCAAGGTATGTAATCCATTGTAGAAGCTTCGAAGTTGTGTCAAATCTTGGAAACTCAAAGATGTTAATTCTGGGAAAATAAATATTGGAAATCTGACAACCAATTCATCTTGTGCTACAATAATCTCTATGTCACATTTTTCAATATAAAGCTCTTGGAGATGTTGAAGCTCTTTAGCCACTGAGAGGGGGAAAACATGAATAAGGCTTTTGCATTCAGTAACATTCAATAGGCAGAGGTTTTGAAACATGAAGCTTTCATTAGGATTCCCACTCCATATATGTTTCAGCATTGGTAAATGTTTCAAACTAAGAGTTCTCAATTGCATTTCCAGCCTTGTCTGTCTACCACCATCTGCTTTTAAACCTTGTGTTTCAAATACAACTTCTAGAGTGGGACAACTATCTATAGTCACTATCTCGAGATTCTGTAATTTATTAAGCACATAAGATGGAATTACATTTGAAATTTCATTGCAGAATTCAATTTTCAACTGTTTCAGTTTGCATAATGATTTTGTAGCCAGTTGATTGTGCCATATTGACTTTAAGTGTTCCATGTGGGATATCACCAATGTCTCCAAGTTTGGAAATATAACCTACAATCGGGAATATACATAGATCTTTAACAGTTAATTTCACAAGCGGCAGAACTAAAAGAAAATAAAAAATAGTTAATAGATGCCCACCTCATCATTATAGAATGGTTTCTGAGATGAAGGAAGATTGTCAAACTTTCCATCTGAGACAATTATCTGCTCCAACATTTGGCAATTACTAATCTCAAGATGCTGCAGGTTTACAAGTTCTCCAGCCATTGAGGATGAGAATGCATACGCTATGCTACCACATTTGTCAATTGTCAAACTCCTCAAGTTTTGAATGCAAGAATGACCCGAAAGTTTGTCATCCCACAGTTTCCTAGAATTGATCTTAGACAGCTTCAAGAGTTCAAGGTGGGGCATCACAACCTATTAACAAAAAAAAATCATGAAGATCTTATTTTCGGATCTATGTGGCTTAAAAATACAATAGTAAAGTGGAAGCGTTATGTTTTCACCTTTTCATCCATTAGGGCCACGGGTAAGCATTGTGTACCTTGATGATTTTCACCACACTTTTTGATATCAACTGTCAATGACACGGAACAGAAACTAATGAGACTAGGCAAGTTCTCAAGTACAATAGAACGCAACTTATGGAACATAATCTTATCGATTTCTTTATCAGCATCATATGTTTGCTCAGCTATGATTTCTGTAATCATTTTGCAATCAGAAATTTTTATTTCGAGAAGTTGAGGAAGGTTTCTAACCAAAGAGTACAATAAAAGATTCTTCAACTTGTCACAGCTTTTGACTTCAAAAGATTTTAGTTTGGTAAAAGATTGAATTGGAATTGGGCCATGGCATATTTCTTCAAGATTAAATAGATTTTGAAGAGCTAAACTCTCTAAGTTGGGTAAAGCAGGATAAGGATGAACCCACTCAATTGAGTTAATGATGTGCTTTAGCTCAGTACTATCTTGAATGCGCAAATGCTTTAATTGCGGAAAACCTTCCCTATTCAGTTCATAAAGGACATTTCTAACACATTGAATTTTGGCAAGGCACATGTCCTCTGCTGAATTCAACAAGAAGTTAAACCCATGATCCAAAAGAATGTTTGAACTCCTACTGTCCGCGAGCTTAAGTATTCTTGAAGATTCAGAAGCACATCCAGACCATTCCAAAGACCATTTCCACATATCACTAACAAATATGTTGTATCTTTCAAGCTTTGCAAAGACCTGGAAGTCCTTTGGACAAACTGAAGCATCTTGAATCATTATGTCTAAACTTGTTAGACGAGACAAATTTCTTAGCTCATCTAGACTTGCATTGTTGCTTTGATCTTTGTGTCCTTTGACATTCCATTGGATAAAACAATTCCCCATGTACAACTCTTCCAAGCACGTTAGGCTTGAAATAAGATTTGCAGGAATGAATCTCAGTCTAGAGCAATTGGCTAAATTTAGCATGCGAAGCTTAGTTAGTTGTCCTATTTCTTTTGGGAGCTCTTTAATATCAGATCTTTCAAGGTTGAGAATCTCTAAACTCTTTAGCTCTTTAACCATTGATATGTCTTCTAACACACATCCAGCCAGCTCCAGGGTTTGGATTTTTGTCAAGAGACAAAGAGATGGTGGTGGAGAAGGAGCAAACATCATTCCATATAAGCTAACGACCTGTAGCTCTCTCATCCCAGAGAAGAAGTCATCGGAGATTTTTAAATAATCACCTATATTTTCAAGTATAAGTAGCTTCAACTCTGGGCACTCCATCTTCTCAGGAAGATTGTAAATATAAGACCAATGTAGACTGATCTGATGGCATTTTTGGAGCTGATCTATCTCTGGCCACTGTTTTATCAAAGCGAACCTTTGCACACCATAGGTTGCTCGAGTCCTAGATGCGATTGATTTGGCCACATCTCTAACAACATCATGAATTCTAATTAATTCAGCTTCAGACTCAAGTAACAGTGAACAAGCCTTTAGGTCATTTATTAATTTGTAGTATCTGGTTCTTGCATCTGTCAATGTGTGATAGTGTCTATATAAGCCCATCCCCCAATAGCTTGAAAACAGTTCTCCGGTGTGGAGGTAATCTAGTCCAAACGAACCTATGAATAAGAACAGTGACTTTAGCTCATCACTTTCTAGGCAATTATAACTCAATTCCAAAGCAGAATATGTTTTCTTATGCAGCCCTTCTTGATCAAATCTCTCTAACTCATTTAATGTGCTTTTCCAATAATAGACATCTTTTTTCCTCAAAGCTTTTGCCACTGTAACTATCAATAGGGGCAAACCAGAACAACATTTGGCCACCTCTACTGCAATGGGTTTTATATTGAAATTTTGAACAACATCACCTGCCATTTTCTCAAACAATTGCCAACTATCCTCCTCATGTAAAACTTCAAGTCTAAATTCTCTTTGAGTACCAAACTCACAGCTCAACAAGTTCAGATCTCTGGATGTCACCACCACCTTACATCCTTTGTGATCATTACCGAAAGGAATCCCCAATTCGGTCAAATCAAGTCTTCCCCAAATGTCATCCAACACAACTAGAACACTTTTCTCCTTGGTCATCCTTTCACGCAATTCTCTTGCTCTTCCTTCTTTGGTCTCCTTGTTAAATTTCAGATCCAAAGCATCAGCAATTTGGCCTTGAATTTCTATCACATCTGGAGAACCAGTTATCGTAGCCATAACTACAGCACTAAATGACTCATCATTCTCAGCTTGCCAAGCTAATTCTTTCACTAATGTCGTTTTCCCCACTCCACCCATCCCATACACACCAATAATGAAGATGTTAGGATCCTTCAATACAAGCATAATCTCATTTAGCATTGATGTTCTTGAGTGCAGGGCCTCATAACCTCTACCAAACGGCGTGATTGTTACTTGCAAAGAAGCACGGTAAGATATTCTGTCAAATTTTCCTTCTACTATGACTTCAGAAATCTTTTGTATCATCTTTTTAATCTTCCTGCTCAGCTGATACCTTGTGCACAGATTGGAAAAATTTCGCATAGAACGTTGACTTTTTGCAAGGCCTTCAGAGTCAATAAGTTTACTTGCCTCAGCAAAAGTGTTGTCCACTTTGTTCAGCCAGTTTTGGACAATATTTTCAATCTCTTCTCCGTTCCTTCTAGCCTCATCAACAGTGTGTTGCACACTGTTATTTATTCCCTCCAGCTTTTGGACATTAGTTTTCATCTTTTTAAGGTTGCCCTTGTAATAGAGTATGTAACCAAATTGACGCCCAATAGGTGCAACCATAATTTCAGCAATTTTAGCAGCAATTGAAATAATAACATCCATGGCCACCCCTTTGCTATCTGTCAGTTGAAATGAAACAGGGGATTCAATCAATCAATAACAAACTTGAAAGATAGCTGTAAATTTCTATCAACTATTTCTGGGGTTTACTCGACATTTCATCTTTTCTTATATAAATTGATGTTATTTGTAGTTATAATCTTTTGGAATAGAATAATGAGTGTCTTAATGTCGCTGAAATAAAAACTAACACGTGTTTATCAAATAATGCAGTACCCAGTATTCAAGTCCAATTTAGATTATCTTTAAGAATTTATAAACTTCTCAATTGAAATAAACATTCAGTCTTATTGAATTTAATTTGTATTCATTGTAACTATAAACTATTTTTTACACATACATTCAATTGTACCTCACCATGTAGATATTTTTAAAAATATTATAATGAGCAAGCATACCAATGCCATAAAGGAATTCAATAAATAATCACAATGTCTCAATACTAGTCCCTCATTAGAAATTCAGTCCTATAGAATATGTTTGGAGTGTATTGGAGAGCTAATCAAAAGTTATAAGAACCAAAGTGAAAAATAAGTTAAAGGACTAAAAATATAATTTAGCCTAAGTTAAAATGATACACTATTTGTTCCTTTTATTAGAGTATGTTGAGGTGTATTACCAGCAGGCCACCTTGGTGGCTCCACCCTTGTCTACCGTGGATTAGGCGGCGGCTGTAGCTATTCAACTATGCAATGGAGCAACAATAAGCAAGGCCATGTCACAGAATAGGGATAAATAATCATTTTGCATGGAAAATTTATTGAAATGATCAGAAAATATGAAGGGAGAAAACAGCAGAGGTTTTCGCATTAGATTTGATTAGAATACATGATCAAGCTTATATATTGATATCTAACCACAAAGAATCCCAAAGTTTGTGACACTAAAAAACAGATTAAAAAGTGACAAATCAGTGCAACTTTTTAACTGAAATACTAATAATAATTGACCTAATTAAAACCGTGACACGAAGAAACCCTAAAGCAGCAACAATAAGTATCAATATATACAAAAAAACGAAACACAGAAATTAAGAGCTGAATCACTAATTATTAAGAGCTGTCTCCGCAGTTGCATACTGAGATACTTGATCAACACTAATAAAATAGATGATGCTTGGTCAAATTTTTTATCCAAGCTATTGTAGATATTAATTAGACCATATAGTGTCTCATTTATAGTTTGTCTTCACACAAACTCGTTTATAGCTTTTTGAATGATCATTTAAGTTCAGTTTGACACTAACTTTTAAATTCATAAATAAAATATTATTTTTTATCAACAAAGAAAAATATTCATTATGTGCATGATACTGGTCCTTCCACTAGTTAATACAGCCTCTATTTAGTTGATGATCACGTTGAGTTAAGACACATTAACTTTAAAAAAAATGACTACGAAAAAAGTAAGTTGTGCTCCCACTGAAGTTTTATTGCCTGTCGCTTTGAGTCTCTACTTGAGCTTGAAAATCTGTCATTTTGGAAAGGTTTTGGTTATTTTGCTTGGTTTTCATTTGAACCAAGGCATTCATTTTCATATGAACTTCATCTTCTTTTATAGTTAATAATACTATTGTTTTAGTTTCAATAGGATAACATTTTAGTTTTGGCCCCTGGTTGGATAAAAATTTGGAGTGTGAACCACTACATGAGAGATTGAGATTACCTAACTTCGCATTCCCTACCTTTTGATGACTTTAGACATTTTTTATTGAGCTAAAAGTGAAAAAGAGAGGAAAATAAAATGGGAGATAGTGAGTTATAGGAGAGAGATAGAAAGAAAGGTAGAGGGCAGCTCCCTCCATAAATTCAAAGACTCTCAATCCCTGCAGTGGGAATTGGATTGAATGCAGTCGGAATAGGTGCAGTAAGGCTGCAATCATCCTCTGGGAACCATTGGATGAAGATCGTACAGTTGATATTTTAAGACAGTTTTTTATTTTTTAATAGAAAATTCTAAGGTTGAAATCTATACCGTCTGATCTTGATCGGAGACCATCCGATCTTGATCGGACGGCCTCGAGCATGCCAACTGCACCAGTTTTTAACTGCATGGAAACCCCGGTCCCCGACACTAATATGGGATTCCCTAATTTGTATCCCCTAACTTTTGACAGGCTTATGCACAGGCCTCGGTGGTGTGCGAGTTTACCAGAGGCAGCATGAAATATTTAGCTTGTTGCCTCATCTCACAAATCTTATTAAAGAAACAAGGGATTTGTTAAAGAGTCCCACATCGGACAAAATATGGCCTGAACATGTGTTTATAAGTGGGGTCGATCATCACCACACAAGCTGGTTTTGTTGGGTTGTGTTAGGCCCAATCATGATTTCTAAGAAGATCTAAATTTTTTAGCTTCAGGTAGTATGTCATGAGCTAGCAACAGGAAGTAACAAATTATATTTATTTTTTTTGGTACAAAAGAGGGTCTAAGCCCAGTACCAGATAATATTTTCTCTGGTGGAATGCAATTGCAAGGTCTATATAGTCTATACAATTACAGGAGAAGGGTGGTCACAAACAATTGCACTGCACAGACATAAAATTTTTAAAATAAAAAGATAAAGCATTGCTAATTTTGTAACAATAGAAAAGAGAAAGAAAAAAAACAGACAACGTACAAAACAAGGAAGAAAATTACCTCTAAATATGCTCCACACTTTTTTGTATTCTCCAAAAAGAGTTATCCTTCAGATTCATGTATTTTTGTAAACTCTATTTAACTTAATATAAGGCACTCCTCTTCTTTCCACTTCTTTGTTTTATTAGGCCAGACCCACATGTGATGTAAGCCTCTGGTCAATGCTCTTGCTTCTTGGATGTTTCCTGTGTAACAATTAAAATAATACAAAGACTAAGACCCCATTAAACTAGTACTATTATAATCAACCTTAAAATGTTAACATTAGAGAATTCATCATGCAAGATTACAAGTTGCTATCAGACTTCGCAAAATCAATTTTATTCGGAAATTTGTAATGGATGATTTGATAAATGTAATCGACACTACACCAAATTTGTGATAAACTTATTGCCTAAAATTAATGGTCTTAACCGTAATAATAAGTTGTTTTCTAGAAAACAAAATATGTACTGTTTTATCTCTAACCACGTTATGGGTTAGCAGCAGTAGATTTTATAGATAAGAAAACCTCAATCCATTAATACATGATCAACGTGTAATGAAACCTTACATTTTAGCCACGGGATCACGTACCAGGCAGTGCAAAGGGAAGATTGTTCGACGCACTATAGCAGGTAAGCATGACTAAAAATGAAGATAAAGAGGGGAGTGGAGGAGGTCCGTTATGGCTGTCATCATCTGGCAGTACGTCTTCATCACTGCCCCCAAGGACAACCTTCACCGTTTTCTAATTCAAATTAGCACATCAAATCAAATTCTTTAACTTTAGCATGAAAACTCTCTCTTTTATTTCATGAAGAAATATTTGTTTTGTACTTACAAGATATTTCTAGGTAGTTGCTCTAGTAAGAAACAACTGTTTACTTAAGTGAGCCGAGTATAAATGAGACAAATACATTTCTTCTATGTTTTCAGCTCTATGATTCATCTTTTCTAAGACACGTGACTTTAACAACATCATTTATAGAATGTCAAGGTCTTTATATGGTTTATCTTGATCTGTTCCATATGAATACAAATTGTATATTTCCTGTCTAATCAAGTCTCATAACAGTAACACATAGAATATAAAATAGATGGTTAATTTCTAGTGAAGTGTATACGATTATCTAATCTGATCTTATATGGAAGGAGTAAAGAGAAGTAAGGAACTTACCTTGACTGCAACTGGATCTTATACATCATGTGGGATTCATTACAACTCTTTTGGGTAAACTGATCTATTTTTCGTATGGCACTGGCATCGGGGGCCTAAATGAAGCATGTTACGGTATGTTAGCGGTATCTTCATGGAACATCTTTACAAAGGGCACCTGCATGTAATCATCACATGATACTTACTATCTATTAGCCGCCAAAAATAGCAGCTACAAAATGATCATAACATAAATGAAGCTTGATTTTATAACAGTAGCAGTTTAGGTATGTATGAGAAAAAGTTAAATGTGTGAAATCTGGATGCAATTATATGAATACTTTGGAAAACGAAATGAATATTATAAAAGTCAATTCTAGTAATCATATTTGTTCGGGAATTGCAAATCAGTGTTCTCTTATTATGAGTTTAGGGTGCCATATATGTGAAAAACCCAAAAGGTATTATCAAAACAGAAAACCTTTGTTACCACAAAACGAGGCATAACTTACTAATAGAGAGCATAAAAAGCATTCTCAGTAATAACAATAACAACAACAATATTAAATGAAATAACAACATAAACATGACTTTCGCAGGGATTTAAACTGAAGACATCACAGCAACTGCATCAGGTCGTAATTGAGGTTCACACCTATGCACTACAGTACTAGTAAGATGATAACATTAACAGGTAACTAAGAAGTCCAAATAAATTATATTAGAATTGGAGAGATTCTTGGATAACAATGAATCTGATCTTAGTCTATTTTTTTTTCATCATGTGCGTATCAGGTACTAGTAGAACTGTAGAAGAGACAGATTTTTAATGCCTGAAATCTCCTAGATAGTAATACTACTTACAAGGTTAGTGCTAATAAATACTGTAGTTAAGAAAGAACACCAAGAGACTTCTATTCAATGTTCATAGTTTTACAACCACTGCATCCCTTTATCTATAGTCAATATTATGGCTTTTATCTCTTCAATATTCTTGTGTGATTGATCCCCTGCAAGAAACAGGTGAACCTTATCTTTAATAGTAATCCAACTACAACCAGGACTTTTTTTTACTCCTTTTAAATTCTTGGTCTTTCTTACTAAGTCACCCTCAATCTTTTGTCCAAAAGCAGAATAAATGTTGGATAATACCACATAAGGAGTTGCATTTGCAGGCTCCAGCTCCGTAATATGTTGAGCTGCAAGCTTGGCAAGGTCAAGACGTTGGTGAGCACTGCTTGCAGCAAGAAGAGCCCCCCAAACCCCAGAATGAGGCTTTACCGTCATTGAACGAATCAAATCATTAACTTCATCCAGCAAACCGGCACGGCCAAGTAGATCAACCATGCAGGCGTAATGATCAGCGTCTGGCTCAATCCGGTAATGAGATTTCATGGTGCCAAATAAATTTTGCCCCTCTTCAATAAGTCCTGCATGAGTACAGGCTGAAAGAACAGCAAGGAAAGTAACACGGTTGGGTTGAAGGCCTTCATTCTGCATTCTTTTATACATATTGAGAGCTTCTTCACCAAAGCCATTTTGTGCGAAACCATTGATGATTGAGTTATAAGAGACAACATTTGGTTCAACAACGTCTACAAAGATCTTGTAAGCATCGGTTATGTTTCCACATTTGGCATAGAATGATATAAGAGAATTTTGTATTGAAAGATCATATTCCATGTTCATCTTCAGAACATGGGAATGAATCTGAAGCCCTTCATTCAGTGCCACCAAAGAAGCCGAAGCG
>Ga0228711_1012687_pt1 | contig 10216 bp, 7 predicted proteins | sample MedpolnodulmetaG_2_FD_177996 | JGI IMG/M metagenome (GOLD analysis project Ga0228711, IMG submission 177996) | Root nodule microbial communities from Medicago polymorpha collected in Santa Monica, California, United States - brown nodules | ecosystem: Host-associated > Plants > Roots > Nodule...
TTGGCTCATGAGTAATATCATTATATTTGTATTCACAAATAGTCCAAAGAGGAACAAATGGAAAAGACAAAAAATAACTGATTAGAATCATTTGACAGTGAGTGTATTTCCTTGTAAAGTATTTGACCAAACACATTTCTTCTTAACTTCTTACTTTTTCCATTTCCATGTAAGAAATATAGTTGGACATTGAAGTTAAGACAAAACACAACAACAATAATAGGCATCCAATGCTAGCTGCTCTCCTACATAGTATACATGAGCGGCCGCGAAGCTAGCACTATTTTTACGAGGGGGTCAAATATAAAGAAAAAAAAAAATTAAACACTAATATACAAAGCGTAATTAATTTTACTCATATTTAATGAAACTGCAACAAAGAAAATAAAAGCTAACAATAGTTATTTATAAAAGTTGAGCTTTGAAGAGTTTTTAGAAGTCAAATTTATCCATAATTGAGCATTAACAACTTTTTTTTGTAATATTAACTAATCTTTTTAGAAGTTTATTTTTAACTGCCAATTAGTAATCTAAAAATTAACTTAAGAGGAAAAACGAGTACAGAAAAATAAACATTTGAATCCAAAAGCCCTTCACCTAAATAAAAATATGACTATAAATATATCCCCAAGTGACTGCCACTCCCAACATTCATAGGATTCCAATAACCTATTTCTCTCTCATTCTTTCTCTATTGCAAAAAAGTTTCACTCTTAATTCTCATTCTTAAAAAAATACATCAACAATTCTGCACTTATCAATTCTTTGTTGCAATTAATATTATTATCTACTCTTACCTCCACAAATTGATCTAACTATTTCAACTTTACTTTACTCATTGAAATCGAACCGTTCTCCACCATCATGGACTTCATCATAGTGTCTTTGGAGTGTTACAAACTACAAAGTACTTTGAGGAAGTTCATGGATTGCTAGATGAATTGTTGGTAGCAATGTCAAGTGTCTTTTATTTGCCTGACCTCTATGAAATAGGAAGCCACAAAAGGTTCAATATAGTACCCTAGTGCAAAGGAGAAATCAACAATAAAATGGGCACCCTTTTGTTGGAAGAAAGGAGAGTATAGCTAAGAAATTAAAGTGATATATACGGTAATAAGAACTAAGAAAACTTAGCCTATCATATTTTACTTTATACATTTCCTTTAATATCCCAATATTCTTTTTAAACACGTCGTTAATTAAAAAAAAACTTTTTTATTATCATCTAAAAAAGAAGACTTCACAGCAAAAATCACAACTCATGAACTTCATCCATCTAAATCTAATAGTAATAACCATTTTCACCATAGCACCAACCCACTTTTTCCTTTCACAACATCTTTTTCATGATCCCACATCTCATGTCGACCATGAAAATTTAATTGTTAGAATTTTTTTTTATCCGGGATTCGAACCTCGGACCTTACATATATTATGCATCGCCCTTACCAACTGAGTTTAGCTCACATGGACTCATTGCTAGAAACTGATATGAGTCAGATGTATTTTAAGTGGACTTTTATTGGATTTTTATTTATTTTTATTTATAAAATACACTTGTGGCTTTTTTCATTTTAATTAAAAAAAATTACACGCATGACATCCTACTCACTTAAATGAGGAGCCACTTGAGCGTTGACCTAGTCAAAATTAAGGGGGCTTAAAAGTTGTAAAAGGGGGAAAACTTCGGGGGTAGAAAGTGATTTTTTTTAATATGGGGTCAAAATCGCAACTATGACAAAATTAGGAGGCTAAAAGTGCGTTCAAGCCAAAATTAGGAGGCTAAAAGTGCGTTCAAGCCAAAATTATTTTATGTTTTACCTTTAAATTATGAAACTTAAGGAGAAAAAAAACATGTGAAATACTTTTTGAGCATGTCTATCCATAGCAAGTCTTTTAAGAGTCTTAAGACCATAGTCATAAGTTTGGACGCATTAAAAAAAACAAAATAATCAATTAGTTACCACACTTTTACTAAAAAAAATAAAAATTTAGTTACCACTCTTACCTTTTTTTTATGGTTGTCAGCACTCCTACCTTAAATATCTCTTTGGTCCTTAAATAATTTGAAAATTCAATTTGACCACTTAATTTTAAACTTGGTCAATTTAATCCCTTAATTTATTTTAAAAATTCAACTTCTATTGTTAACTTTAAAACCAGCCATGTTCTGATCTTTTAACTTACGTAAGTTAATGTAGTTTAAGCTCTCAACTTAAACTCTTAATATATGAATATAGCATATTCATAAGTTAAGGGATCAAGTTGTGTTAAGTTACATAAGTTAAGAGACAGAATTGATCGGTTTTAAAGTTAATGAAGGTGACTGAACTTTTAAAATAAATTAAAGAATAAAATTGACCGTTTTTAAAGTTAAGAGACAAAATTAAACTTTTAAAATAAGTTAAGAGATCAAAGTGATATTTAAGCCTTTTTAAAAGTTAATGATATTTATTTTGTGCGTAAAGAAAAATATAGTTTATTTTTTATTTTTATTTTAAACAAAGATAATTTATAAAATCTATAATATATATAAAGAAAATAACATGTTTTGCCTTTTTGAGCTGACATTTTCTCTTTCTCAAACTACCCTCATCTTTAAATATAAATAGCACATATATAACAAATAGATGAGAGTAAATTCAAATATTAAAAAAAGTGTAACAAATTCATTATTTATTGTCCACGATATATCTTTTTTTTTCCTTATTCCTTAAAAAAGATCATTGATGAGAGTGAATTCAAAATTAAAAAAAATGTAACAAATACAATATGAATTTATATTATATTTTTTGTTATATTGTTGGTTTCATTGAAATATATAATCATAGTTAGTTTGATCTATTATAATTTTAAATAAAAAACATTTATATTTTTACTTTTAATCAAAATTAAAATTTCTTAGAAAAATAGTGTTCATAATTTTCAAACGTTAGCGCAATAAAAAGAACGAAAAGACGGGCACGTCGCTAGTAAACTATAAAGATAGTTTATTTTGATTAAAGAGAGACTTTTTGGTGGTTACAACATGTTAATTCTCTCACTCATTTATTTTTCATTCTTTTAAAATAGACTTGAATGCAGTTTTTTTAATGTCTATAGTCTGACAAGATCGCAATTATAGTCCTCACATTTTTTAATTGCACAATTTTTTATCACTTATTTTAGAAAATATGACCAACTTGTGATTTTGTTAATCTAATTCTATTACTTGGCAATATATTATGCAACCTAAAATAAAATGAATGATCTATCGCTAAAAAGTCTTAAAAAATCGGGTGTTAAATTGAGTAGTGACCAAAGGTGTTTCTGACCCCTTAACTTTGATTCGAATCCAACATGATTATAATCCCAAGATTGCCTAATTCGAATACCAACAAGTCTCATTCGAATCAACCATACAAGATAACATTTAAACCCCATTTTCAACATCATGATTCAAATCAACATATTATTGTCATAACCATGATTTGAATTATCAACTCCATAAGCTAAAACACAAAAGACGTGATATGAGCGCACATGTGTACGAGAGAAAATGTTATGATTTTGTTGTTTTAATAGGCAAAAATAGGATTAAGAATGTTAGAGGGAAAAATTTAAACATTTGCATTGATTTACAAAAGGAAAAGGTTGATAAAGAAGACAACTTAAGAAAAGTTGATTGTTAATGATAATAACTTATTCATCCTTCTAAGTTCTAACTTAACTTTCAACTTCTAACACATATTACTTCAACATATCATATCATACCATACTTCATATCATACTTATTATAAAAACTTATAAGGTCAAGCAAATGCTTAACCCTAATAGCTTTGATATTTTTTCTCTCAAACATATAACCTAGGAGTGTTAAACAAGCCATCATACCTCATTAATGCTGTTTTCAAATTTTAAAATTTGAATTTTCCCTCCCAAGCATGTAACATAGGTGTGCTAAACAAGCTATCATACATCATTAATGATGTTTTCAAATCATACTTATCATAAAAACTTATAAGGTCAAGCAAATGCTTAACCTTAATAACTTTGGTATTTTCCCTCTCAAACATATAACCTAGGTGTGTTAAACAAGTCATCATACCTTGTTAATGTTGTTTTCAAATTTTAAAATTTGAATTTTTCCTCCCAAGCATGTAACATATGTGTGTTAAACAAGCTATCATACCTCATTAATGATGTTTTCAAATTTTAAAATTTGAATTTTCCCTCTCCAATCATGTAACCTAGGTGTGTCAAACAAGCTATCATGCCTCATTAATGTTGTTTTCAAATTTTAAAATTTGAATTTGCCTCCCAAATGTATATGTCATCACTTAAGAGCCTTTTGTGTTGCCAACTACTTAACTTAAAGTATGATGTTTAAACTTACGACATAACTAATCATACTTATCATACCTCATTAATGTTGTTTTCAAATTTTAAAATTTGAATTTTTCCTCCCAAGCATGTAACATATGTGTGTTAAACAAGCTATCATACCTCATTAATGATGTTTTCAAATTTTAAAATTTGAATTTTCTCTCTCCAATCATGTAACCTAGGTGTGTCAAACAAGCTATCATACCTCATTAATGTTGTTTTCAAATTTTAAAATTTGAATTTGCCTCCCAAATGTATACGTCATCACTTAAGAGCCTTTTGTGTTGCCAACTACTTAACTTAAAGTATCATGTTTAAACTTACGACATAACTAATGTAGCTAACTCTATATATATGGAGGCCACATGCATGCAAATTTGCCATTAGTTATGACTTTTGTGTCTTGATGAGTTCTCACTAATTTGTCTACTTTCACTTTTTTATTTATCTTGCTAAATTTGAAGGTTATACTGTTGGGTAATTTAACCTTTGACAATTTTTATTTTTGAAAAAAACTTTTGACAATTGGGTTTCTTCTAAACTTTTCATTAAGTGAATGCTAATGAATCTATGGAAATTAAGCGTTTTTATTGTTTCATTACATTACTATTCTTCATTCTTTCTCTGTATTTCTTTGTGATGTAACAGGTTCCTCTATCTTCTTGACATCCCTATTACACTGAAAATTGTTTTCCTTTTTATATTTGTTATGCATAGGTCTGCCGTTTATTGGTAGCTAAAGACGGAGGAGTACATTTTAGCAATCAGGATTCTTGAATAATTTTACCCACACAATATTTAAATGTCTAAATTTTCTCTGTTTAGATTGAATAAGTTTGTTCTGTCAAACAACTTTTTGGATTAATTAAATCATGATACATTTAAATAACTTGGATTAGTTTTAAGCATAGGTTATTGGATTAATTAAGCTTAAGCCATGATACTCAATCATTTATCGTCACTTTCTATAGCTTACTATTACAACCATTTCAAATATTTTCTTTATGCTTTACGACTAAATGAGTTGTTAGCAATCATTGCAACCTCACTTACATTATTGTTTGTCCTTTGGTTCAACTTTTCCCCCTTTTCTAGAGAATTTTTTTCCTGTTTCATTTTGTGCTTTCTTTAACATCGTTAATTAGTAATATTTTAAGTTGCAAATATATTATTGTTGGGATGTGGTATGTGCTTATTGAGGTTAGTGTGTGATGATATGTTTATGAGACGTTGTTGTCTTGTGCATATTGCTTTGTGCCATTTGGATAGGGAAGTCGGTTTTTCAATTATAACTAAACAGTTTACTTGCTAACAGTACATGCAATCCTTAATTGTGAATAGACTTTCCTTCGTGTACAACTTGAGGTTTCATTGCAATCGTTGATGATAGTGCAAAATTGCTTAAAGACAATTGCGTACTAAACTTTCCTTGGTTTGTAATAATTTTTGGAGTGCTTCCCTTAGGTGTATGCTTTAATTTGGAGATAATAGTTTAAGTAAAAAAACTAGTAATGGTCATTGATTGTGATTGAAAAAAGAATTTCATAAACATGTATTTAGTAAAACATGGTGTAGTTATTTTTGGTGGGATCCTTTTTTAAAATCAATACAATAATATATTTTATGTCTATACATGATGGCGTGCAATAAAGCTCTCTAAAAAATGTCCCCGTAAGATTAACTCAATCGGTAAGGACAATGCATGATACATGCAAGATCTAGAGTTCAAACCTTTCAAAAGACTAATTTATTCTTACTCAATGATTATATGTTTGCATTTTCTTATGTTAGAGTGCATGTATTTGGTTCTGTAAAGTAACTTTCTCCTAGATCACAACCTAATAATATAAAGTGGAATTGAAGGACACTACTCCAGAGAAGAAAAACAAAGCAATTTCAAAGTTCTTGATGCCTTAATTGTCTTTATGTGAAATTATTTCATTAAGAGCACTTGATAATTTCATCATAAAAAAAGGGCACCTGATAAGATATTACGACTTTACATCCTTATAAAATATGTTATAATCTTCTTTTTTTGTAAATGTTGTTATTTACTAAGACAATATATTGCATGATACATAAATTTTAGTACGATACCATGTACGACCGAATCATTGCATGTGTATTTCATAATTTATGATTAAGCAGGTTAATATTATTACAATTGTATTGTACTATTCATTATTAAATCAACTTTTTTCTTTGATATACTTTATTCCTGTATATTACAGTTAACGGGTCAATGGTCCATGGATATATAATTTTACCATAATTTTCTCTTGTGTAGCCAAATTGGCATGCATGGATATATAATTTTATCTTTTTTATATTATTTATTTCAACGTATTTTCATCCAATAAGTCATTAAAGACACCCATTGAAGTGTACAATTAAGGGTACAATTCAGATATGAATTAACCGTTTGCTATTACTTAATTAGTTAAATATAGTTTTTTTTTTTTTATATTTTATGAATAAAAAATAAGAGTGATTGTAATATATTAATTATGATTTAATTAAAAAAAGTCACACATGAGAAAAAAGTTTATCCCTGAAGAGTTAGTTAATTTTTTTTTTTTTTATTTTTTTGGAATAAAAGATGAGAGCAATTATAATACACGTATAATATTTATTTCACACTTCAATATTGGACATTATTTTTCTAGAAACGAGTCACGACAACTGATTGTCACTAAATGATTAAAAACATCACACACTAGAAAAATGTTTTTCATTAAAAAATTAGATAAAATTAATACTTTATTTTTTAATTTTCAACATAAAAATAAGAATAATTATAATTCATAAACTATAATATGTTCACACTTCAATGTTTTCACTTTGCTTCTCGAAACAAAGCTCTAAAAATACAGTTGGACTGTACAATTGATTAACGTGATAAACTGTTTGATCACAATTAAGTTACTTTTGGTTGTCGATGGTAAGTTTGATTCCAACTTCAAACTCAATTTTATTCAAAAGTTTAGTTTTTCAACTATTATATGGTGAGATAAAATTAATTTTCTAATTTATTGTTTGGATTCAAATTGAGAGTTCGATCCCAGTTAAAAAAATGTTGGCAAATCTTTATTTAATCATGCAAGAACAAAGATTAACCTTACTGTTACATTATCAACATTGAAACAATTCGTCGATAGTTAACAACGATGGTCTATATAAAGAGAATAAATCGAATTGAGAGTGAGATTTCGATGCCCCAAATCACAATGTTTCATGAACATGATATTCACGAAACTTTAAATAAGCACAATGGTGCCACAAATACAAACACACACTAAAAGTGTTCTATGTTTTTAGGTTAGCAGTGTAAGCAATGTTCCCCTAACGAATGTTCCACTTTTCATAAGTGTTTTGTTTGTGCTAAGGTTTTTGCATCATCCATCTTTGTTTTTCTTTTTTAATTCTTTAATGCATAGTTAGGGTCGGTCCTAAGATTTTTTGTGCTTTGGGAAAAACAATAAAATTGTGACTTTTTAAATATTTCAATATTTTTCTTCTTGCATTTTTTGTTGCAAAAGATTCATTTATAATTAAAGTTCTCTAAAAATATATTTTTAATATAATTAATTAAACTAAATTAAAGGAAATATATCTATATAATCCTAACTGCTAAGTAAAAATAATAATTTTGATGCCCCTTAAATAATGGTACCCTGGGCTGCCGCCCCTCGCGCTCGCCAACCCCTGTGCATAGTGATGACATGCATCATTAGTTTATGAATTTTTACTTCTCTCTCTTAAACTAGATCATCATGTTACTGTGGAGCATCTGTTCTAAAGCATTGATTTCCTTGTAACCCTTATCTTGCTATTTTTTCATTATAGGACCATTTTTTAACCACCCTTTAAACCCCTTTTCAAAATTTCATGCTTTGCGTTTGTACAAGGGGGGATTTAGATAAGTAGGAATTTAGCTTTAGAAATGAAAGGTATATTTATAGTGTTTTAGTTTGTGGTGAAGCCTAGAATGAAATATATGGGGTCACAGGGTGGAACAGTTCAAGAGTCAAAGACTTCATCTTTATCTAGGTATAATCTAACAGTAACACCTGATGAAGTACAAAACCATCTTGAGAATTTAGGAAAACTTAGTGAGATGATCATGAACATGGAGTTTATCATTATCTGGATAAAATGGTATAATTATGCAATCTTCAATATGTTGCATAATGATATAATCTCTATATATCACCTATGAATTTATATATTTTTGTATAAATACTTATAGTAAATAACCATGAAAAAAATATCGCATTGATTTCCTTGTAATATGAAGAAAATCCCCTAAAAAAATATGAAAAAATAAAACATTCCCTTTAGAAAAATGAAAGAACGTCAAGAATAGAGAGGAGTGCACACACTAAACCCTAGTTTGGCTCATGAGTAATATCATTATATTTGTATTCACAAATAGTCCAAAGAGGAACAAATGGAAAAGACAAAAAATAACTGATTAGAATCATTTGACAGTATGTGTTATTTCCTTCTAAAGTATTTTGACCAAACACATTTCTTCTTAACTTCTTACTTTTTCCATTTTCATGTAAGAAATATAGTTGGACATTGAAGCTTAAGACAAAACACAACATAACAATACACATGAGACAGCAACAATAAAATAATTATTTTTTCGTTGGAAGAAAGAAGAGTATAGAAAAGATATTAGACTGATTAATTACCAATAATATTTTTAGTGCAATAATAGGAGTCCAACATTAACCAAAAATATGTCTATAAATAAATTCCAAGTGGTTGCCACTCCCAACATTCATAACCTTATTTATCTCTCATTCTCTTTCTCTTTTGCAAATAAGTTTAACTCTTATTTTTCGGTTTAGATACATCAACATTTCTGCACTTATCCACCATTTGTTGCCATTGATGAAATTATCAACTCTTACCTCCACAAAGTGATCTGAGTGTTTCAACTTCTCTCATTGAAATCCAACCGTTCACCCGTCTATGGGCTTCGTCAAAGCGCTTTTGAAGTCTTACAAAGTACTTTGTCAGGGTCCATTGATGGATGAGTTGTGGATAACAATGTCAAGTGTCTTTTATTTGCTTGAGCTCCAAGGGAAGTCACAAAAGGTTCAATGTGTAACACACATAACCCCCTCCACCTTTTGTTGTTTATTTTTTTTAAGAAGTTTAGTGACTAAAATCCCATCTTTAAGATAAATAAATGAATAACATAGTCACAGCATATTAGAGTTATAATTAGTTGTACAAAATTGCTAGTTTTATTTATTGATAATAGAGTTAACCTTCTATTTAATACGTTTTCTTTTTCCTATTTACATGCAAAGAGTATTGATGCTTAAGCCAAAACATTTTTTTCCAAGCGATGCTTAAGCCAACATATAACAGCAATAGTAGGCATCATATGCTACTCTCTAACCATATAGTAGAGAAAAACCAATAGTAATATACATTTCCTTCAATCTCTTCTTCATAATCATCCAAAAATAATAACTCTATCAACCATCATTGCCTATCTCAGACCAAAAACCTACCACTCATCATCTTCATATCTCATTGATATACAATCTGAATTGGGCAGATGTCTTTTAGGTGAGACTATTTACTTATCTATCATTTTTTTTAAACAACTTTTCTATCATATTATAGGCCAAGATTTTCTTATCTTTAAAAATTAATCTTTATTTCTTTTTAAATAATTAAAGACTCTTTGGACATACGTAGTTCGTTATCTTATTCTTAAATTTTTTTTTATTCTGCTTTTAGGCAGAAGAAATTCTTCTCTTTTTTTTTTGGATGTTATGTTCGTTTAGTTTTCTCTTCTTTTTTTTTTTTAAGTAATTAAATAATT
>Ga0228711_1012688_pt1 | contig 10216 bp, 4 predicted proteins | sample MedpolnodulmetaG_2_FD_177996 | JGI IMG/M metagenome (GOLD analysis project Ga0228711, IMG submission 177996) | Root nodule microbial communities from Medicago polymorpha collected in Santa Monica, California, United States - brown nodules | ecosystem: Host-associated > Plants > Roots > Nodule...
TCTAAGGACTTTATTAACATTACTATAAATATAATAAAGATTGCCATATATTTATTCAATAATAAAAGTCACGATACATAAGATAAGTTCAACATAAACTATTGGCCTCTAGGGCTTACACCAACAAGGTAGGCCTCCGGTTAACCCGAAAACCAGCAGGATTTGCCTTGGTCTAATCCCAAATCATTTTGTCCTTCTAAAGTTGAAAGATGGTTGCCCACTACCTTCACCATCCATGGAGTGGAGAAATCACAGGAGCATCGAGACGGCAACATCGGATGATGAATTTTTGAATCAACACGATCATTTTCGAACACTCATGGAGATTGAGCTACGAGAGTGGTTCCACCAAAACAACCAACAAATCAAGACAATTCTATTTTGTTGAATGACACTCCGGTTAAAGCAAACGAAGACTTTGAAGATGTTTTGGAACATTTAGATGATTTAATTTCATTAAGTGGAATATGACACTTTTTGGTCGGTATTCATCCGTTTTTTGGTCGATATGCACCGACACCTTTTTTTTGGATATATAATGTAATGACCAATTTTTTTGGATAATATGTAACTAACCTTTAATGAATTATATATGTATATATATATATATATATATATATATATATATATATATATATATATATATTTGAGTTTCACATTTATTATAAATTCATGTACTTTACGTGTAATGTGTTGCATAATGTGCAAAATTTGACGAATTTCAAACAATTGTGAAACGTTAACGCATTATCGGTTTTGTGTAATGTTGCCGATTAATTGATAAACTATAAAATGTTGATCTTTGGGATTGCTGGATGTAGTTGTTTCGGTTTGATTTCATGCAGAATTGCCATTTGAAATTACAGGTACAAACATGTCAAAATGGATGGAAAAACCAATGCAGACTGCACTGGTTCTGTTTACTGGTGTGAACGGCAGTTAACTGCCGCTGGCTTTCAGCGGTAGTTAACTGCCGTTAGTTCCTTGGGCGGCAGTTAATTGCCGTTGAGGGCTTTTAGGTAATGTTAATGTGTCATTGTGAACTTTTCATTGTCGAAAAGCAATCATCTTGAATTTATACCCATACCACCTTAAGCCCAACCCGAAATCACTTTTTAAGCCCAACTCACATTCAGTTTTCAGAATTTTCTCTCTACAGTTTTACTTATGAACTCCCAGTGCTACTTCTGTACGCCTATTTTGCTCAAAAAAGTTTAGTTTCTTCTTCTAAAAAACCTTTTGATATTTTATGGTTGTTTTTTTTTAGTCACTGCTTTTTTGTGTGTTAATATTTTGCTTTGCTTTAGATGATTTTCTAGCTCATTTATTTTACATTAGTGTATTTTATTTCATTTTTTAGTTCATAGCTAGTTTATGTTTTAGTTGCTTTCATATAGTTAACTTGTCTATTTCATGCTTATTAGAACTAGAATTATTGCATTCATATTTATTTCTTTTCCTTTATTTTATTATCATCAATCGTTTAGTGTGTATAATAGAATTTTATGTAATGCATACATTTTATTTCCGCTTTAGTTGCATTTTATTATATTACGTCGTTGCGATTATTTTTCTTTTAGCTTGCTTATAACTTAGAAAATTTATTTTCGAAGTAATTCAAACACCAAAAATATTTTATTAATAATTCCCTTGGATTTTAACCCAAGTGGCTTTTTTTCTTTTATTTTCTTAATCAAATGTTAATGCATTTTAATCATATTAGACTTGATTTCTTTTAACTAAAAATGATCAACCTCACTTTGTTTTATTCTTCTATACCTTGAGGTCTCTCGACCCTTCTAAAAATCCTTTTTTCTAAAACTTTAAAATCAATCCAACCCACCAAATAAATTTTTTAGAGTGAACTACATTGATTTTGATCCCTTTTCTTTAGGATATGTAGGCAAAGGATTTACCCTTCCAAATCAAATAAAAATTAACAAAAACATGCTTCTTCTCCCTCCATTCTTCACTTAATTTTGTAAGCAATTATTTTCGAAAATAAGCAATTAATTTAGTACAAGATAAATTAGGTAAGAGGCTCCTACGGAGTACCGTAGTCGTTTAGGGTGCGTAAAACCTTCCCTTTGCGAAACCAACTCCCGGACCTTTAATCTCTCAGGGGTTTTTCTCTCTCTTTTTCCCTTCCCAAGAATAAAAGTAGAAAGTTCAAAGATTGACGATTCAAAACCAATCAATGGTTTGATATCTGAAAATCAAGAGCACAATTGTGATTGGTGATCATGTATCCAATTGTATCACGTTTCTTCTACGAGTGTTCTTCTCCATTTAATTTACACTATAATCGAGCTCCAACCAATGCTCTTATACCACTTGTTGTGTTCAACGAGCTTAATGCGAGTGTAAATTAAAATTCTAAAATCCAAAAGAAATTGGATCTTACCGTGTAACAATATCGATAAAAATTGAACATCAATTTTAACGTGGAAACCCCTTTAATATTGAAGGGAGAACCATGAAACAAATTTCAAAAATATTCCACTATAGTGTTTACTATGATATACACTTCTATTCAAATACCGCTATTTTACAGTACCTAAGAATTATATAAAGATGACACTATTCTTTGTATTTTTCCACACTCTCAAGATTTACACAAAACACTATTTTTTTCCTCTCAATATCGAAGCTTTGTATTTGCTTTGAGCTTCGGATGCTTTGTTCAATATACCAAGACCTCTAATCCTCTATTTATAAAAGAAATGTGGCAATGTGAATTCAATGCTTCTTTGTCAAATATTGCAGCAAGTTGAATGTGAAATCTGCACCATATTATTGGTTTTTTCAATATTAGCACCGCATGCTATAACATAGCCTTGGCCTATACGAATGATTGTATCAATTGTCTTTGGCCGTAAACAACACCCACACGTGGTGGGGCCAACAGTTTATGACTTTCATGTTATTTTTTTAATCTGTTCTTTGTTGTTGTTTTATATTGACGTCAACGAAATTTTCATTTGGTAAGAACAATAATTTATTATATGACATGGAGTCTTTGGTAAGTGCACTAATTTTCATTTGGTGACTACAATAACTTTTAAATTAAAGGTATTATCCGGGTCTTTAAGACGTGTTAGACAGTCCATTTAGTAGTGTTTCTTAGGTCTATGTGATTAGAGTTATAGACTTGAAGTCTGTGATGAAAAATCAAATGTTGGCTTATCAATTTTGCAGCTATAAGGATGCAATTTAGGACATTACCAAAAGAATGGGTGTTGGAATTGGCAAATTTATTTGCAAGGATCTAGTAATTAAGTTCAGCTAGATTTGATGAAGACTAATTTAGTTTTTAGGATGAAAACATTAATGTTTTTAGTAATTATTACGAATAGACTTGCAAAATCCTATCTTTTTGAAAGAGAAATGATATTTATATAATCATTTTAATACAATTTTTGAACAACTTTCTTTCTCATACGTACATTATATTCTTATTCTCCCTCTTTTTTTTTTCTCTCTCTATTGTTTTTGACTAATAAGAAGAGATACCAAAAAATTTGTATAAAAAATTATTACAAAATAGTTGTACACATATCATTAGTTCATTACTCTTTCTGAAAAGTGTGTCAACAATGGTAAATAATTTTAATATGGGATATACCGACAAAAAAAAACTATCATTTTCCTTTTGTCCAAAGTTTCAAAACATTTATAGGTGCATTTTTGCTTTCACACGTTCATTTACATTTACTTGTAAAACAATTAAAGATCTTTTCTACTTTTTCTTTCTATTGTTATATGTCTTTACTCTTGAGAATAAAAATTCAACTTAATCCTTAAACTATCACTTTCTCATCAATTTAATCTCTACACTATTAAAATTAACTAAAAAATCTTAAAATTATACTTCGACCCATCAATTTAGTATTTGAATATGAACAAATTAACGTATGATAGTATATTTTAAGGATCTTTTATTAATTTTAATAGTTTAGAGACAAATTGACAAAATCATAATAGTTTTTTTAACACAAAATAATAATAATGAGGACTAAATTAACGGTTTATTCTCTTCGAGTGATGTTGTGTTCCAATCAAGCAAGGAATCCTACCAATATAACATGTAATGATTGTAAGCTGTAAATCAAGGAGAAGAAATAAAGCATTACATTGGCTCTGCCCTCTTTTTTTACCAAAAAAAAAAAGAAAAAGAAATAAAGCACTACACGTAGTATATTTATATAATGACAAAAATTTATTTGCAAATTCAACTATCTATTTAATTTATGATTATATATGTACTTTAATATTTTATTACATATATTTAATATTTATATATACTATAGAGTAAAATAAATATTTATCACATAGTATATTTAATTGGTTTTTTTTTTCTTTTTACAAAAGTAAGTGTATTAAATGTTGTTTTCTCAAAATTATAAATGTTTATTATTGCAAAGAAAGAAACAAGTAAGTTAAGATGATACTCTTTTTGGTTTTATATATAAGAGAAAGTTTGATCAACAAAAATTTATATATCAAGGTAAAATTTTAAATCAAATACATCAAGTTTTGTTAACTCAACTTTTCTTTGGTGTATATATATATATAAGAACGGAGGAAATAAATAACTAAGATTAACATAGAAAATAGACTAAATTATTACAGAAGAGTAGAAAAATTTAGTAGTTGATATTTTTGGGTAAATATCTATAGTGGAAGTTACCTAAAAAAAAATCTATAGTGGAAGTTAAAAAAAAAGGAAAAGATTGTTGAAAAAAAGAAAAGAAAAGAAAGGAGATAGCACGCGCATAGTCTTTGGGTATAATATAAACGACAAAGGAAGATGACTAACAAAGAAACTTCATATTTCCTCAAAAAGAGAAAAACAACGAAACTTCATATAAAATAAAATATGATATATATATAATGAACTTTGATTTCCTCATTTTTCATCAACAATATTAAATGTAACCTAAATACAAAGAAACACATGGACACACTTTGGAATTAAACCTTCCTTAGTTTATCATTTCAAACAAGTTATTATTATTATTATTATTATTAGTAGATGTTGTTACATCACAGCTTCAACATACATTCAAATAAGCAATGTTGGAATGGGAGGAATTGGTAAAACCAGCACTTTGGCCACAAAGCTATGTTGGGATGAACATGTTATGGGTATGTGATAAATCCTCTTTAATTTGATTCTATCATGCATCATAAATATGCTAACTTGTTCTTCATACATACGAATTTTCATTGTCTTATGTTGTTATACGCGTTATAAGATATCAAATACTCTAGGCTTATTGTTCTCTTTTGATTCATTAGGTCAATTCAGGGAAAATATTTTCTCATCTTTTCAAAACCGCTGCAGTTGAAGATTATTGTAGAGAGACTATTTGAACATTGTGGATATCCAGTTCTTGAGTTTCTAAGTAATGAAGATGCAGTTAATAGATTTGAACTTTTTCTAAATTTTTTTGAGGGAAGTCCAATATTGCAGTTAAAGTTATCGCAAAAGATTGTTTTGGAAGATAACCCTATCAACAAGGGCCTAGCATTATTCCCTGAAAACCAGAGAAATCGTGTTGCTGCTCTCAACAAATTAGACTCCATGATTATGATGGCTAATGTCTTAATAGCAATATAGAATGATTACTGATAATTTCTTCTAGGCCACTTAATATAACATGAATTATATATGGGACAAAAAATTCAGTAGCTCGTGTAGCTATTATGCGAAACATTGGATTCATTAATTTACATTATAAAGGGATCATTTGTCTTGGATCGAATATAAACTTCTCGCACGTTGGTTGTGGAATCCGTATGAGTGTTGAAATACAACAATTTTCGGGTGTTTATTTTGGCTCACTTTGAGGAAGAGAATGCGTGGTGTTGATATAGGGTATTGGTCAGTTGATTGGTTTTTATTGAGGAGTTTTGGTGCGAGCAACGGAAGATAGGAGTTTGGATCTCATTTTGATGGCCATTCACAAATGAGGTTGAGGATTTGGCTCAAATTTGACTTCTGAAGTTGTGAGGAGGTTAGAGTTTGATTTTGGTGTTGGTTGTGGTGTGGAAGGTTAATTTTTGCATTGATTTTTTGTTATGAAGAGGAAGGGCTGGTACCTAAACTAAGGGCTAAGAGAAACTCGGTCAAACCTCAATACTTCAAAGATTTTGTGATGACACCTCTCAAGGGGAGGGGTAGGTAAGAAGTGAGAGTCCTTCTAGAAGCTTGCAAAGACTTTCTCTGTCATGAGTCACCATGTGCTGAGTCATGGGTTAGTTAAGAAATGCATGAGACCACTTACAATTGTGGTGTTGAAGCAACTTTTCAACAATTGAAATCATTACAATGTTGTGTTGAAAGTTGAATGCAAATGAGGTGGATGAGAGATGATGAAAGCTTTCAACATGTTGCATGGAAGAATGGTGGGCCAAGCTGAAGATGATGTGGCGCAAAAGAAGTGGTTTGCAGGGAGAGTGCACTACACGCGCCAGACAGACGCGACTGGTCTTTCTCCAGAAGCAGAGAGAGAATGTGGTGGTGGATAAGAGCTGCCACGTGGCGCATGCTGATTGGCTTGCTCAATTTATCTCATCTTAATTACTTTGAACTCAATTATTTCATTGCAAATGAATTTTTTTAATTTTTTTTTTTTACCAAAATTTATGATTTTTTTTTTGTTTAAAAATAGAGACTTGGTTCATTTAATTTGGACACAGGAAAAAAAACGAAATTTTCCACTATCTTAATATTATTATCTGTCCATTAGCTTTTCTTTTAAAGTTTTAATCTTCTTTTTAGTGAAATGGATCTCAATAATAATCATTTCAACATCCAGAATTCTTCTAATTACCCATTTAACTACCAAAATTCCAACAATTATCAAAATCTAAATCAATTTTTCAACCAACGTCCTCAAAACATATCTAATTTTGGTTTTGCACTAAAAAATAAATTGTGAAGTGTTTATTATTATAATTTAATTATAATCGATAATTGTAATTTTATGTAATTATAAAAAGAAAAATATAAAATTAAATAAGAATAATGAAATAAATAGTGGTGGGGTAGAGTCTTGAATGAAAAACCATTGAAGATGATAAAAGTTGAATGAGTGTTGAATTATTAGGTGGAAGAGAGAGAAAATGACGTGGAGTGACGGGAAGAGAAAAATGTGTTGAGTTTTCTATCCATTGTAAATGGTCTCAGCTATAACATAATGTACTATTGGGATCCCTTTCTGATTCTATCTAGCTTAGTATAAATGTAATCATTGACATATTGAATAAAGCAGAAAACAAATTGAAGAGAATAGTGTTGTTAGCTTATTTTATCCTTGCAATTATTCTTCTCAGTTTTGCATTCATAACATTTTTGGTGGTAGGCATCGATTGAGTGGTGATTTTATTGGTGTTTTTAATATCTGAGGTGTATGAGTTTTTTTTTGTTCTGTCTATATATAGCGGCGTTTTTGTTTGTTGTTTTTCTATCTTGTCAATCTTTGTTTGTCTTCAACAAAGATTTGATTATTAATAAATTTTAACGTTAAGAAAAACTATTTGCACTGTGACTCTGCAATCTACATTTGTAATTTTGATTCTAAGCTAAAAAAAATCAATAATTGTAATTAAACTACTTTATCTAGCAAAGAGCATGCATTTTTCATCTAGTAATAGAAAATTACTGCTAGAATAACCACTCCATTGTCCTTCATGATCTTCTTAAAGAGCTTGGAATTTATCAAAAAAGCCAAGAACCTATTCAACAAAGAAAAAATTTGCTCATAGACGTCATTGAAAACACAATGGCTCACAAATTGTCCAAATTTTGTAGATAGCATGTGTTAAATGTTAAACCGAAGCATTAACGGAAGTAGTATTTTTGGGACTTCCCTTAGTAGAAAGACAATTTACTAAGACATAATTTTGATGTCAAGCATATTAAAAAGATGGGTCTTGTTATCTTGTGCCTTTATGACATAAGTTAAGGAATGCAAAATTAGAATTTTTTCATAGAAAAGAACAAAATTTTGACTTTGAGAACTTGAATAACATTTGCCTAAAAAGATAGATGTGTAATGTCTCTGGTAAAACAAAAGATAATGAGAAGGCTAGAATGAATATGTTATTGTATTACAAGAGACTAGAAATAGAGCTACAACTACTTCCAAATAATTTTATTTTTGTTTACAATTTCATGTTTCTACTCAAATTAGAGGCTCAAAACCCTAAATAAAACAAAATAAGGCTCACAGACACCAATAAAAATCAATTTCACCTTCACAACAGAAACACACACGAAACAGAGGTGATGAGGAGGAATAGTCATAAATCGAATTACCCACGAGTGAAAAGTCGAAGGAAGAGAATATGATTTGAACCGTAGAGAACGGCAATGTGAGGTTTTGACGAGGGTGTCGTTCTGAATTTCTAATTCGAATAAGACTTTAGGGAAGAAATCAAAATTAGGGTTCAGTTTCAACTTTTAGTTTTTTAAGTTTTTTTTGTTTTAATGTGTTTTTTATATAATAAAGTTGTCTTTTCCATTGGATTAAAAATAAACAATAAACATTATTCCATTGAAATTTTAAAATAAGTTAGATAAACTGGGTCCATCCATATTTTTAAATGGATGGATTGGATCCAATCCATTAACAAAAATAATTTTGGTGGATGGATATGAATTTGGAAGATCAAATTGTCACCCCTAATTTATTGTCTAACTACTGATGAAATGAAATTTGTTTTTTAGTGGTTAAAAGAATTGAGAATGTGATATTCTTCTAACTAAACAAGTTGTATCGACATCAAAATCGAAATGTTGCTCGAGATAAAAAATCATGATTCTCATATTTTAAGGGAACACTGACTTCCAATTGTGTTTTGTTCATTGTCAAACCATGTGATTAATCCATTGACTGAAGTTAGCACTACAAGAAAAGTGACCTATCCCTACGGTCATTTTCCAAAGCGGGATAATTTTTAGCAACAGACTTATGAAAAACCGTCACTAAAAGTCTAAAACTATTTTATTTATTTTGTTATTTATATTATTATATAATTATTATTGTTATAGTCAATTTTTTAAAGATGTGTGTGCTTCAACTTTGAGGATGGATTAACTTGTTAAAATGGATCAGAATATTCATATCATTCTTGTAAATTCAAGCAAGTTTTTCTCCGGAGTTTCTTTGATTCTATGGAACATCTTCCGTTACATCTCGCATACAAAGCTATGTGCGGTGGACCTGTTCAATACAAGTGGATGGATCCTTTTGAAAGGTTCATGCGTGATTTAAAGCAAACAGTACAAAACAAAGCAAGCGTTGATTGAGGGATCAATATGTGAATCTTACTTAACGTTGATACAAAAAAGAATGTGAAATGAAGTTATTCATGAAGGTGAAAGAACCCTTGTCAGCCTTATTAACTTTCAACCACTAGAATGAAAGTTAAAGGCAATGAAATGGATTACAATTTCAATGAGAAAAACTATAACCTTGTTACGTTTCCACCCTAAAAAAGAAACAACTTCAACAAGTGATTTCAATATGCTCACTACTAGATATCTTGCGTTTTGCTCCTGGCAAATTTGCCAGGAGTAATGCCAGGAAAACCCCTAGCAAATTGCAATTTCAAACCGGACAAAATGCCAGGAGCAAACCCCACGCAAATCGCAGTAACCCCTGGCAAATTGTAGGCGGGAAAATTTGATTCAAATTAAAGTAGGGAATCTCTGCATTCTGCAGAAGATTCTGCAAAATTCTGAAAAGCTGAAATGCCAGGGGCGTAACCCCTGGCAAAATGCACAAACTTGTGGCAAATTGCTGACAGTTTTTTGGTAGGTCTATGGCTACTCTAGGAGACTTTTTGACCGAGTTTTGCCAGGGGTTGCTCCTGGTTTGGCTCCTGGCAAAATGTAGATCTATAATTTTGTTTATAATTGCACCGGTTTCATTCATTGAGACCATTTTTCACACATAGAGAAAATTAAAGCATTTCAACACTTACAAAAAAAAATCCTGCTCTTTCACATCTTCATTCTTCATTAGGTATAACTCTTTTGACTTGTTATAATTTCATGTGTATATTTTTTGATTGCTTATTTACTTATTTTTTTTTCACTTATTTAATTTGCAACAGTGTCCAAGTTTATTGCCTCCTGCTGTTCTCTTGCCAACCTTGTTGTTGTTTGGATCTGTTCTATCATCAAGCTTCAACAAGTTAGTAG
>Ga0228711_1012695_pt1 | contig 10209 bp, 5 predicted proteins | sample MedpolnodulmetaG_2_FD_177996 | JGI IMG/M metagenome (GOLD analysis project Ga0228711, IMG submission 177996) | Root nodule microbial communities from Medicago polymorpha collected in Santa Monica, California, United States - brown nodules | ecosystem: Host-associated > Plants > Roots > Nodule...
GGGATAATATAATAGCACATACAAATCAGTATAATAACTAATCACCAATTAAAACGAAAACATATATCAAATGCCAAACATGGGTGCCTTTGCTTTGGTCGGTTGATGTTAGTGTTTTTTCCTTCCTATCTCTCTCTTAACCATTCATTCTCTTTCATCTAAATAACTTACTTTAGTCATTCATTCATCATTCTCTTTGACACCTATAATGACACCAAAGCCAAAGGCACCTAAGTATTTTTCGTCAAACACGTGGAAAGGCTTTAGAAACCATATTACGGGTTCACACATGAAAGTAGATTCGTAAGGTGCAGTTGGCGGTGAAGGTGGTTGTTGGAGAAACAAGGGTGTTCTTCCTCTTATTTTTCTCACTACTGGTTTTTTGAGGTTTTTTTTTCTTTATAGTATCTGTGTTTTATTTCTAGTTGTATGAGAAGGTTTGTGAAAAATGGAGATGATGGTTGTTTGATGGTTGTTCTAAAGGATGTGTTTTAGATGTAGGAGCATAGTGTTGATTGAAGTTTTTTGCTTCAACCTCTTTGATCTGATGTTAATTGTTATGTTCCTATTTATATTCAAAAATTAGGTTAAGATACAAGGAAGAAGACAAAATTGCAAGGTGGTGGGTTGCAACAAGAAGTGTTGTTTGGAGCACTAATACGGAAACATGAAAAAGAAAAAGGTAAAGGAAAGCTATGACTATACTGAAATGGTTGAACACCCGTTAGTTTTTTCTGTTGGTTTCTTGTTTTGTATGCATTTGGTGATATTGGTTAGAGAGGATAGTAGACACTAAGTCTACGTGGACAGAAGAGATTATTATTCCTCTTGAGTATAAAATTGAAATACATTGTTCTTCCTCTTTAGTTCCTAAAGTGTGTATGATATTTACTATTTGCGGAGATGACTTGCAAGCGGTACCAAAAAAAGAATTATGCAAGATGTATAAACTATAAAGTGCAACTAACCTTGATTGAAATGGAAATAGCCAACTCATAATCACATGCCATCTTTTTTCTAACTCTTAATTTCACGTTCATTGTATTTTTTATTTTATTTTTCTTTCTATTTTTCTATTTGGTTAAGAATGGAGCAAAACAAATGACGAACCTTAAAAATGCATGTATGGACCTTATGGACTTTTTTATTTTATTTTTTATTATCAATTATTACCACAAAAATGCATGTAAATGTATGATGAATATTCTTACTTTTGTGTGTTCAAAACTGAATTGATCGGATAAAATTGGGTACTTAACTAGAGACGTTTCCTTTATTTCTAGTTCATATTTGCTGAAATTGCAAAGATGAAAATTTATATTCTTTTTTAATCATTTTGCCAAATATTGTTGGTGGGCTTGATGAAACTTAGGGGACATGGTGTTATTGATAAGAACCATGAGTCGTCCTTTATTGTTGTTGTATGTTTTTATGAGTAATCTATACACGATGCCATGAATGAGATCTAGTAAAACTTAATGGAAAGGATGAGAGAGAGAGAGAGAGAGAGAGATTTGCCAATAACATATAGCTTGAAAGATGTATGACAGGTGTGACAAAATTGTGTGTGTGGAAGTGTCTAGATCTTCTCATCTTTAGTTCAAACAACTATGAACCATTGGTTAAAGCCTACAGATTTTTGTCTTATGAGGCTTATGATCTTTATCTTATATGGACCAAGCCTAAAGAATGTGATTTCCAATCTTTAAAGTTTGTTTTGATTATGAGAGGTCAATGTTGGTGAAGCATGTTCTTCCACCATGCCAAGAGTTATGTATTGCATGATCTAATGAAATAGGACTAGAAGCATACTTATATAAGATTCATTCAGTGACGTTCTAATGAAAGTTAATTGAATGTGATTGTAATGGGAATAAATCTACAATGATTTTTTTTTTCTCACTTAGAAATCATCTAAGTAGACCTTTATAGTCCAATATAGATTATAAAAATACTACATATTTCATTAAAAAAATACAAAAATTTACTTAAAAATAGGACCAAAAGTAAGGATTGAAAATTTTATAAGGACTAAAAATTAAAAGAAAATTTTAGAAGGATTAAAATAAAAAGTTGTTTTATTTAGAGGGACTTAAATTTATTAGTATTGTAATGTTGGGTTTCTCTTGGCTATCTTTTTTGAAGAGGCTTGACTATATTTGTTGTGTTTACGCTCATTATATTTTTCAAAAAGATCATAAATTGTTCGGCCAAAAAAAAGAAGATCATAAATTGCACCTCTCGTATAAGAAGCTTGACTATATTTGTTGTGTTTAGGTTCATTATATTTTTCAAAAAGATCATAAATTGCACCTCTCATATACTTAGTTGACTTTTAATTAAAGGATTACTTTTTTTTCCTTAAGTATTATTATTTGTTTATTTTTTTACCATTCGAGTATCCATTTCTTAAAATCCCATTAAAGTCAAAAAAATATCTTAAAATCCTATTAAAATTCCTTAAATAATCAGTTTCAATATTACATTGCCCTTATTTAAATAACTAAATAATAAATTGCTACTATATTAGCCATTGCAAAGACATATGAATGTTCACTTCAAATATATAATATAAGAAGATATGAAGGAGAATGAAGGAGGTCAATATATTCATCCCTGGAAATAAGAATCCTCTGTTGGAAGACTAAGATATATAATTTATTTTTTTTAAGTTTCCATTTTTTATTTATAGCATTACTTTTCATTATCTTTAAATAAAAATCATCATTTTTTTGTTCTTACATCTAAATGATGAAGACTATATCATATAACATATCTTCTACCTCAAAGGATGTTCAAAAACTAATATCACGCACCATAGAAGAATCTATTATGAAGAATCCACTATGAAGAACATTTGAAAATTCTTCGGGAAGATTATTCTAAATAGCATCTCCTATCTCAAGAAGGTGCTCATTAAAACTAAATTTATCACATCTATTGATTTCTGTATATATAGTTGAGTGTCAAGAGCAATTTTTTTTTATCTACTTCTTTATATTATATACTCACTTGACGAGGAAAAAAATAGAAACAATATTTCTTTATTAAAAACATTTTAATTGCACGGGTTATATACATAGTTTATTTGTATTCAGAGCGTTTTTTTAGGTCAAATTACATTATGAGTCTTTTAAGTTTCACGTTTGTAACAAATTGGTCCTTTAAATTATTTTTGTAATATATCAGTCCTTCAAGTTGACAAATGGTTTCGGCATAGCCTTCCGTCAAAGACACGTTAAACATGTATGAGTTGTTAATGATTAATGATTGTTTTGATGTCAACAGTGTAGGGTTTACTACTAGGAATGGAAGACTTGCTTCCTAATGTTGAGCAAATATTTTGTGTTAGACATTTATATAGCAACTTTAGAAAGAGGTTTGCAGGTATGTGTAACTTTATATAATAACTTTAGAAGTATTATGACTGAATGTATATGACTGTGAACATAAACTATTAAAAGTATCCAAATATGTGGATTTTAGTTTTAGGCAATGAAGGAAAGAAACTGTGAACATAATAAGGTTGTAAAATCTAACATTATATGGCTGTTTTCAGGAAAGGCTCTGAAGGACTTAACGTTGAAAGCTGCTAAGGCAAGCTACCCTCATCAGTTTTTAACGTTTCTTTGACGGAAGATTATGTCGAAACCATTTGTCAACTTAAAGGACTAATATGTTACAAAAATAACTTAAAGGACCAATGTATTACAAACATGAAATTTAAAGGACCTCTGATGTAATTTGACCCGATTTTTATTACTAGCCGACCGGATGGTTGTTGCAATGATCTCTAGGATTTTTGGAAATGTGCATTTCAAAAGATGTTTTTATTTTCTAGCCAAGTACCAAATGCAAGAGGACCTCTAATATTGATCCGGTTCAAATAAAGACCTTACCTTTTTAGCAAATTTTAATAAATTATATATTTTCCTTCAAAAAAATTATTATATTTGTTTTTCATATTTATTATTATAATTTTTTTTTACTTCCTTAAAAAAAAAATACTAAAATTATTAATGGTCCACCCTTGGACCATTTTTAAGAGGTCCACATTAGATAGACCAATAAACTGAGATTGTACTCCCTCTATTCACATTTATAAGTGAAAAACACAATTTCTTTAGGTTCATTGAATAACCAATGTATCTAGCCTGTATATAGACCAGATGCATTAACAATTCAACGAATCTAAAACATTGTTTTTTTGCTTGTAAATGTGACCAAATGGGTTATTTGTCGCCATTTTGTTGTTACAAATGGAAACAAGATTAGTAGTCGCGCAATTTCATGTTTTTAACGTAGGGGTGGAAGTCATGTATTAGGGTTGTAAATGATTTTGATGAAAACAAAAGAAATTATAAGGAACAAAAATATGTTGATTTGGACTACATGGACTGACGACTACAAATCCTACACTTGTAACAATCTTTGCGGGAACCTTACTTTGTTCATCAAAGTACGTCCTCCTAAGAATACATTGTTAGAACATCTTTTGATGAAGATACTGGATGGAATTTCGATAAAGGTCGTATGCACAAATTATGGAAGCAATGCAAATTTAGAGGTTTTTTTTAATAAGTCAAATTGCAAAGTGTCTTATCTTTAAATTTGAGAACGGGACATTTTCTACTGCTCACACACAACCACCTTATGGATTTTAGACTTTGGAGAGAGAAAGAACCTTGCATAGAGCATTATTTATGCAAGCATGTTGTGATAACCATTCACATGAAAAGACTATAATTTTCTTCAGGTATGGTGCGAAAAGCATAATCACGTACAACACGCTCATCTATCAATGTACTTCTAAGTGTATATCAACATTTGTGCATCTATACAACTCAATTAAAAATGAGGGATTCATCCATTGTTCTCTAACATTTAAGGCGTTTTTAACTGCTTCTCGCGATAATATGTTAATTTAGTATAATGGAGATATATTTTTGAAGAAATGAATGACTATAATGTTGAGCAAGATAAGAAGCACCTAAGTCATTTTAAAGGTACTTTTCTAAATGTGGGATTCTTACCCGAAATTTGTTAAGACCGAAGTGCTTCTTATCTTTATCAACATTATAGTGATTCATTTCTTAAAAAATATATGTATTGTACTTTATTAGTCCGTTATTACGACAAGCGTCAAAACATCCTTTATTGTTTGAGAACAATGAAGGAGTTTATTATTTTTCATGAATTGTATAGATGCACAACTGTTAAATAAACATTTTGAAGTGTATCCATAAATGTGTGTGTTGTACGTGAATAAGCTTTTCCTATCATACTTGAAGAGAAGTTGAGCCTATGTCGTGGCAATAGCTATTGTAATGTGCTTACCTAAACGATGTATGCAAGGTTCTCTCTCCAAAGTCCAAAATCATAAAGTGATTGTGTATGAGAGGAAGAAAATGTCTTGTTTCCGGTTTTAAAGAACTTATTAGAAGGTCACAAATCTTTATATTTGGGCAGCTCTGCAGTTTACTATATTCATAAAAAAATAACTCATAATTTCCTTCTACATATTTTGTCCATGCAACCTACTTCAATTTCATCCATTATGCCCATATAAAGAACGCTCTGATATTGTATTCTCTCTCCAAAGGGTACTTCGTTGAACAAGGTTCTTGCGAAGACCGTAACAAGTGTAGGATTTGTAGTATTCAGCGCATTCACATCTTTTTGTTTTCATTAAAACACTTCAATACCCCACACACACCACTCCCACCCCACCAATGAAAACGTGAAAACCTGCGGCTACAATTTAATCTCGTTCTCATTTGCATCTACAAACATGAGGCTTAATTATCATTTTGCCTTGTTCATGTCTATGCTCCAAGATATTTATGCAACAACAAAATGGAAAATGAGTATTGTTTATCATTTTGCTTGACAAGAGTGGTATTTTGATCCTATGAACTTGTTTGATTGTTTATTTGAACTTGTTTGATGGTATGCATCTTAATAATGAACAATTGATTAAGATCACTAAGCTGTCACAACTCAAACATCTTAAACAAGGATTAACAAGACGTCACGTCTCAGTCTATCCTATTTTTCTTAAGATTTTTTTATTTTGTTTATTTTGAGGTTTACGATCATCAAGTTGTCAGAACTCAGATATTTAAGATTAAGAAGATGCCACATCTCAATCTATCATATATATATTTATCATTATTATTTTTTAATTCAATATCACAAAGTTCTCACAACTCATGTGTTTCAAACACTAAACGATTAAATTGATTTATTTAACCATTATGTGTTTTGTTTTTTATCAAGTAATCTAGTAGTTAAAATTCATCTATTAAGACAAATAAGTGAGGTGTTCGGTGTTTGAACCACGACCTCTGCATTAATTATATAATGTCTCTATCAATTGAGTTAAACTCACGAGGATCATTAGGTGCATTGTTTAACCATTATTTGTTTGAACTTGATTGCTAATAAAAAAACCAACCACAGAGTGAAAAGATATTTTTACGGTGAAAGATAAAATAAAGGTATATCAATTTTGTATTTGCTATAAACTGTTTTATAAACTATATTAAAAAACTTATAAAAATAAACGAAAAGAAGTTCATAAAAATTATCATAAATTATTTTCATAACTTCTCCAAAACAGTCTCATAAAATTTATGAGACGGACTTTAAATGGACTTAATCATGGAATCTAACAGCCCATATAAGATACAAAACCTAGGACACACAAAGAATCATGTATGGTCATTGGTTTCAAAGTTGTGAAATAGTGAAGAATGGAAAGGGATGTGGTTTGATGAATGTTGGGTGATGGTTTTGTTTTGTGAGTATATAGATTAGAGAAAATGGGAATTTCGTACGATGGTGAATGGAATGGTATATGGAGAGGAAGAGGGTTTATTGTTACCCTTCTCTTCTACATTTTCGGTTCTCTTCCACTCTTTGGCCTCCTCCCCTTATCTGATTTTTGGTTACTATTTATGCTAAAAGAATTAAGTTAGGTCAAGGTACACCATTGTGAAACCATTTAATCTAGGGTTTTGTGTTTGTTGCATCTAGACATGGAAGAGGAAAGAAAAAAAGTTGATTTTTGATAACTTGCAAATGTGGTGAAGACTAAAGCTATGTGTAGATGGAATCAATTCTGTAAAATATATCGCTCTTCCTCTTTCATTCCTAAAGTGTGTTGCCCAAAAAAGGAATAATGCAAGAAGATGTATAAAGAACAACTAACCTCACTATGAAATGGAAATTGGCAGCTCGTAGTAATCCCATGCCATCTTGTCTAGTTTCTAACCCTTTTATTTTTTATTTTTTATGATTAATCGGTATTAGAATATACCATATTCATTGTGTAAATTATTAGTATATTTCTATACAATATACTAATTATTTATACGATGAATATCTTATATCTAATAATCATTAGACCTTTCAAAATTGCTCACATTTATACAAAAAATAGTCGATCAACTATCCAATTAGAATTTACATACACAAAAAGTCGATTGGGAGCATGTAAGGACCTTTGGACTTTTTTTCTTTTCATTTTTATAATTAAATATTACAACAAAAATGCAAACCAAAGTGTAAAAAATGTTTGATGAATATTTAGTTTTTTTGTCTTGAAAACTAAATTAGTCATATAATTTTTTGATGACAAATGTTAATAATTAGTTGTTAGATTAATATTTACTTATTTATTTGAATTTGAACTTAGAACCTACAACTCTTTATCTCTTAGCTCAAACCAATTGATCTACTCGGTGCTCATTGGTCAGGCAAAATTGAGGAACTATACTAACGATGTTGCCTTTCTAGTTCATCTGATAAATTCTGAAGATGAAAGTTGACATTTTTCTAATCTTTTAGCAACATATTGTTGTTGGGTTTGATGAAACTGAGGGGACATGCGTTATTGAAAAGAAACATGAGTCATCCTTTAGCAAAATTTGTTTGACAATATATTGTTGTTGTATGAGTAATCTATACAATGTGCCATGATTGAAGATCTAAAGATTTTTATCCTATGACGCATATGATTTTTGTTTTATTTTGATCAAGCTTAAAGAAGAAGGAAAAAAAATGAAAGTATGTGATTTCCAATCTTTAAAGTTTGTTTTTTATTACGAGAGGTCAATGCTGCTAAAGGATATTGTTTCATCAAGCCAGTTCTGTCTTTTCAATCTGTATATTAAAGTCATGTCCATTTCCATTGATGCTGAAAATGATTGTGATGCAGAAATTTTGATTCCTTGTTAGTATTAAAATGATAATACAAGCATCGCTAAGTTGTTGTTAGGGCGTGCTCGTCGGATTTTTCCATGAATCAGGAAAAATAATCTCAATATTTACTCAAAAAGGTATCCGTCTTCTAGATATATTCATCAAAATTATGTGCAACGTCTAGTAGTTTTTAGGATGAACAAATCAAACCTAGATCTAAAGAAAGTGTAGTGTCCATGGAGTTGCAAGCAAAGTGCACGAGGAATCTACTGTGGCACTCCAATGGTATTTCTAGTGGAAGACATTTTGACAATGAGTTTTATTTCACACATATGAGTGTTGCATCATCATAGTTGCAGTTAGTCATAGAAGAGACGATTTTCTCAACATATATACTTCCACAACCAAAAATTAACAAATGACGTTCAATTGAGTATAAAGTTAAAAGAATATGAAATATAATTTTGCGGTTGAAAGCTTTTTTATATAGGAAATCCCAACTATCTTGAAATCTTGCACCTCCTGCATGCATTTATATTGTGAAAAAATTGGAGAAATATGATTAATTTTTGTCATTGTTTTAAGAGCTTCTTCAGAATTTATATGCTAAAAACAAAAGATAATGCTACTAAAAAAGGGGAAATCTTGATAATTCTGGGAAGCATAAATAAAAACAACAGCCACAAATATATAACATAATATACAAGACAATAAATACACACAATTTATAAGTTTTTTTTTTTCACTATTGTGTATGTCTATGTTTGGATAAGAGTGATACCATATGGTGTCACACCTCCGATAATTCTTTATTGGATAATTGTATTAAAATATTGACGGTTGGATCATGTGTATAAAATTTAACATCAATCGGAAATAATTTGATATGTCAATAAGATAGATCAAAATTTACTCGTTTTTTAAAATTTCATAAAAAGTTAATTTTTATGTGTATCATTGAAATGTCAGATGATTTTCAATTAATGTCAAATTCAATAGACAAGATTTATATACATTATAATATGTTTCAACCCAACAATCGATTTTATAATATAGTTATCCAATAAAGAATTATTTTATCATTTTAATATATATAATTACACATATGTGAAAGACAAACATACAATAAGTTGCGCGAGTAAGCCATTTTGGATGCCTACGCCCATTTATTATAAGCAGCCATAATCTCTTCCCACGTTCTTACTCTTAAAAATAATTTAATTAGTCCCACCTTAAAATAATCTCTTCCGTTTTTGGATGGCTTTACATCTCACACCTTGAAATAATTTATCCTTATCATGCAAAAGGAAAAAGAAAAACTTTAATCAATTAATTAAAATATGAGATAAGGTTTTAATTGCTTTCATTTTTAACATCAAGAGATGAAGTGGAAGCTGTAGTTTCAGGCTCATCTACTTGAATATCATCTGAACCAAAAATAGGGCATGTATTTTAGATCTCCTTTCGATCAAACAAAGTGCTGAATCATTTCAATTTTAAAAAAAATACAAAAAAAGAAGTGGATATATATCAAGCTCTATTTCTTTTTCATCGGCCACTATTGCCACAGTTGGAAGCGAATCTGGCAAGGAGTACTGGTATAAGCTTCTAATTTGTGGTAAAACTGAAGTGAATAATGAAAACTAAATGAAGAGAATAGAAGAGAAGAGAGAAAACTGAGATTAGAGAGAAAAGATAGAAAAGAGGAAATTGATTATTGAATTGTAAAACGTTTATTCAACTTTTGAACTGAACTGTTTTAGTTCAGTTTCAAAACTGTTAGTAATAGTTCAGTTTTTTTTTGGTTCAGTTCAGTTCGGAACAGTTCGGTAACTAAAATTCAATTTCATTTGTTTTTTTCATATTTTTTTCAAAGATATCAATAATAACAGTTCAGTTCAGTTCGGAACAGTTCAGTTCGGTTTGAAACAGTTCAGTTCAGTTCGAAATGCAAACAGTTCAGTTCAGTTCAGTTATTTTAAATTTAGCAAACAGTTCAGTTCA
>Ga0228711_1012697_pt1 | contig 10208 bp, 14 predicted proteins | sample MedpolnodulmetaG_2_FD_177996 | JGI IMG/M metagenome (GOLD analysis project Ga0228711, IMG submission 177996) | Root nodule microbial communities from Medicago polymorpha collected in Santa Monica, California, United States - brown nodules | ecosystem: Host-associated > Plants > Roots > Nodule...
GCGAGCAGCACGAACGGCTGGGGCTTGTTTCCGTTCATCCGGCTGTGGTGGATAATGTAGAACGGTTTCACATCGTTACGCGATCAGGTGCGCGGCACGGGGCAATCGAGAGACTGATCCAACGTCTCCAAAGCCAGGCTCGTCAGTCACAAGCCTAGAGCGGGGATAACGAAAAGCGTGCGCGGCTTTCCGCCCGAATCCGGCTCTGCTTCTTTGGAGTTTTCACGGTGATCTCGTTTGGCCCATTTTCACCAAAGCGCACCCTCGCCCTCTTTGTGGATGGCATGGTCGGTCAATTGCCTCCTGTTGAAGGGGAGCACGAGCAGCGCTGCCATCAAGGCCATAGCGACGATAGCGACGGAGACGAGGGGCCAGCCGAATGCGCCGGAAATGCCACCAGCGGCGGCAGGGCCGATGATGAGGCCGAGGTTATTGCCTTGCATGGCGAAGCCGATGGTCACGCCAACGAGTTCGGGGCGCGGGGCTTGACGAGGTGCGCTATCAAAAATGACGACGGGGATCAGCCCGCCGGCGAACGAGAAGACGACACAGAGCGCGTAGCAAGCGATAGCCCACAGGGCCTGGCTGAAGATGCCAATCCCGCAAATGGCCATGATGCCGAAGCTGAAGTGCAGCAGGCGCCCCGGCAGGAAGCCGCGGGCGAGCAACTGTCCGCACACGAGGTTGCCGACGCCGCTCGCCGCTATCGCCAGCGCGCTCAACATGCTCGCCGCGTCGTTGCTGATTCCGATGCGTTGAGAAAGCAGGGATGGCAGAAGGCCGAACACAGCAAAGAAGATCGCCGAGAATGCCGCGAACAGACCTCCCAGCACCCAGGGTCCGGGCGAAACAAGCGCCTCGCCGATGTCCTGACGGACGTTGCGGTACAGTCGCGGCTGGCTGGATGGCGGGTGCAGGCCCCACCTGAGAAGCATCGCGTAGCTGAGGAGGATCGAGGCATTCAGGAACCAGAAGCCGCGCCAGGTGACGATGCTCAGCAGCGGTGCGGCGAGCATGATCACGGTTAACCCCACCGGCATGAAGCTGGCCCACAGTGACATCGCCCGATCGCGGATCTGGATCGGGGCTAATCCGGCAATCAGGGCAGGGCCGGCAACAACAAGGCACAGAAAACCGAGGCCTTCGATTACCCTTGTAGCGAGAAGGGTGGTAAAGCCCGAGGCCAGCCCTCCCAAAAATGATCCCGCCGCCTGAAGAAGCAGGCCAAGGGTGGCCATCGTTCCGGCCCCGACGCGGTCGGCCGCCAGCCCGATCGGAGCGCCGGTCAGAGCGCCGAGGATGGCGAAAGCTGAGATAAGCCACGACGCCGCGGCAAGACTGAGCGCCAGATCCTCTTGTATTGCGGCAAGTGCTACCGGCGCCTTACCGACTTGAAAGGCAGACACTACGCCCGCGCCCACCACGAGCAAAATCCGGGGCCATGCCGACCCGCCCGATGCGAATTTGGAGACAATCAACGGGCCAGCTCCGGCTGAAGATGTTTTCGGCCGAGTGCCATTGCAGCTGCGACCTCGGCGACGTGCCTGCCCTGAAACCGTGCACCGTCCAGTTCATTGGCGCTGGGGCTGCGGTCGCCGTGGTTTTCGTCCTCCGCCAGAGTCGAGGCGCCATAAGGCGAACCGCCGGTGATCTCGTCCATACGCATCTGGCCTTTGAAGCTGTATGGCAAACCTACAATCACCATGCCGAGGTGCAGCATGACGACGTGAGTGGAGAGGATGGTCGACTCCTGTCCGCCGTGTTGACTGCCCGTCGAGGTGAAGACACTGCCAATCTTGCCGACCAGTTTGTTTTCGGCCCACAGGCCGCCGGTCTGATCAAGAAAATTCTTCATCTGGCTCGCCATATTGCCGAACCGGGTGGGCGTGCCGATGACGATTGCATCGTAGTCGGCAAGCTCGGCGACGGTTGCAATGGGCGCTTCCTGGCCGAGCCGGTACCCCGAACTCCTAGCGACCGCCTCCGGCACGAGTTCCGGCACGCGCTTGAGCGCCACGGTGGCGCCTGCCTGCCTGGCGCCTTCTGCGACGGCTTTCGCCATCGTCTCGATGTGACCGTACGAGGAATAGTAGAGCACAAGTATTTCGGTCATCTCTTCGTCCTGCCTTGTTGAGCGGGTGACCGGATAGCAACAAGGTTGCCGCCGTGCCGGTCAGCATCGGTTTCTTCTGTCAGCCGATAGATGACATGCGCGAGTGATCATTGTAATTGTCAAAAAATTGACCGAGTCGATCTATGGAATAGATCATGTTGGATGCCCTTACGCTCGATCAGATGCGCATCTTCGTCGCCATCGCGGAAACTGGGAGCTTCCGCGCGGCCGCTTCGCGCCTCTCCCGAGTTCAATCCGCGATCAGCCATGCGGTTGCCAATCTGGAGGCGGAGCTCGGGGTCAGCCTCTTCGACCGCTCCGGGCACCGGCCGGTCCTAACGCCGGCGGGCCGGTCTTTACTAAGCGACGCGCGCGCCATCCTTCTCAAGACAGACACAATGCGGGCGCGGGCTCGCGGGCTTGGGGAGGGAGTCGAACTCGGGCTCACGATTGCGCTCGATCCGCAATTCCCGCCGGTTCTCGCCTGTGCTGCACTGAAGGAGATGCACCGGGCCTATCCTTCCGTCGCCATTAGGGTACTCACGGCATCGCTCGGAGAAGCTGTTCATGCATTACGGGAGCGTCGCTGCGCATTGGCCATCAGTGGAATCGATCTTCCCGATCCGCATATAGAGCGGCGGGCGCTCGCCCTTGTTCAACGCGCCGCAGTCGTCGCCGCCAGTCACCCCCTCGGTATCCTTGCCGCAGCGGGAGGTCCGGTCACAGCGACGGATTTGGCGGATCATGTGCAGGTCGTTGCGGAGGATCCATCTCCTCTTACGCAAGGTCGTGATTTCAACGTTCTGTCTCCTGGAACATGGCGGGTAGGTGACAACGTGACCAAGCATGCGCTCATCCTCGCCGGAATCGGCTGGGGAAACCTGCCGCTCTGGCTGGTGGAGCGCGATCTGGCAGAAGGCCGGGTGGTACGGGTTCCGGCCGCGGAATTCGGTCCGAAAGGCGAAACAATGGCGAACGCCTACCTGATGCACAGGAGCGACGAGCATCTCGGCCCCGCTGCACGTGCGTTTTGCGACGCTTTGCTGCGCATGGCCGGCCACCGAACGGCACCGTGAATGCCAACCTTCAAAGCTTTGCCGGCTAAAAGTGTGGCGAACGAGATTGTTGAAGCGAACATCTCATCGCTATTCCAATCGCCGGGACATAGTCATTCCGCGACTATATCGATCTTCGTCGTTGCGAAGCGTTTCCGCAACCGGGTCGCCGCCGGTCCTGTGGGCGTTTTTGTGCCAGACCAGCTCCAGCGCCACCGGGTGCGCGCCATCGTCCTGCTTTAGAATCTGCAGAATGCCCATGATTCGCGAACCACCAGACTTCGGCTGCCACGCGAAGCCGGTGCCTCTTCATACCTTCTGTACGCACCGCGAACATGACCTGTTGGTGCCGTTGAGATGTTCCCAGTCGCCCACTGAATTTGCGAGCGGATGGCTCTTGCCGCAGACCAGCTTCAACGGCACCCAGCCGATCGCATGGAAGTCCAACTTCGCGGGCAGATCCTCTTGCCGCCACATGATGGCGATATCTGATTTTCTGTCGAGGATATGGAACAGCGGGCACGCCGTTCTCAAAAGTGAACGCAAGAGGCAGATGCGTTCCGGGAATGCCAGACCTTCCAGCGTGACCCGCGATCGGACGAGCTAGTCTCTGTCGGGTGCTCCCAACGGAAAAAAGCGACGATAAGGACGCGCCTCGTCGACGACCCGTGCAACCGAAGGTCGGGTCAGAAGCCGCTGTCTGTATGCAGCGAGAACGGGAAAACGCTCCGCCATTGGATGGACCCAGTCGCCATAGAAAAGCGCCGGGGCAGCAGCGCAGTCGGCAATCGTGAACCGGCCACAAGCAGCCCATTGCTTCCCCTGCAGGCGTAGCTCCAGCCAGGCGTAGCTGCGATCCATCAGCGCATGCGCATCGGTAACGCCGCGCGGATCCCGCTCCTCTTTACTGCGCAAGGCATCCCCGACAATCCGTTGCATCTGCACATGGACGTAATCGTCGAACACGTCCGCCATCATACGTGCCTCCAGCGCTTGGCGTGGGTCGTCCGGTATCATCGGCATCCCGTGTCCGTGAAACAGGTCGAGATATTCAATCACGGCGTTGCTCTGCGTGATCTCCTTATCCCCGTCGATCAGCGCGGGAAATTGCCCAGTGGGAGAGAGTGCAGCGATGCGCACCTGATTTTCCGGATGATCGGCATCGATCATCTTGAATGTAAAAGGAATACCGCGCTCGTAGAGCGCAATCAGCGGCTTCCAGACGAATGAGGCAAACGGATGCCCGTAGAGCTCCAGGGTCATTGCATTGCTCCGCAGGATCTGAGGTTCGCTTCGATCATGTCGAATTGGACTTCCGTACCATGGTGGCGGTCGGAAGTGCCGTCCTTCCCGTTCAGGAAAACGATTTGCTCGGTATAGGAGACGCGGGTTCCGCCCGCTTCCGATTCGAGTTGCAGACTCGACAAGGTGACCGAATGGAAGCGTCCGGAGTGATGCAGGTCGTAGGTATAGACGAGCCGCCGGGCCGGTTCGATCGCATGGTAGCGGGCCTCGAAAAGCGTCACCGTGCCGCTTTCGTGGAAGCGCCCTTCCAAGACCTCTTGCCCGCCCACGCGGAAGTCCATCGACCGGCGAAGCAATGTCCACCGCTCTGGCGGTCCGGTGAACCACTGGGCCTTGAGCTGCGGATCGGACCATGCGTCGAACACCCGGTGGGGCGGGGCCGCCCAAATGCGCTTCAGTGTGAACGTGCCGTGGAAAAGCTGCGCTTCCGTCATCAATTATCTCCCTTTGTCGCCGCATGCGGCAACCCAGCGTCTACTGGACCGCCGTTTTCGAGCAGTATTCCTAGTCGGTCGAACCTGCTCTCCCAGAGGTGGCGGCGCTCGCTTAGCCAATGCTCGATGCGCTGCACGGTGTCGTGGGATATGCGGCACTCGCGAGTGCGGCCGCGTTTTTCCGTCACTATGAGCCCGCTCGCCTCGAGGACTTGCACGTGCTGAAGGATTGCTGCGAACGAAGATTCGTAAGGCTTAGCGAGTTCGCTTACCGAAGCAGGCCCTCGTGAAAGGCGATCGAGAATCCCCCGACGCGTCGCATCCGAGAGCGCATGAAAAGCCATGTCCAATTGTTTAGAATACTCAATCATACGCTTAAGTGATGCCATGCGCCCGAAAAAGTCAAGCAACTGCTTAAGTTTCCGCGCGGAATGGGATAGCTGTGGACTGGCTTTTCGCCAGAGACTTGGCGTCGTGAGTCCCGCGAGGTGCGCGACAATCCTAGCGCCCGGAACCTGCGAGCATAGAATTGAGCCGACCGCCGGCAAACCTTTTGGCTCGGCCGACGTTTTAACTCCTCAATCGAAGGAGGTTCCTATGAAATCCGAAACAGGTCAGAAGCAGCGCGAAATCCAGAAGCAGGTCGACGAGGCTGACAAGCGGGAGAAGCCGAAGACCTCGGGAGCCATGCAGGCAGGCGCTCGCCGCTACCCAGAACCGCCGTTTCCAAAGGTGCATCAGGACAAGCCAGGCTCGGAGGCTGATCTTCCTGTCGCGCCAATGTATGATGCCCCGTTTTACAAGGGCTCAGACAAGCTAAAGGACAAGGTAGCACTTATCACAGGCGGTGACTCCGGCATCGGGCGGTCGGTTGCGGTCCTCTTTGCTCGCGAAGGGGCGGACGTCGCAATTGTTCATCTCGACGAAGCTCAGGACGCAGAAGACACAAAAGCTGCTGTTGAGAAGGAAGGACGCAAGTGCCTGGTGATCAGAGGCGACGTAAAGGATGCGAGCTTCTGCCGGAAGGCAGTGGAAAAGACCGTTATGCAACTTGGCCGCCTCGACATCCTCGTCAACAATGCCGCCTTCCAGGTGCACACGCAGGATATCCAGGACCTGACCGACGAGCACTTCGACGAGACGCTGAAGACGAACCTCTATGGTTACTTCTACATGGCAAAGGCCGCTATTCCTCATTTGAAGAACGGCTCGGCAATCATAAACACTGGATCAGTCACCGGCCTTACCGGTTCGAAGGAGCTTCTCGACTACTCCATGACCAAGGGGGGCATTCACGCCTTCACCCGCGCCCTTTCGGGACATCTCGTTCCTAAAGGTATCCGCGTGAACGCCGTCGCCCCGGGCCCCGTCTGGACGCCTCTCAATCCGTCAGACAAAGCGGCTGAAGATGTGGAGAAGTTCGGGTCCCAAACCCCGATGAAGCGTGCTGCACAGCCAGAGGAAATTGCGCCGGCCTACGTCTTTCTCGCCTCCCCGCAGATGTCGAGCTATATCACCGGCGAGATCCTCCCGATCGTCGGCGGTTACTGATCTCTTCCTGTGGTTCAAGTCTCTCAACGCAAGCTTCGCGGCTTATTTTGGCAAGGTCCTGCGCTGGCTTTACGGCCCGGCCTTGTTGGTCGACATGATGTGGCACGCGATCCATGGCATGCGCCACGCCATGCCAGTGAATGGTGGTTCTGCTCCCAAGGCTTTCTCGACTGGGGCCGCGCAGCCGGTCTCCCTGGCGGAGACGAATGCCCGGACGGGAACAGTTCCATTATAGTGTCACGCCATCGTTCCGGCCAACGGCTAGAGCGACGGGCTGCCTAAAGAAGGCGGCCCGTCTTTTCGTCGCGCTTGGACGTATGCTTTGGCTACGACGCGCGAGCCGAACAAACATTCCACTCCACTTGAGCGGACAGAATTGTTCTAGACAGAGAAGGCTCTCTAACCAGGCGCTTGGCGAGTGGCGGCGGTTGTAGGTGTCGTCTCACCTGCCCATTCGGCGAGCACGATGGCGGAGCTGAGCAGGACGACTGGCAGGGCAAGCGCGGCGAGAAACTTAATAACACTCAATCCGACGCTCCTTGCAAGGTATTGAGAACCCGCAGTGCCCGTGCAGCGTTTTTGGCGTTTAGCCCTTCCATTGTCCAAGAGCCTATTCTTACTTTGTCTCCCGTAAAGACGTGGTGGATCGTATAGGTACCGTCTCCTTCGAAACGGCGGCCATATTGATAGAGTTGACCAGAGCTGTCAGGCGCCCCGCCTTCAGACTCCCATACGCTGAGGGCGAGCGCGTGCTCCTCGTGTTTGCTCTTCAACTTTCGACCCTCCTCGGGCTTGCTCGTACTGCGAGCGGCTATCGTCAGCGAGGGGACGGCATGCCACATTCAATAGGCTCCAGATTGTCTTCCCCGCTGACGCGTTCCTGGCCGAGTTCGTCATTGCGAATGCGATACTGGGGCCAGCTGGATGTCAACGGCAGTTTGGCTGTGATGCGATAGGTCTCTGCCGCTTCGGGCGCGATATAGGTTCTGTTTTTGAGGCGCACGGACAGACCGATTGGGAAACGATGGTCACGCATGGATCATTGCCTTCAAAGTTGAGACGGCGCTTCGGCGTTGCGCCGATCGAGTGCTATGAGACCTTCAAGCTCCTCTGGATCGATCGGCATCAGGCGCATGCGGTGCTTGTTCGCGCTTGTTGCCGGGAGCGTGATGAAGGTTGCTACGCGACGATACGCCGACCAGGAGAGACCTTCGATCAATTCCTCGTCTTCATCGACGACATAGTCGCCGGCAGTGACCATCTCAGACAGTCCCGATATCCAGAATGGTTTATCAAAATGGACCGTTCGGTGTTTTGTTCGGGCATACATGACCTTCGTCCTTTTCAAAAATAAAAAATTGGCCGCTCGGCGCGGGTACTTCCAGAGCGGTGAGTTTGCCGTGCTGAGTTTCTTCCAGTGCAACAGAAAATCCTGACGACCACAGAGAAACAATAAATACACCGGCATTGAGGCTTTACTAAGTTTAATACGAGCCGTAAGTTGCGAAGATTGAACAAAAAATCCGGATTATGCAGAATCGTGTCCGCCGACGAGACTTAATTTTTCTATATTTTGCCCTAGAGATCATCGGAGAATATTTCGAGAGCGTCAAAATAATCATGCATTTACATTTCTATCTTTAGGGAGCAATATGGAACATCTGGATTGCAACTGGCTCCTGGTAAGAGCACGGGCCCGCATCGATCCCGATAATCAACCGATTAGAGGGAATAAAATCATGACATTGGAACAGATTCTTGAAAGATCAAAACCCTATGGTATCGGCCTTGTGGTGGGGCTCTTTGCTGCTCCCATCATCGGGTTCAACGCTGGGTGGATCACAACCACGACGGCCAGCGCGCAGGCTTCGGAGACAGCCCGAGTGGATGCTCTCACGGGCATCTGCTCAAGTGCCGCAGGGCGAATGGCAACTGCCAGCAGCACAGACCTGGCCGCGCTCAAAGGCTATGACAATCGTGCGAAACGCGACGAGCTCGTTGCAGTGATTATGGCCGATATCCAGGTCCCTGCAGACATCCTCGACAAGATCAGCACCAGCTGTAGCCGCTCACTATCTTGAAGCCCGGCGAATGCCGGGCTTGGGCATTTCAATAGACTACAAACAGGAGGTCGCTATGAGAAACCTCATTCCGGCTCGCTTCTATACCTACGATTTCACGCGTTTGGTCGCGATGATCGCCTTTACTGTAGCGATTGCCGTAATCGTCTACTCGGTCCTGTTCGGACGCATCCTATAGCCGTCCGATCACTCGTGCGGCAACCATTCCGGACGGATGTTCGAACCACTAGACGAGACTTGTGCGTTATCCCGACATAGCTCTTCAGGCGGGGATCCGCTTATTGTGGGAAGAGTTGGTCGGGAGTTTATTCATGACACAGCCTCAGGCGGCTTCGCCATTCTGACAGGCTGATGGGCGCTTTCATATGGGAATCGTTTCAGGGGGCGAGTATCGGCCGCGCGGTCTGGCCGACAGACGGATCACGATGTTTTGGGTCGTTCCGACCAAAAAACAGCGTGATCTAACGGAAATGCGCGGCGGTTAGCGTATAGGAATCGCGACGGCCACCCGAATAGGCCTTCCGTGCGACATCATAGACGGACTGGCGCAACGCGTCGAAGGCAGAAAGAAGCTTCGATTCAGAGATTTTCGATCTGCCCAATTCGGCATCGGCAATCACGAGCGCCTCAGCCTCGACGAAGAACCGCACCTCGAACATGCCCTCATGGCCAAGGAAACGGACGGCGTTTCTTTTTTCATCGAAGCTGCGGCTCGAATTCGGAAACAAGAGCGTCATCTCAGCGTGCCTCTGTTTCGCACGACGCTGAAGGCGTGGGTGCAGATAGGCTACCCGGCTCGTCCAGCGCTCCGTATGCGATGTTATGGTCGAAACGAAGCAACTCTTTACGCCCGCTGCGCAAGACCTCGCATCGTAATCGTGGTGAATGGCAGGTCCTTCGAGGCGGCGAAGCGATACCCCAGCCAGATCAACGAGTTTATCTATGTGCCTCAATTGGGCTTTAAACAAGGCGTCGGTCCTTCCGGACGTCGAATCCACGTAATTGTTCAATCTGTGTGAAGATCGCCAAGGCGGAGACGGCGATATTACTCGCGAGGATCCAGGAACATCGAGACGCATGCAGCGTTTTGTTCCAAAGACTTCATGCACTGGGAGGTGATCATGCGAAAGCGCTCCCGCAAACTGTCGCCGGAGGTGCGCGCGGCGATCAGCGCGTTTCTAAGCGCCTGTCAGAAGGAAGCCCGGCCATTTGCGACCGCTGAAGCCCTTGGCGCGGTGCGGCGCGTCTTTCCTGACCTGGATATCTCGGATACCGAACTCATGGACGCCATCAGCAGCGAAGCAACTTCAGCGGGTTTCGAGGTAGACACCCCAGAACCGAGGTCCGCGGCGCGGATGAAGGATGCGCTTGAAAAATGGGACAATGAAGGCGGCGCAATTAAAAACCGGGCGCCCGTCGAAGCTCATGGGATCCGCGCCAATGACAAAGACGGCAAAGGGCGGCGGGCAAAGGCGATAAAGGATCGAAATGAGCTTCTCTAGCACGGCACATTGAGCGGCTCAGACGTTCAATGTCGGCGGCGGCCAACTTTTTACCTCAGGCACTTTGATCCGCTGGTCCATAGACGTCTTTACGGATGAGCGTAGGTGGTTGCTATTTGCATGACCACGGCGCAGTGTGCTGGCCTTCGGCAGCAAAAGTTACGGGC
>Ga0228711_1012700_pt1 | contig 10206 bp, 8 predicted proteins | sample MedpolnodulmetaG_2_FD_177996 | JGI IMG/M metagenome (GOLD analysis project Ga0228711, IMG submission 177996) | Root nodule microbial communities from Medicago polymorpha collected in Santa Monica, California, United States - brown nodules | ecosystem: Host-associated > Plants > Roots > Nodule...
GTTCTCAAAGCCGATTGGACCTCCTCCAAAGTAGTGGTGCCCTCCTTACCATAAAGGATGGTATCCTTGAAATGCTCAAAAGACTTTGGTAATGAACAAAGTAACAACAAAGCCTTATCCTCATCTTCCATATTAACTTCAATGTTAGCCAAATCATCAAGAATTTTGTTAAATTCCGCCAATTGCTCCGAGATTGATTTTAGACTCCACCATCTTGAATGAATAGAGTTATTGTTTCAAGAGTTGCCTATGAGCCAACGATTTCGTCATGTACAATGACTCCAACTTAGCCCACATCAACGCCGCGGTAGCTTCCCTCGCGACATCCCTTAAGACCTTATCTCCGAGACATAAAACAATGGCACTCTTAGCCTTGTCTATCATCTCATGCTTCTCCGCTTGTGTCAAACTCGCCGGCATCGCAACTTCACCCTTCAATGCTTCTACACACTTTTGTTGTGTCAAAACCGATTGCAACTTAACCTTCCACAACCCGAAATAATTACTTCCGGTGAACTTATTGATGTCCCACTTTGAACCCATGATACCAACTATACCAATAACGCCTTTGCCCCACGGTGGGTGCCAATTGTTGTTAAATTACGGTCCAAAATCACACCAATGAATAACAAAGATGTGTGGAGCAAAGGAAGTGGTAATCAATAGATAAAGTGTCTCCAAGCAACAACAACAAAACAGATCTAAAACTATGTGTAGAGCAACACCACAAGTATAATCAAAGCAATAAAGATAAGCAATGGAAGAAAGGAACAAACACACAAAGATGGTAACCCAGTTTGGTCCAATATGACCTACTCTAGGGGAGGTAGCAGCCCTCCAATCCACTAGCCCTCCAATCCACTAAGATGAAAGTGATACAAATGAGTTACAAGAGATTAGCTAAAAAGCTCACAAAAGAACAAGACCTAATTTCTACCCATTTTCATAGCACCCAGACTCTCAATGAATCCTAAGAGAAGACACAAAAGGAAGCTTTTGATCCTTCCAATGGTGAAATCTCACTACCCAAGGTGTTTACAATGTTTCCCAACCCAAGAGATCCTCACTACAAAGACACTCAACCCTAAAGTTACCTCCTTTGCAATCCAAGTTTCTCTCTCTACAAGCTCTCCTTCAAAATATGCAAAGAAACACTTATATAGCAGTCTTCAGCAGACAAAATCGTGCCATGTTTATCCAAATCGTGACACGATTGGTGCGTACGACGTAAGGTACGACCAACCTTATCCTGAAAACGTGCCCAACAAGTTGAAAATCGTGTCACGTTTTCCCAAAATTGTGACACGATTGAGCACCCAGAAAACATGCTCTCGGCACTACCAAATCGTGACACGTTAATGAAATCGTGTCACGATTTCTCTGTTTCTCCAAATCACAAATTTGAAGGCATAAACAACATCTACATCGGTTAATTGTTGGTAGTAGACCAAGAGTTAACTCTTGTTGGTGGTTAGCTATGAATTTTAGAGAAAAACACATCCATGTAAGACAACAACATAAAACATAATTCAACAACGGAAAACATATAATAAAACACAACATAATAGTTCACGGATCAACATAAATAACTTTATCATCTGGTTTCTCTATGCAAGCCCTAATTTCTTCGCAAGTTCTGAGTCGAATCAAATTTTTCCAATTATCTTTGAAAGATCTTACCAACGAAGCGTCCAACTCGATCCGTCCTTTAGTACTGTACTAAACAAATATTTAGAACAAAGTTCTCGTCGTCGTTGTTTCTAAGCTTCATCTTGGGAAACTGGAAGCTTCCATCTAAGTCGGCCGAAGGACAACATTACTCAACACTGTCTACCATCCTTCTGTTTTTGTGGTTGAGTCGAAAGTTGATTTGGTCCAACTGATTCTTCAAGTCAGATAGCGTGATATCAACCCAGAGCCTGAATTAATTAAGTTTTCCCCTCGTTATAGTATATTGCGGTTAACTTGGGATTAAGAACTACTAGATAAGTTATCATTGCTGGCACCTACGACAGTTAATGTAACTACCATTGGCACCTACAACATTTTAGCTTCTGTTCGTGTCAGTTATAGAGGCAGAAACTTTTTTTCACTACATCATTAAGTCATACCTTTCATTCATTCAAATTATTCATAAAATAAAACCTAATCATTGAAAATAAATTCATTCATTCATATTGAAATAAATTATTTTGGTATGTCTTAGGATAAACAAAAAAAGTATAACCAACATTCATCATTTAACATAAAACCAAAAATAATCAAATAAAAAACTATCGTCACTTCAATTGCCTCCTCATTCTAGTAATCGAATATGTAGTGACTGGCAGCATCTCAATACAATTCCTTAACATAACACCACACAAGTCTTCATAAGTTTAACCATCACACAACCCCATCCGGTATTTTGTTGCAAATCCTGATGATCATCAATGAATCAAGACTACCCATATCATGCTTTGCTAAATGATTACTTCCTCTTTAGCCGGCCTAGGGGGTTCTCCCTCAATAGGTTCAGGTGAGATACCTGATATAACTAGACCACGTATCTGGTGCGAGCTTCCATGGATTCTGTTGTTTTTTGGATTTCCAAACTGTTGTATTTGGATTTCCAAATTCTATTATCTACTGAAGTTGTTACTAGGTTAAATCACGACAAGGTCGCTCTCTTTAAGACGTTTCGTGGCACTGCCCAAAAATGTGCAAGGCAGACTATCAACCACGCCGCCTCCAGGATAAAACAAGCCCAAGTACAACTGTGCGGTTAACTACTGCACTGTAGAAAACCGTTCGAGAATTACACCTTCAAATATGGTACTAAGACCACTTTTTAATACTGAAACCACTTCAATATGATATTGTTATCACTTTGTTATGGTGCTGAGACCACTCAAATATGGTGTTACCACCATTCTAAGTTTAATTTCTCCAAAACATAAATATGGCACTACGACCACTCAAATATGGTGATACCACCATTTCTCCTCAAATAGAAAAATATTGAAATAATTTTTTTATACCGTTAAGATCATTCTTAATTCCAACGTGACATTGTTATTCCAAATAGGGACTATGATCTTAAAAGTACTCTTTATTCCGAAGGGACATATATTATCGAAGGGACTATGTTTTTAAGACTATTCTTAATTCCGAAGGGACATTAAACCGAAAAAGGGACTATGGTCTTATGAACACTCTTAATTCCGAAGGGACAGAAAAAGGAGATGAAGAGAAGAAAGACTCGTCAACACAAGTCAAGAAAGGGAGAAGAGAGAAAGAGTTCCCGACAACTCAATGAAACTCTTTAGTGTGATTTTTGAACTAGGTGAGCTCTTCTTTTATAGGGAGAGTTTGTAACTAATTTGGAGAAACTTAAGAATTAAGTAAACTTCAAAATTAAGCAACTCACAGATCAGCTCAGGTAACAAACTAATCGGATGAGTTCAAAAAGAAACAAACCCACAAGATTAGCTGAAACAAACTAAGATAGGAAATTCAGTTGGATTCTCAATCTTATCACAACAAACATAACCTAAAATTATGGAAAGTGATATCCATGAATAAAGAATTATAATAATTATTATTTTCATCATTATCAGGTATTTAAAGTTAAATACCACTATTTAAACACTACTAATGTGTGTGTTCTATTTTATGTGGGACCCCCACACTCTATTTTTTCAATTCACACAACACTAGATCAAAGATTAATTACTTAGTGTTTAATCTTCCAACCTTCCAAATTCTTTCCATCTTCACACCAATGTTCCAACAGATCCCCACCACCATGTCCAGCTCAGCTTTAGGCATGACGTGCGACGAGAAATTTAGGAAAGCCTAAACTACCTGGGACATATGATGGATGTCAAGGAATGTCCTGCATATGTCTGTACTACCTCTTCACCTGCTCTGGCAAGTGGTGATACACCTTCCCTCAACCACACATATATTCCAACCTGAGTACCAACATATAAATCCTCGAAGGCATGCACCTCTTGATGATCATTGTAGCCACTAAATACAACATCGTCAACATTTAGATGATAGAGGATTAATTTGTAGGGCTCTGGTGTAGCATGCCCCTCCTAAGAATAAAGCTGGTAGCGTATGGAAAGTTTGGTTTATCCTTGAATGAAAATAAGTTTGTGAAATGCTTCAAAGCCAAGCCTGAAAAACAAACACTATTATAAAAACAAATTTTAAAATTTTAATCGGACATATAGAATAGAGAAACTTGTGTTGGGATTAAGTTTCAATCACTTTTCTTCTAATGTTTTCTCTTGATTGATTGTATACTCTTTATGCTTCAAATATAACTCCACATATCCCTTAGTATATATGTTTCCATTTTAGGACAACAATGCGAGAACCATTGAGTTATGGTGGTGCCTCAGTCAATCTTATTCCAAGAGTGGAAATATAAGCCAGATATAATGCAAACCAGTATGACAGTAACTAGTTTTAATGGGAAAAGGTCTGCCTCAAATAGAGTTGTGATGTTGAATTTACAAGTAGGAACTTTGAATAGAGTTAGTATGTTTGTCGCAATTCTCTCAAAATCCATTTCTAATGCTGTATTTGGAAGGGATCGAATTCATGTTGTGGAGGAAATACCATCATACACTACATCAAAATATGATTTTTTTTGGAATGACATGCTGGTCAGATATAGATTGATAATGTAAATGATAATCGCTGTTAATTGTTTCCATCAGTTACATTTAGATTTTAAAAAAGTGATACCTACTAAAGTGGAAGAAGGAATAGTTGATCAAGACTTTTTGAGTACTTGAGTCTTGAATCATTAAAAACTCTACAATGCTGATGAAGTGACAATTCGAGGAATTGGGCAAAGAATCATGAGATACAAGTCTTAACGTTTCGAAATTTTGAATAAACCAAATCTACATTAAGCTCTCAAATAAATCTTACATATATTTTCTTAATTATGTAAAAACATATACATGAACATGAACATGAACAACTAAGTACTATTACAAGGGATAATCAAATAACACTCTAGACCTAATTAAATAACATAAGTTTAACCTAACCAATTATCCATTCTTTTTTTTCACAATCAAAGTTTTTATTGAATGGAGTAGAAGAAGTATTTCAACATGTGACAATGATCCACTCTAGCAATTAACTACACAGGAAACAAAAGATCAGAGGATCGTTCGTCATCATCATTGTCGATATCAACTCCCAAACACTTCATAGGAGATTTTCTCACTGATTTATTATTCCAACTATTCCTAAGAAACCCTAAATAATTATCTTCTTCCTCACTTCCAAACCTTTCGTACTGCACTTGACCCATCCCACTTCCACAACCAAAACTTCTTGACCTATATCCGCACGTGCCACTACTCATTCTCGTAAAACTTACACAACTTTTTGCACGCTTAAGCGTTATCGTGTTCATCATCATCTGCTTTCGAACTTTATCAGGTAACCTCAGTGTAAACCTCTCACAATCCTCACCTGGTTGCACCAACACACCTGTCGAATTTGACCGTGATAACAAGAGAATAGATAAGAATCCCGTTGATCTTGACCGTATTGGTGCAGAATATGTTTTAGACCTACGAAGTACATCTAACTTTGGTGAATTTTCCACTTCCACGTTGGCTTTCTTTTGTTCCTCTTCGACAATATGTTCTACCTCTTCCTCATTTGAAATTCTTATACTCAATTCATGGCGATGATCTTCTCCTTCTGGTATCTGATTCGATATCATTTGAGGCTCGGTGGTGTCAATATCGGGTCTTGGAGCAAGGTTAGCACGACAAACTGGACAAGTATCATGAGAGACAAGCCAAATATCGATGCAACCATGGTGGTACACATGGTTACATTTAGGGATTAAACGCAATGTTTCATCATCTTGAAACTCATTTAAACAAACAGCACAAGCCAACGTGTTTTTCCCGATCTTGAGTCCCTTGACATTGGAGTAACGAAAAGTTGGGAATGTGTCTATGACATCTTGGTTAAGACCGTTACTTGGCTCGTTGTTTTGTGACCGGAGACCATTTGCTCTGTTAGGTAAAGTCAGGTCAAAAATAACTCCTTGTTGATGATCGGTGCATTTAGTCGAGTAGAGAGAAAGGAAACCGGAGAAGAGGAACATAAGGACTACAATTCCCATTATGGTGGCTACTGATTTGTTGTTCTCCGTTGGATCTTCCGGTCCTATTGCTTGACCGATTACCATCGGTGAGATTTGTATGAGAGTAATAACAAGAACCAAAGTGAGCCATGCTTGGCTATGATTGAAACTCAAGAGTGTAAAAGGACTATTGTTTTGCATATTGATCATTTGAATGTAAAAATGATTTTAATAAATCATACCTTTGAATGAATGACACGGTTTTGGAAGCTATGAGCAAACGCTAAAATATGAACGTTGGCTAATGGTATAATAAGGCTAAATTACCTCAAAGCACTTTTTTTTGTACACAAAGCACAAACTTTTAATTCGAAGAAACAGAATTGCGGTGGCATAATGATTCCCTAATTATATTAGTTTTTCTGAAAAATAATTAAAAAAACAAAAGTAAAGTCCATTTGGTAGACATTATGGCTACATTTTCTTTTTGGTACAACATTATGGCTACATTATAGTTGTATATTTTAAGTTTTATGGGTGGTTTTTGTAGATAACGTGGGCTTTTGCCTATCAAAACTTACCAATGAGTAATTTTTATTTTTTCTTTTGAAAGGAACCATTCAGTAACTTTTGGAACATACGAACTTTTTTCAAAAGAGTTAATTTGTCACGAGTTCGGGAAGCCAACAAGATTTGGCTCCTCTTCGTTGTGCATGGCCAAAGGATTACTTGTTTGTTTGCTGAACTATAATAATTAGTGGACGAATCAAATTACTTCAGAAATAATTTTATTTTATAAATTATTATAAATATTGAATTTTTATTTGATAAATTATTATTAATATTGAATTGTAACAATTGTTGTGGTGAGTTAAAGTATCAAGTTTATGGAGAAAAAAATGGTTGAACAGTTTAACGTATATATATAAGTAAGGACACATAAGCCAAACTGTATCAAGGTTTGGTTAAGGTGTGGTTTTCAACTAACTTCTGTGCTTGCTATTGGCTCAATGTAGTTGATTAACCTATCTTGTTTCATCCTACAATGATGTCAAGATTAATGGTTCGTCGAAGGGTTCAATCGATTCCTTGTGTTGAAAGTGTTCTTGACAAAGATAATCAGGCCGCGTGTCCCATTGATACAGTTACAACAATGATGCAAGTTAAATTTGAGAAAAAAGAAATTTAGATGTGTCTAATTCGAGCCTCTAAAAATGGTTCAATGACAAGTAACGGTATTTAATTAAAAATAAATTTTATAATAATAAGAAATTGAGAACACAAATATTTGTTAATAAACCACAAATAAAAGGATCTATAGTTAGTCAAGGACAATGTTATGTTAGACAACCCCTTAATATTTATACAATTGATCTACTTAATTAATTGATCTAGTCGAAAAACTAATTTAATTTACTATTGAATTAAATAAATTTAATGTTTATAATGAGTTACGAAGCTGAATAAATCTCCTTACTTTTATCATCATTCGTAAGATCTTATTTTATTGATATTATTCGTAAATATAGTTAGATTGGACACATTTATTAACTTCAAACATAAAACTTAGTTGTGTGTTTGAATTTTGGATGGCTTTTATTAACAAAAAGAGAAATACTACTTCAATGTTACAAGAGATGGTGGGTGGAATTAAATACCAACTCTGATAGTGACTTCTTGCGACAGAAATAAAACGGTGCCATGTCTCTTTTACAAATGATTTACTAATCCAAGTATTGAATCCTCATGAGTGGGAGGGATTTTACAAGCTTTTTGTGCTTTGTTCGGTAAACTACTGAATATAGTTTTTTTCCATCTTCATAAATAAACTCATTTGCTGTTAAAAACAAAAATTTTCGTCATCTTTTTAAATAATGGTTCAATGCTAATGCCTTGAACAAAAGGTCAAAATTATATTGTGATATCTTTCTCTCTAGGCTCTCTGATCATATTGCTCAAGGGCTTTTACAGGGAAAAAGACCTCAATAATTTCATTAATCAAAATGTATTTCATACAACTTAGTATATCAACTAAGATTCGGAAATTAGTTGATAATGTGGATAAGATAACTTATTTGGGGTTGGTCTAGTGGTTGGCTTGGGATCTTGGAGTTTGCTCCTCCAAAGATCTCAGTTTCGATTTCCTCTGGTGCTAATTTCGGTGGGCTAAGTCCATACAGAGCTTGCTCTGGCTTTAAACGGGCCCCCGACAAGTGGGCGGTGAGATTGGTCCCCTCGGATTAGTCGATTCTTGGATCAGATACCGAGTTTTCAACAAAAAAAAATGTGGATAAGATTATGGACAACTTCATTTGTTTGTTTCATAGAAACTCAACACTGAAGTTTACATAACATTGACTAAAGAGAGCTTTGAAATTATCAATCATAGCCCCAAATTTTGTTACATCTTGTTTGAGGAAAATTTATCCAACACACTCTTTGAATCGAGTTCAAAATTAACTGACCCCAAGTTTAGTTCATGGACCCACTTCAACGCCGAAAGGCATTCTAATGCCTCATCAATATGAACATTGCAAATTGGGTTACACCATTCAATTTTTGCCGGTACAAATGCATCTGTATCATCTCTTATACATATCCCAACTTCGTTATATTGTGTTGAGAAGGACATATCAATGTTACATTTAAACCTGCCTGCATTTGGTTTCAACCATTTTACATTTCCTGTACTAGGTGATTTAGTAGTTGTTGGCTGGTGTGCTTTCCGCATTGCTTTCCACTCATATAGCATGGATTTGGCCCGCTCAAACACAAAGGATTGAGGATCAGTTATACCATTCCAATTTTTTTTATTCCTTTGCTTCCACAACACACAAGAAAAAAGTTTGAAATTATTATACCTGAGCTATTGTGCCGTTGATTTACTATGTTGTTAATCGTTGGATACGCTGTACACATACTCCAAACAATAAAACTACTTGGACACTTGAAAAACAAATGCAAACTATCCTCGTCATTTGACTCACATTAAACACAATTTGTAGGACAATTTACTCCTTTTTCTTGGAGTTTCAAACGGGTCGGGAGACAATTACTGCAAACTCTCCGCGTAATTTTTTTGACTTTAAGGGAGCATGCATGTAGAGTCTCCATATCAAATTCCATAAACCATTCACTCTAAAGTGTCTTTTATAAAGTAATTCTTGCATACACGTACGATAGAATTACGAACGAAGTATTCACATGTGTCTTCTTTCTTCCAAATGATTTGGTCTTCGCAAATAAAGGGGTATACGGCGGTGGAGCTTTCAAAACGGGCTAGCCCGTATGGACCGGCTCGAAAGCTCGAATAGAATGTAGGACTTGGGCCTAAAATTTCAGCCCGTAATTTTGATTTCTGCTCTTCCCCCAGCATATTTCGCTCTCACCCACCTGAAAATACTATAATGGCCCTGCGTTAGTTAAGTCACGCTGCGTAACTTAACTAACGCACGTTGTAATTTATGCGTGACTTAAGTAGCGCAGCATGAGTTAAGTCATTTAACAGCAACACAACAACTCAAACCTTCATTTTTCCAACTTCTCAAAATACGAATTTTCCCCTCCAAGTGCGATTTTCACCATTCTTGCGTCATTCAAAGCCAATTTCTCCCACAATATCAAGTAAGTAATGATTATCCTACTTCATTGCATTTTTTTGTGATGCAAGTTTAGAACCTTTTGTGAGTCTTTCTTGTATCGCCTGTGATACTTGATTAGGACTGTGTGTGAGTTTGATACTCTTGTGTACTACACCGAAGTTGTGAAACAAGGTGTTAGTTGTTTGTGTTTGAAGGTAACTTCATGTTGGAGTAAGCCCTAATAGCCAATCTATATTGATTGGGTTTGGCTTTGTATCATGATATTGATATAACTATATGTCATACCCCAATTTTTGACCCAAGACGTCACTGACACGTGTCGTTGGACCCTGCATTCACATGTTGTCCGACCCCGATCGATCTCTGCATTTCAGTGAAAATTTCGGCAGAGAGGTATTTTAAAATACCTCATATTTGATTCCGAGTCGGACCCTCTCTTTCTTGATTTTCGTTTTTATTTTAAGTTTAATTTCCATCTTTTATTTAATG
>Ga0228711_1012701_pt1 | contig 10206 bp, 4 predicted proteins | sample MedpolnodulmetaG_2_FD_177996 | JGI IMG/M metagenome (GOLD analysis project Ga0228711, IMG submission 177996) | Root nodule microbial communities from Medicago polymorpha collected in Santa Monica, California, United States - brown nodules | ecosystem: Host-associated > Plants > Roots > Nodule...
ATGTGAGCAGTTTTACATGTTCCCTCTTTTAATTTAAATAAATCTGAACCACTTATTTAATCTATTGGTGTTTTTCTCGTGGTTCACCGGTGAGGGACCTAATTGGACCCTCACCCTAGAATCCACCAATTAAATATGAATTTATTTCCATGTTCATGTGAACTTTATTCCCACCCTTTTCTTTGGGAAAATTTTTTTATTCCCGAGAATGTTTTATACCTGATAATAAAATTTAGTAAACTTGTAACAAACATAGATAAATATATTTATATCGTTTTATTTTTAGGAATCTACGAATATAACTTGAAACAAACGCACCCTTGTAGTTTAATCAAGATCTTAAGTTCGAATTCAACTTTAGAAATACAAAGGCGTTAAAACTCTCAAGTTTATCGCTCATTTGAATCTCACGGGGCTAGATAAATTAGTTTTCACAGTTGCGTCCAGAGGTCACTGGATTTACGTAAAGTAAAATAAAATGAAAGGCATATATTTTTTTTTTAAATAAATATATATATATATATATATATATATATATATATATATATATATATAAGGGTAGCTCAGTTGGTAGTGATATTGTATATTATATACAGGAGTTGGGGTTCGAACCTCCGACACCCCATTTCTTCACATTAAAAATGTGTGAGCACTGACCACTATGCTACTTGACCAAAAAAAATCCCAAATATGCAACAAAAAAGAGAAAATAAAAACACTAAAAACCCCAAAATGAAAGGCATATACTATTGAAAGATGTAGTATTAATTTTCTCTATTGAAAGATGCAGTATTAATTTTCTCTGATGCCGCCATGAGCCGCGTGGTCTTTTCTTTAGCATAAGCTTTTAATCATCAAAAACCGTCCTTGCTATCTTTGACAATAATTGATGCTTTTGTTGCCTATAAATTATCAGCTACTAGTTCACTCTTTCCATATTACATTCTTTCTTATATTTTCCATTAGCAACTTAAAAAGATTGTTCATTTAAGTTGTTCCTCTACATGTAACAACATCCTTCTTGGCATACACATAAGGTATATACTTTTTTAGTCCTTTGTATGTCAATTTGAAATTAACTGTCTAGAGTATGTTTCTATTTTATTGTTGACATTGTATAAATATGCCACTATTCACAAAATATACACTTTACATAGTTATTTTTCAAAAAGGAAAAACGTTACTTAGTTAACACATATACATATAGTTATGTATGTTCAATAGAATGTTAATGAATATCATCCTCTAGAAAAAATGTTACTCCCTCTGTCCCGCAATAGATGACTCATTTGAAAATATGCAATTTAGACCTAACTTACTTTGATCATATTTTTCTACTAGTATACAAAGATAAATAATCTCATATAAGATGTCGTTAGATTCATCTCAATGAGTATTTTCAAAATATCAAATTTTCATAATTTTTTCTAATATATTATCAAGATATTTAAGCTCAAAATTATGCATTGGTATGTGTAATAGGGTCAACTGTGTCATGTATTATGGGACGGATGAAGTAATAAATATCACCTATATTTGAACACAATGAATGTTTAGATATAAAATTATTCATTTTTTTATTAAAAAAATTATTCATTTTGTTTTGTTCATTATATGGTTAATGCATATTAAATACATGATTAATTACGTTCAATATAAACTAGAATTTAATTTATATAAATCGTCAGTGTCTATCGATTCAAAAAATATATATATAAATCGTTAGTGTCCAACAGTTTTACACATTTAATAATGTGGTGTCAAGTTAATTAATAAGTATCATAATCTTGTATGTTTAACTCATGAAATGATACGATAATATATAATTTGATGCATGTGTAAAACTTGTATACACTGATAACGACAATGTATATAAATTAAACTCCGAATTATTAATGAGTTGCAAAATGTAATTAATCGCACATTTTAATTGTGTTAACTATGTGATTAAAAGATGAACAATGCATATGTTGTCTTTGTCAAAATTTGTGAGAACATAACATGTTTAAAGTCAAAATTTGTCACACATTTTAGTAACTAACAACTAACATTTGTTTGTAATAATAATAATAATAATAATTAAAAAAGGCATAATAAACTTTCTCTACATAGAGCAACTCTTCTATGGACATAACCTTAAATAAAAAGTATTTGAGCGCACACATAATTAAAAGAAAAAAAATTAATCATATCAGCTTTTACTTTTATCTTTTAATTTTTCTTATCTATGTGAATTTACTAAGTATTTTTTGTGGCACTAGAACCTGCATAGCAGTATTAGGAGATTATCTAACCAGAACAGTTGTTTAACTAACCAACAAACAAGGATTCTTTTTAATCATTTTGGTAAAAAGGTTAGCTTAACCTTATACATAATAATTGAAAATTCAAATTAAAAGTCAACATACCCAATCACCCAATCACGTGCTTTGAATTCTACCTAGATGTGACCATGTGATAGTGTCAACTCAAGGTTATGTGGGTCATAGATGTAGACATGCAGTAAACAACAATATGTAACCTCAACTCACAATTATAAAAAGAGTTTTTGCTGACCAATCCAAAATAGACAGCAAGATAAACATATGCAAAGTTATTAGTATATAAATTTTTTTTAAAAAAAAACTATATAATTTTGAATATAAAAATTACTTCCTCAGTTTTAAATTAGGGTATTTTTTTCAAATTCTATTTGTCTCTTTTGCGATATCAATACAATATTTATTATTTTTTAACTAGTATACCTTAATTTATTGCATTTCAATCATCTTTAACTACTACACTAACTATAATTAATAAGAATATTTTAGTTAATGACATATATTTTACCATTGAAATCAAAATTACTAATCATTTCCTTAATACTCGTATAAAACTCAAATCAAACACTTAATATAATACGGAGGTAGTATTGCTTTTGATATTTAAACAATGTCCTTAAGACATTAATTAACATTTTCCTTATTATATAAGACGGAGGGAGTATTTGTTATTATTTCCACGGCATCTTTTTGATATTTTTTTCACAATTACTCTTTTCTTTACAACGTTAAATATATCTATTAATTTATGTCATTTACCGTTATTTTAACATCCCATCTCATGATCGATCAGTTGCTAACAAATGGACCTAGTTTCCGACCCACCATTTGAAGAAGCATACAAGGTCCTCATGAACAAAACCAAAAACAATCATAATAATTTCCCTAACGACAAAAAGTTCGCGGTGGTGGAGGAATGTGAACTTCCGGTGATCGATCTGAGCCGCTTAGAAGACAACAATGAAATGGTAAGAGAAGCATGCAAGTATGAGATAGCTAGAGCTTCACAAGAATGGGGTTTTTTCCAGGTGATAAATCATGGAATTCCAAATGACATTTTCAGTAGGTTAAAGTGTGAGCAAGAGAAAGTGTTTAAGCTTCCATTTGATAAAAAGACCAAAGAGGACAAATTCTTGCAATTCTCTTCTGGTAGTTACCGTTGGGGAACACCTTCTGCCACATGTGTTGGACAGTTATCTTGGTCAGAGGCATTTCATATCCCTTTAAAGGATGTATTAGAATCCAATGCTCAACCAAATACACTTAGGTATGTATGTTTAATGCTGTGAATAAATTTGACTGCTCACTCGAGACCAAAAGGAGGACTTTTTATCCATCATTTATTCTATTCTTAGATAAATTATTCAACTGGTTAAGGTTTTATTCTATATGCACTGTATCAAAAAAAATGTTTTGGTAATAATATGTTTCTATCATGGTTGGTTAGAAAAAATAAAAGAGTTTAAAAAATATAATGAGAAATTTTTTATATAAAAATGTCTCTAACTTTCACACTAAATTTAGAGATGAGAGAACCAAGAGTTTCAAAATTATAATGGGAATTTTTTTTTTGAACAAATCAAAATGATATATATATATATAAATACTCAAAGGTGCTTCCAATTGCACAAGATGCGCAAAGAGGAAACACCACCAAAAGGTCACATAATTACAATGTCGAACCATCCTCTAGAGGATCAGCCAAGAAAAATAATTACAAATGCTACAGACCCATACAAGGCAACGGGTTTTTATAAAATATGTTTCTATCATGATTAGAAAATATAATTGGAAAATTTTTATATAAAAATGTCACAAACTTTCACACTAAATTTAGAGATAAGAGAACAAGAGAAATTTTTTCCCATTAAATTTTGATTGCTTATTTTTCTTTTATTAGTGAAAATAAAGGTAAAATATGCCGACCAAATTTTATTTAATAATTCCTTCAAAAAAAATTATTTAATAATACAACAGCTATAATTTATTGTTGCTAAACAAAAGCTATAATTTATTCATTGAGGATGTAAAAAAAGTTGTTACTAACATAGACAAATTAAATGTAATTAATAAACCAATCTTAATTAACTTCTATGAATACATATATTTTTGCAGATCAACAATTGAACAATTTGCTATCATATCATCCAACCTTGCACAAACTTTAGCTCATATACTAGCTGAAAAAATGGGGCATGAGTCAACTTATTTTAAGGAAAATTGCTTGCCTAATACTTGTTATCTTCGATTGAACCGATATCCTCCATGTCCCATAGCTTCTGAGATTCATGGTCTAATGCCACACACTGATAGTGACTTCCTCACCATATTATATCAAGATCAAGTAGGAGGATTGCAATTGGTAAAAGACAAGAAATGGATTGCAGTTAAACCAAATCCTACTGCTCTTATAATCAACATAGGTGACTTATTCCAGGTACTTGCAAAGTTTAATGTTTATATATAAGTGCATCCAATGATATTTCCAAATTAAATTTATACCATAATGTTATTTTTAGAAGTAAAATGCTTATTTCCAAATTAAAATTTTTTAGGTTGTGAAACCATCATAAATTTTCTTTTGTATGTCGATTAAGATGTATATGTTTAAGCAGATTTTTTTTTTTCTTTCAAAAAGTCAGATATTTTTAGTGATCCAACAATTATGAATTATGATTGATTGACAGTATAAATAATTTACACCGTTACAACATATCGATTAAATCCTTAAATAAATTTGTAATTGTGTATTTTTGGCAATGCATGATATTGTAGGCTTGGAGTAACGGACTTTACAAGAGTGTTGAGCATCGAGTTGTTACAAACCCAAAAGTTGAAAGGTTTTCTATGGCGTATTTCTTGTGCCCTTCAAATGAGAGTGTGATAGAGAGTTGTAAAAAGCCATCTCTTTACAAAGAGTTTAGCTTCCAAGAATACCGGCAACAAGTTCGAGATGATGTTCAGAAGTTGGGTACGAAAATAGGCCTACCTAGGTTTCTCCTATTTTAATTTATTTTTGTTTATGAAAAGAATATTGAAATTGTACGCATGTACTAAAGAGGTGTTCATTAGAGTTTCACAAAACTCGAGAGAAGTCTTCACATTTGTGTGTGGGAATGGCCGATTTACACACACAAAAACTAGTATAGTGTTTCCGCAAATGTATGCTAATTATATGCAAATTATGCAAGTTTAAACAAAATTGTGTTTGAGACCTTTCTAAAAAAAATTATGTTTGAGACCTTGTTTAATGCTAACGAATCATTAAATCTTTGTCTTTGTGAGCTTAGCTCAGTTGATAGGGACAATGCGTTATATATGCAAGGTCTGAGGTTCGAACCCCAACCACCACAAAAAAAAAATCATTAAATCTTTATTTTATTTTAAACTTTTTGAGTCGTAAAATTTTAAGTAATTAATTTTAAGGAGGAGGAAAATTTTATTATAATAAAGGAGGAAACTGAGTTTTATGAAATAAGGAGAATAGCATTTTATCTTGGTTGTTTAAAGTCTCTAAAATTATCTCTATTGAAACACACTTCCATCAACTTAATCCTTAGTATTATCATCAGGAAAATGCTAAATCTCTGTTTGGAACAAATATAGTAATAAAATATTAGAACTTGTATAAAATTATTCCTCCTTTAGCTGTTAGCTAAATGGGGGTGCTGATAGCGAAGTTTAAAGCCCATTTTCCTTAATTCGTAACATGACTCAGCCCATAATATAAAAAGGATGGAAATGAGGCAAATGCATTAACATTGGGCAAAGTGGGGGTTTAAAAAGCAACGTTCTTTTTTAATGAAAGTGTTCATGAACTCCAAATTTTTAATCATAATAACTTTTTTATCCTAATCTGATTTAGTATCAACTCTTTTAAACATAAGGGATATGAGTAAAACAAATTAATGTACCTGAATAAAAGAAGTAATGTTAGTAGGAATTGCCTAAAAGTATAGTAATTTTCTATCTTCATTTTTTCATCAACTAAATAAAAAAGAAAAGCTTATATCTTCATTAAAAAGTGTATATTCATGAATATCAAAGAGATAAACAACTAATCAACCTATCGTCAGCAAGATATACATATTATAAGACACTCACAAAAGACTAAACAACTAATAATACCATACTTAAATAAACTAGTTGAATCATGCAAGCAAAATAATGAAAGATTTGAGTTAAATATGAGTAATACACTCATTAAAAGAGTCCATATCAACAACATAAACTTTACTAATATCATTATATTTTTGCAATTTTAATAATTTTTTATCAAAAGAATTAGATATCATGAAGAATTCACATTTCTGTAAATTTCAAATGAAACTATCTTGAGTGAATTGAAACTATCTAGACCATTGATGATGCAATTTCATTGGCCATGGCAAGAAATCATCAGAATATGAGTTCACACAAATTGCATTTTACTTTTCCTCAACAATCATTGCCTCTTTGCAAAGACAGCCTAGAGGATAAACAAAATATTTGTAATTCAATGCACGCATAGGCGTCAAAATGTACAAATTTTTTCCTCACTTGGAGCTTTCTTTACACTTGGCAATCTTTTCAATTTCATCTGCAACAGTCATCTCAACTTTATGAATAGAGTTGAGAGCTTCTTACTCTTGCTCTTGAGAAGAGAAGAATTTGTTTTGGCTTAGGGTTTGAGGTCGATTATGTAAGCATCCGTTCCTATCTCTCCCTCCGTCAAATAGTATGCTGGCTAGCTTCTATTGAAATTGAACATTTCTCCACTTTATTAGAGCGAATGCTGAATGTTGGATTCGACTTTATTAGAATACGTCATACTTCTATCTGATAGTCACTCATTTTGATTTCAACATGATCACATTGCTAGAAGTAATAGAAAAATCACACAATGCAACAAACTTCACTAATAGAAACAAATTCTTTATAGTTGTTACACTGTCTGTCAATTTCCAAATGAAAATTGAAACTACTACGTCCTATTGTACAAGTATGTCCAAATGCTCATTTTATATGTTTTCTATGTTCTTGAACAGATTCAAATGCAAGATGCTCACAAGAAACCATATAATATTATGCTGAGCAAAAAGAGCTTGGCATTTAGGATACTTAGAGACAAGTTCAGAATCAATCCAAGCTACAACAACTTAAACTTCGATGCGATCTTTTTTATGCATTTAGGCAAAAACAGAACACACACCTAGCACACAAGGTTCCTCCCAAATCACTAAATAGATTATGATCCTCTAAGATTGCAAGTGTACAACATCTAGGTAACCACCAATTTCAAGCGTGCCTACTTTAAATTTCAATGACTAAAGTTTCCTAATAATAAATCAAGTACTTAATCTATAATTTTTGCCGAAATCAACAGTTGGAATCAGAACAAAATAACCACCTGTCATCATCTCAGTGTTTTGATTGATCTAATATACAAAAATGATTGAATAGTAGGGTCGTGCTCGCGCAAACATCAGAGAATCCACACCGCACACATCAAAAGTAACACCACTGGCAAAAGAGTACAAGTTAAAGAACACATTAAAAAATACAATGCAAACCAGCTATACTCACCCAAACATGAAACATCAACCGCAATCATGCACTATATCAAAAACAGAACACTTAGTGACCTATATTCCCACATACATGTTGAGATGCACCACACACATTTCACCAACTCAAAGGCAAACGTCCAGTATGCATTTTGCGGTGAAATAGTCACAAATTCGCACGAGAGAATTCATAGAAGTACCGCAATTGGGTGCTTGCAAACCAATTCACGATACGTATTATGTTACTATGATCCCACCTCTAAGACTACCTTTTTTTTGAAGAAGCTAAATTAGCCCACCCAAATTGACACCGGAGAGAATCGAACCTGAGACATCGAGGAGGAGCACACTCCCAGGTCCCAAGTCACCTCTAAGACTACCTTAATTCCTAATCCTCAGCTGAATTAATAAGGTTGCAGGAATTACAATTCAATACTAAACAAAAAAAGTTATTATAAAATACTAAATCCATCACATTCTGACTTTTGTATTCCTGCCTCCTAGTAGAAAACTAATCTGGCCAAAAAACAACAACTTCCTTAATTCATCTAGATTTAACCTGATGTTAAGTTATTAAACGGGTTCTTATCTGAAGAGATTGAAAGGGCTTATTGAATGCATCACGCTACTTATGTACTAAAGCATAATATTTCAAAGTGTAAATACAGTTCCTCTTGTTACAGAACCAGGAAATCAATGCATCTATCGAGTATCAAAGAATTTTGCACAAAGTGAAACCGAATTTGCTAGAAAATTAGAATAGCATCGGGAGCCATGAGCATTTTCATGTATATCCAAAAGGGAGTATCACATCACAACGGAAACTAGGTTCTTATCCCACACCTTAACACTCAACAAACATTAGCTGTTTATACAACAATACAACCATCTGTGCTTTGATTGTAGATTATCATGGAAATTTTTCACAGTTTCTTCGAGCATGTAGGGTTAATAATATATAATATTGTACATGCTGAGATTATGGCTTTGTTGACAAGTATTAAGTCATGGAAAGTATGTTCTATGTATGGAACACAGAAATTGTATCAAAGACATAATTTGAACTTGCAAAGTAATAGTATGCTTAACAAAACTGAGATTTAACCTATTTTTATCTCTAGTCTCAACTTGATCCTGTTGCAGACAAAATTACCTTTTTAGACATCTTGACAGATTCAAAAATCTTGGTCACAGATCCAATATGATTGACCAGTTTGTTTCATGAGTATATATAGCAAGCAATGCTGTATCTAATAACTTTTCTCTGGAAAATATTGATGAGTAGAACAAGTGTACCTTGAGAATTCATGAGTAGAATAAAAGAGTACCTAGACATAAAACCGTGGGAAGCACATTAAGTCAAATTTAGAAACTTATAATTTGAAGTTTGAACAGTCCTCAAATATGAATATGTAAAGCTAGCTGTATTTATCCTTAAAATATGAATTTGTGCTAATGTCATGTTGAACAATACATTAATTAATACATAATGAAACTTATATGTCCAAAACAGTTTTAACAATGACCTTCAATAACAGAAACATATCCACAAATGAGGGCTTATAGAAAATGAAACTTAAAGATCCTAAACAGTTTGAACAATGGCCTCCTTCAATAACAGAAACATCTATACATAATTACAGTTGGGTATCTGCTACCACCTGAATCAACCAATACCGGCCTCCGTTGGGAATGTATAACTCCACACAGTGCAGACACTAGTGAGTATCGCATTTCAAAATTGTTGCTGAGTGCCAAAATATTCGGCACAATTTTAATAATATTAGTTTTTCGCATGTTAGAAGAGAAGCTAATCAAGCTGCTCACTATTTAGCAAAACTAGACTCTAACTCGTGCGATGCACGAGTTTTTGTAGAGTTTCATATATAAAATATTAAATTGGCTATATTATTAATCTTAAAGTTACATTTAAACTCATAAACAATCAAACTAAGTGACAATTAAGAGTGATTGACATGCACAATCTCAAAGAAGCAAATTAACGTTTAGTTTGCATCAACAAAAATTAATATGGAAATCAACAATGAATATGGAGTCAAAGTCATTACTTTGCCAAAACAAAGTAATGTTATAGTCTACTATAGTGATTTTTGCAAATAAAAAGTCAGAACAAAAACTTCATGTAATATAATATAGGAGAAATAAAGAGGCCGACAAAATTATAGGAAAAAGTGAAGTTTCTAATGAAAAAATTATCATATGGATGAGTCAAATTATCTACAATTTTAAAGATGCAACTTTAATATCGTAACACGTCGTTAGCGTACACAAAAAAAAATATAATAATAATAAAAAAGAACTACTATCAATAAAGGTAC
>Ga0228711_1012704_pt1 | contig 10204 bp, 3 predicted proteins | sample MedpolnodulmetaG_2_FD_177996 | JGI IMG/M metagenome (GOLD analysis project Ga0228711, IMG submission 177996) | Root nodule microbial communities from Medicago polymorpha collected in Santa Monica, California, United States - brown nodules | ecosystem: Host-associated > Plants > Roots > Nodule...
CAACCAAAAAAAAAAAAAAAAAAAAAAAGCGAAAAACAATCACCCGTTACTCTAATCCGAGAGTTAACAAAAATAATTGGCAGACATGGGCTGCTGAGCCCAATTTTAGAATTTATTTATATAGCGTCTTTGGTTTTAGGTTAAAATGTTGTTGTATGTATATATAACATATAACATATTTGCACCGAGTGAGCGAATGAATTAGAGAATTTGATTCTCGATTCTTTATCGATGGCAGCAGCATCACGGTCACCCAAATCCAATGTTCCAAAAAAGATGGCAACTAGCTCTTATTTACCAGAGGAGTTATGGGATCGTATCTTCAAATTCCTCAACGACGGAGATAACAACTTCTACAGCAATATTGATGAATATGGGATGCTAGATTCTAACCTTTCCGCTATCTCTCTTGGTGACAGTTTTGAATCCCTCTCGGTTGTCTCAAAAGAGTTTCTGTCCATAACCAACCGTCTTCGATTCTCGGTGGCAATTTCCGATCAAACAATCCCTTCCCTTCATCCTCTCTTTCAAAGGTTCCCTAACGTAACATCCCTAAACATCACTCTCAAAGAAAGTGACCTTGATGAGCTTCTTACCCAAATATCCATTTTACCTATAGACCTCAGATCGCTAGCTCTCTACCACCCCGCCACGGTTCCTGTAAATGGATTGCGAGCTTTGTCAAAAACGATGAAAAATTTGATATCTTTTACTTGTTACCAAATTGCTTCGAAGATCGACAAGAATGATCTCTTTTTCATTGCTAATTGTTTCCCTTTGCTTGAAGAACTCATCCTTACAGACACAGGTTATTCCCGGTTTATTTGGTATCTAGATGGTGATGATGAAGATGATGATCAATTGTTGGCACTTCCCAAACTCCGCAAGATTGCTTTATCTCCCAATTTCATGGGTCGACGATCTATTAACTATCTCTGCAAGAACTGTGACCTTCTTCAAGAGGTCACAGTCATTGAGGATCTTCCATCACCTCTCCTTGATATCGACGACGACCAGTACTGTGAGTGTGGGTTTCATTTTCATGAAGATGAAGATGATACTCCATAGTGATATAGTCGGAGTTTTATGATCAAATAATAGTTCAATTAGAATTTGATTCACATTTTGTTTTTTCCAGTATTGAGTTAGACATAATGATTTATCCAACTTCCAGTTTTCCTTTTACTGGCTGCAATGTTTTCTTTTGTAATGAATAATTGTTTTCTTGACTAAAGTTCAAAACATATTCCTTAATTTTTATGCATCCATATTGAATCATCATTTGTAATGAATCTAGCCCTTTAAATATACGAGATTACGAGATGTAAAGCTTTCATTTGAGAGCTTATAAATGAAAGTTGTATAAGAACTTCTGTTGACATTCTTTTTTTCCAGCAGCAACAAAGAAATTCAAACAATTTTCTAACAACATTTTTGAACACTACATATAATGTTCCACTGATTTTATTGGCTTCTAAATTTTGAATTTTGTTTGTTATAGTTTCGTAATTAATATTGAATAACTTTCACTATTATAGTTTTCAATCTGCCAGAAATTGGAAGCATAATACCATTTTTTTCTTTATTTAAGCTTGAAGAGCATAAAAAGTAAAAATGATGCAGGTTCCTTTAACTTTGCTCCTTAGATGCAAATTGAATGTAAAACTGAATTCAAGTCTGTAACAAACACAATCACGTTTGATGTGTATTTTAATTGGACTTCATCTGAATGCATTTGTTGAAGATTAGTTTATTTTGGTTTAACTTTTTTTAGTATTTTGTTTTCCTCTTGATGAATGTATTTGTGAATAATGTCATTGGTTATGAAGATTGGGATTAGAAAATTAACAGTAACAAACTGGCAATCAAATTGAAGAAGAGGTACCAGTTGCAGGGAATGTAGAAGAAAGAGCTGAACATGCCTCACTACAGGTGAATGAGATAGCTTAAATAATACTTCAATACCTACCTATCCACACGAACATATTTACTAAGCCTGACATTCTCAATGAAGATTTCAGAACAATATTTACATATTTAATAGTGACACTCTTATTTGAAAAGATAGTGGTAGTTCAGCCAAATATGGCAACTATGTTGACTTAAAATATATTCTTTTGTTTGAGGCCAAGATTCCTGCGTAATATTAGTATCTAGACCGAGTCGAGTTAGGCTTGGCAATACCTAAGTTTGGTCAGAAAAATTTGACATTTCTCACTTGTTACAAAAAGAATTATATCCACAAGGATGATGTCTTCTTTATAGCTAATTGCTTTCCTTTAATCAAAGAACTCAACCTCGCTTGTCCTAGAATTTATACTTACTTTGATTTTATACTGGATGAAGATGATGATGCTCAATTGTTGGGACTTCCCAAACTCCACAAGATTTATTTATTTGGTATTCTCTTCGGTCACCAATCTATTAACCATCTCTGCCAGAAACTTTGAGCTTCTTCAGGAGGTCATATGGTGATTGGCTGGTTTTCTTGATAGTAGTTGTGAAAAAAGAAGACGTATTATTGTGAAAAGAAGAGGTGCCATGGTTATTTCCATAGCTCAATCCAACTCTTGAAGATCTATGGTTATTGCCATAACTCAATCCAAAGATCTCAAAATCATGGAAATGAATGGACCGATTGGAACATTGAGAACTCATGAAGTTCTTCTCAATGAAGACAACAAACCAGAAAAGGTAAGATGATTACAACTTATGATTTGGCTCTGAATAACTTCAGAATAACTTATACCTGAAAAATAATCAACATAATAGTGGGATGACATACTACAATAGTATGCCATTTATGAACATAATTGTTAGTTAAATTGATCCGCAAGCAAATTGAAAGTGATAAAATTTAATCTTTACTTTTTTTTTTTAAAGAATATTTACTCTTGTTGTCTTTAATTAGTTTAATATGATTCCTTCTTATAAAAAAACTTTATCATATAGATAAATCAAAAATTTCTTCCGCGAATATAAGCAAATAAAATCTGCAAAGAGTATGGTGCAAATATTTAGTGGAGTTTAATATATAAAATAACAAATTAATAGAGCACTGCATTAATGTTAATATTTTCAAAATAGTCATTAGTTTTCAAAATTTTATCACAATGACTTTCTCTTAATGGTACAAAAAAATTTGCTTTCACAAATATTTAACGCTATTTTACATAAAAAAAAATATTTAGTAGAAGCACTATAACGTTGATAAGTATAAAATAGTCATGAGTTTTCAAAATATTATTATATATCAACTTTCTATATGAGTTTTCAAAATATTATTATATATCAACTTTCTAATATAAGTACATAAAAATTTGTCAATGTTCCTTGGATAACGGTGGCAGACATGTTTTCTTTAGGTTGGGGTGAGGGGGGAAAGGCTTGGAAGTGGCGGAGGAGGTTGTTAGCTTGAGAAAAAAGAGAGTTGGTAGGGGAGTGGCATGGTCTTCTTCTCAATGTTTTTTTGCAGGTTGACGTATCAGGTTATTCAGTTAGAGGCGCTTATTAGTTTTTGATAAATATTGAACGTCATGATCGTTCTATTTTTTCGGACTTAATTTGGTATAAGAAGGTTCATTTGAATGTGTCCTTAATTGTTTGGTGTCTTCTTTGCCACCGGCTTTCTACCAAGGACAACTTATCCATAAGGGGCATCATTCATAATAATTCCCAGCTTTATGTGTCTAGTTGTGGTGCTATTGAAACGGTCCACCGCCTGTTTTTAGAATGCAATTTTTTCGGAACTATTTGGCATCAAGTTCGTCAATGGATTGGTTTTTCTTCATTGGATCCTAATCAAGTATCTGATTATTTTATTCAGTTTAGTCAATCAGCAGACAGCTCTAAATCTCGATGTTCGTCTTTGCAGCTAGTTTGGTTCTCTGTTGTTTGGGAAATTTGGAGAGAAAGGAATAATAGACTTTTTAATAATAAGAAAGACTTGATTTATTAGATCTTATACAATATAAAGTGTCTTTCTTATTGGTTGCTAAAGACAAAGAATGTGTCTTTTGCTTTTGGGTATCAGAGTTGATGGTCTAGCCCTTTTAATTGTTTGGGAGTTGGATAATACTTCTTTTTTGCTTCTGTTTTTCATTGTGTAACATTGTGTTAGATAAAACTCTTTTGTTGGTGATATATTCCCTTTTAGTTTCTTATAAAAAAAAACATAAAATTTGCTTCCGCGGATATAAACAAATAAAATCTACAATGAATGTGAATCCGTAGATATAAAAAAATAAAATTTGCAACGGATGTGGTGCAAATATTTATCTGATATTTACATATAATTTGGTCAAGTAGTCTAGTTGCTAGAATTCACCTTTTAGGTGAATAAGTGGGGTGTATTGGGTTCGAACCCCGCCCCTACAAATAACAATGCATTGTCTTTGCATACTGTATTATGCTCACTGGAACACCCAATTTTTTTTTATAACAACATTACATTAATACTGATAATTTTCATTTTATATCTTCAAACTTTTAATAATATTACAAATATAATTGATTATTATATAATTACCATAATATTGCACGACCCGTGTGAATACACGTGTCTTTTACTTAGTTTTTAAGTAAAAGTGAAACTCTTCATACATGTTTTTATTGGTTACAAAAGTCTCCATACATTTTGTTGGGAAAAAAGTCTCCATAAATATGATAAAGAGATAAAACAAAATAGTTCAAAAAACGTTAAATATGTTTTTGATATTTATAAATATACCAACTTTTTATTTTAGTCTCTCTAAAAAATTTCTTTGATTTTTAGTCCCCTAAAAGTTTTTCATCTTCTCTTTTGGTCTCACCTTTTAAGTAAACTCATATGTAGAATTCATATTTTTTAATAAATTTTTGCATAAAAAGTTTTAAATATTACAAGAATCTTTCTAAAAAAATAGACTTTCTTAACAAAACATAAATTAAAATTTTTGCGGTTAAAAATTCATAATTAATTCATGTTTTGTTAAAAAAAACAAAAAAAAAATTGGGAGAAAATTTTACAATATTCTGCACAATTTCATTGGAAAATACAAAGGGTACACATGATTTATCTAAAAAATAGGGACAAAAGTGGTGATTGAAAATTTTATATATAGACTAAAAGTCGAACGGAAATTTTGAAAGGACTAAAACGAAAAGTTTATATATTTATATGGAACAAAAACATATTTAACCCAAATAAAAGGTGGATTCTAGGATGAGGGCTCAACTAAGTCCCTCACCGGTGTACCACTAATTTTTGACCTTTAGATTAAAAAGACTCACACAATTTCGTTGTTCATTACCGCACTGAATATTATGTTCCACTCTCTCTTCCCCACCAAACTTCGTACCTCTCTCAATGATGTTTATGGTTACATTTTTTCTCTCTAAAAACGGTTTTTATTTCTCATTGTTTGCAAGTTGTGATTTACTTAACCAATTGAATTAAAGAAAAACAATAAGAAGAACTTACGAAGGTTCATAATAAAGAGAAGAAATTAGAATGTTGTGTGACATCTTAAGGGCCATGAAGCCTGCCTCTTATATATTAATTGTTTGATTTATCATTTACTCTAATTCAAATTTTTTTATGTTTGAAACTTTGGCAAGAAAATAAGAATACAGAGAGAAAAAAATAGCCTGGTGGAAAATAATGAAACAATTCTTGAATCTTAGCCATTTTATTTGAATCTGAACAACATCCTTGGTTTTTGACCGTAATTGCGGTGGCCAAGATTTTGGATATGTGATCTGGAAAAATCGGGAGAGACAAGAGGGGAGAGTGAAGCTAGGGATATAGTGTTTCCACTTTTATGGCTCTATTCAACTATTGATAATGGTTTAATTAAATATATTGAATTTAGTTAATGATACGAGGTTGAGCTACATGTGGTTTGGAACAAGTTTCACAAGAACGTGAACAATCCTTAAATTGAATATTTTGTTGGAAATTTAGGTCTAAATAAAAACAGATTTCATAAAGTACGTTCAATAATTATGAATCAATAGCGGAAGCAAACAAAACATTGAACATGATTATGATCGGCGGATCTACGACATGTTTGATTTATCAAGAATATCAAGAAATAGGGTATTAGGAATACCTAGATGAAGCTTTGATGACAGTCCTCTCAACAACAACGATAAACAGAGAGAGGAGATGATCATATGAAACACACTAAAATAGGGTTAGCGGCGGCTGATTTGGTTCTTCCTCAACCGGTACCTTTATGCCTCAAGTTCTCTTCAGATGGGGAGAAGAGAGAGTTTTGCCGTGTACGGTGTATTGGGGACCATAGCCTCTTTTATATTGGATGACCATCAGGTTTCCCATTATTCCGTTAATGGGCCATCCGGACATTCACTCATTGAGTCCATATCAACTAATTAAACATTTAATAACTAATATAATTATTATTATGATATTTGCCCACATAATGATATTGGAATATAATTAAATAATAAAATATTCCAACATATTTTCCTTCAAATTGGCTTCGAAGGATTTTTTTGGTAGTAAATTTATTGTCTTTTTTTACCTTGTAGTGCCGCTGCTGACAGAAAATTCTCTGTGCTGCTGCTGCAGTGTAGTCTATTGAATTCCGTGTAGTGTATCAACTCAAACATGGATAATAGATTGTTTTGCGGCCGATCGTATATAAAATTCATTGAATTGGTTTGAATTTCTTTGGATATTGAATTGGTTAGCTTAACCGTAAAGTTGTCATTTCAAAAACAACTCTAATGAAACCACCATTTTCTTGTGTTTCTAGTACCTTGATGTTCACGGATCAATCACCACTGAAGATTTAATTGAGAAACAATGATTGATAAATATTGATTGCAAGAAAATCAACGACTTCAAAAGATATACTCTTTTTGAGCAAAATGGATCTTACTTGTATAGTAACAATTTTCGTGATGGAATATCATATACTCAGGAGTGAAAGCATGAATGGATGCATATAGTGTATCTACACTTAATGCAGTCAAAAAATGTGTTCCAAAGGGTGATAAAAACCTATGAAAATGTGTTTTATGTGGTGTAGACCACCGGCCAAAAACACTGACTTAGTTTGGATTATATAATCCAAACTCCTCCCTTAGGCTTTCGAATTATATAATCCGAATTTATTCGATAATGAGGTTAAAATGAGAGAAACCTTGTACTTTATGTAGGGTGAGGGTATATTGGGATTATATAATCTTAAGATGTTCAGGACAGGATTTTTTCCTATGGTCCACATTACACCGACAATTTCTTTGGTCCAGGATGCCCAGATACCTCTATAAATAGGTGTTCCTTTTTTCATAACCAGTAACCCACACCAAAAAATAACATGGAAAACTCTGTTTTTCATCCAAACACCTAGCAAGCTACAGTTTACTACAACAGGGGAAACCACCCCATCAGTTTAGGATTCGCACTGATGTCACCTTCTCCGGGTTGAAAGGTCGGCTGGATCAAATCAACCGCCAACTCAACTACAGAGACCCACTGAGGGTGGACGGTGTTGAGTATCGACGTCCATCGACTGACTCAGCTGGAAGTGTGCGGTTTAGCCGGATGAAGCTCATGAACAACGACGACGTGAGAACCATATTCGCGATCTTTAATGAGTACAGTACTAGAGGACTGATCGAGTTGGACGCTTGTTGGTCAGATCTGTTGAACAAATTCAGAAAAAGTTTGATCCGACCAATGAACTACGAAGAGATCAGGGCACTCTTGGACGCACATGAAGACATTAGTTTAGATGATTCGTAATCTACTATGTTTTATTTTATTACGTGTTTTATGTTGTTCTTATTACGTGTTTATGTTGCCGAATTATGTTTTATCAATGTTTGTTGTATGTTGTTGAATTAAGTTTTTTTTTTAAAAAAACTTAAATTAAATTGTTTTATTATGTTTCGAATTATATATATATATACACCGAAGATCTTCGGCTAACCGAAGATTTTAATAATGCCAGCAAAAAACTATTCCCTTAACCTTGCGCTACATATGAGAATTTTCAATAATAGATTGATATATTCTTTAAACTTTTATCATGTTTTACTTTACGCTAAAAAAAATTCATTTAAACACATGGATTGAATTAATAGTGTAAGGTCATTCATTAAACACATTCTTATAGGGTGTAAGTGCAACTCAGATTATATAATCCTAACTCATTCAACGTAGAATTCTTTTTTGTGATCCACATTGCACCGACAGTTTATGTGGTCCACAACCCCTAGATACCTCTATAAATAAGTGTTTATGCTTTCATTACCAATAAAACACACAAACAAACCAAGAAAACCATGGAAAATTTAATCATTGTGCTGAAGATATTTCTCACGCGGTCGCAAATAGATAGCTCTCTATTTGACTGCGTGATAAAGATCTTCAGCATGTTGTCAGAAATATATAGATAGGTAGATACAAAGCATGATGAAGTTTTGAATTTGAACTTGATCTAGTTGCAGATCTACTCCCGAAGAGGTTCTTATGAACTTGGTCCAGTTGGCCTACCAATTGAAATATGTCAGTTAGCAGGCCGCAGGATCAAGTTCAAAAGCACCTCTCCGAACACCATCCTAAAAGATTGTGTGGTTTTAAGTTGTTTACTAATGCTTTTATGCCTTTTTTAAAATAAAATAAAAAATCTATGTCACCCACCATGAAAACCCTCTGGAAAAACATATTCTGGTGCTATTTCGATTATATAATCCGAAATAGTCCTAGACAGTTTCAAATTATATTATCCAAATACACTCAGTTTTTTTTTATGGTGCATTAAGGTTTGGACGGTCGGTGGAGTTTAATGAATTTTTGGATGGTTAGACTGTGGAAAACGTTTTACTTGACTTTACTTATGACCTAGGACTTGTTTTAGACTATAAATAGGCTTGCATCTTCAACAAATTCCTTCATTCTTTACTTCACCACTTTTTTAGTTTTTTAGGAGTGTTTGTGGTGTCATGGTCATTGCTGACCGTTCATATAATCCATGCAATTACTTTGCAGCTTATATGAGGATTATACAACGGTCGGTAGAGACCGTTGATAAAACAATTAAGAGGCATAGTCATTGTTTTATCTAATTAAAGGTTATGTACTTTGCTCTGAAAAATTAACTTATATGAATAAGGACAATTTTGATATGAAAAGGATGGCCATAGAAGGGTGTGGTGTAACTTTGGGGAGGAGTAGGGGTGAGAAAAAGAGAAGGGACGAAAGAAGGAACCAATGAATGGCAAAAGAAGAAAAACACAATCCCCCATCACATGTACCTAATTCTGTGTTTCATTACATAAAGATGTAGTAATGGTAAGGAGGAACGGAGAAGAAATCTGAATAAAAAAAAAACTAATGAATAAAATAGTGTAAAATGTTGTAGAGACCAGATTATGTGGGACATTGACTAGATGTCCTCATCTTTATAACTATGACATTTGCATTGAAAAACTTTTCTAAAACCAATGGCATATGCACTAAAACCTTAAACAAGCAGTGATAATATATTCATCTACAAAATATCTCATCACGAACAATGTACTATACTTTAGGGGGGATTAAAGTAATTTTAATGTAAACATTAACAGCGTGGACAACGGTGTGCAACTTCTAAAAAAGTCGATAAAAATACAAATAAGCTAACACTGATCCTACATTGTATTTGTCTATCTGAATAAAAAAAAACGGATGCAGGAGCGCATACAAAACATGGAATAATTGATACAGTCTTCTCCCAAAAACTCAGGAGCCATTCGAATCCCCTATTTTTCATTACAGTTTAAAGAATATCTTTCGTTAAATATTCTCTATCGAAAGTCGAAACACTGAAATTTATGACGTGCCAACAAATCCATCCCTAGTTGGAAACAGATCACTAGCATTATGCTCCAAATCGCATCCCAAAACTTAATCAATTAGGCACTGCAGTAAACAAAAAAATGTTACATTTGTGACCAAGATAAAACCTGTTATTATAAAGCATCACACTTGTGAAAAATATTAATGAAATCATCATTTTCTGCTTCAATTTCATGTCTCTGTTTAAGTATTATATGCAAACACTGTATTTGCAGTTCTGATAAACTTTGTACATCTACTTAAACTATTAAGACCATAAACTACGAAGAAAAAGTATCTTACTGTATGTGGAGGTGTCAATTTGTTCAGGAAGCTCCTTTATATCAACCTCAAACCTAGATTGCACCTGAA
>Ga0228711_1012709_pt1 | contig 10201 bp, 5 predicted proteins | sample MedpolnodulmetaG_2_FD_177996 | JGI IMG/M metagenome (GOLD analysis project Ga0228711, IMG submission 177996) | Root nodule microbial communities from Medicago polymorpha collected in Santa Monica, California, United States - brown nodules | ecosystem: Host-associated > Plants > Roots > Nodule...
TATATATATATATATATATATATATATATATATATATCTCAAAATCATATTTTAGTTAATACACTTTGTAATTGTTTTGGTGCTTTGTTTCTATCTTGTGAACTCCTTGTAATTGCCTATTTTTGTCGCGCATTGTGTAGATGAATACTTTTAGCTAATAATCTCATCCTTTGGCTATTTTAGTTACACTTACTTCTAACTAAACTTGTAAAAAAAAACTTATTTCTAACTAATTTTCTTTTAGGGAACTAAAATCAATTTTGTAAACTCAAATTTTTATCACTACATATCCAAAGGGAAGTTCAACCAAACATATATATATATATATATATATCAAAATCATTTTTTTTTAAAATCAACCACACTCTCGATATTTTATGAAGGGAAGTTCAACCATTAAACATGAGGGGAGAAAAAGAGTTGAAATTATAAAAAAAATGTTAAATTACATCGAAAGTCTTTTAAGTTATTTAATTATAGCAAATTGGTTATTTAAGGTTTTTTTGGTACAACTTAGGTCCTTTAAGTTAATTAATTGTAACAAGTCGGTCATTTAAATTTTTTTTCGTACCAATGAGATCATTTAAGTTATTTAATCGTAACAATTTTAAAATGTCAAATCTTAAAAATAAAAATTATGGCAAACTTAAAAGTTACAATTAAATAACTTAAAAAATCTAAACTTTACAAAAAATAATTTGTTATAATTAAAAACTTAAAAACATAAGTGGTAAAAAAATTTTTAAAGACTTATTATAACTAGCGAAAGACGGGCACTCGTGCCCGTCTTTCCGCTCTTTTTATTGCGCTAAAGTTTGAAAATTATGAGCGTTGTTTTCTTTATGAAATTTTGATTTTGATTAAAACTAAAAATATAAATGTTTGTTGTTTTTAAGTTATAACAAACCATTATAACCATGATTATCTATTTCATTGACACCAAAAATATAACAAAAAAAATAAATCTAAATTCTTTTTTTTAACGACGCTAACAACAATCTTTATTATAGATTCCTAGAAAAAACAATCTTTATTATATAAAAGTTGTCTAATATAACTGGGACAATGAAAAAAGTATAAATATATTTATGGAGTTTGTTACACTTTTAAAATGATAAAAAAAAATACATATATTTATATCATGTTTGTTACATTTTTTAAAAATATTTAAATTTATTTTTATCTATTTAATAAATGCGTTATTTGTTCTAAAATTTGAGAGTACAAAAATTGTCCTGTAACTTAACTCGCACAATATATGTAAGGTCTGGGTGTGAATCTCGACACCATAAAAAAACAGAGTACAGTTAAATAACTTAAAATTCTTAAATAAGTGATAGTGATTTACTCAAACAAAATAAAAATCTTGTACCGGAAATCTGGAATATGCCTTATTGGCAACCTAAAAATTCGTTTAGGAACCTCTATCTATCTTCCACGTAACGATCTGATCTAAATCAAAATACAGAATATTCCATTTTCACCGCTTCCAAACCCCTTTATTTCCCCCAAATTTTCAAACCCTAACATCGCAAATCGACGTTTGTATCTTTTCAAATTTTCAACAAACCAATCAATTTTCGTCTTCTTTCTCTTCGGTACTTCAATAATTCACTCCTATTTCTAATTTCAATTCAATTTCTTTCATTTTCACATGATTTGATTTCGCAATCTGTTATATAACTTTCTAATCTCGTGAAATTTTCGTAATCTTCGATTAATTTTACCTTGCAGTGTTCTAGCTTCGATTATCGCTGTCAAATTTGAATTATTGAAACGTAGTTCATCATGAAGTTCCTGGAATGTGCTCCTTTGGATCGGTAATTGAAATTTTGAACGAATTTGAATTGAGTTTTGTGATATTTTGTTGCATAATTTTGGTATATGATAAGAGTCTGGTAAAAAATATTTTCAGGCTTAGCGATTTCTTGAGTAATTTGAATCTGGGAGAACGTACTATCAAAGGATGCATTGAAGCTTATAGTTGTAAGAATGAATTGGTGACATAAATGAAAATTGTTTTTTAGATTTTGTTGGGGTAGTGAATAATGTTAGTTGTATTTTATGCATAGGTAAACATTCTGGAGCAGATAAGAAACTCTCTATCAGTTTGAGTAATGAGGTAAGCCGAATTTCACATCCCTACAAAATGTTAATGCAGCTGAAGCTGGTTTAGTAAGTGTTAATACTTAATAGGATAATTAAGGATATTGTTAATTAATTTAGCAACCTGATTCAGTGTTTGTTTGGTTTTGGTGACAAAAATTGATCTTGAGTGAGTTAATTCTACGTACAAAATTGATTCTCGTTAAAACTGAATTGAATACAAAAAAATACAATTTCTAACTTTAATTAGAATCAATTTTTGAGACAAAATCAATTATACTCTAGAAGAACCAAACATGTCAAAATCAATTCTATACCTCTGGAATCAATCTTGACTCCTCCAAAAGTGGAATCAAACATACACTTAACAAGTATTAAAAGTAGAATTAAAGATTTTGTTAATTAAGGATTTTTTTGCTAATTTAATTCTCCGTGTTTTAAACTTAGTTGCTTATCTGTTCATGCTCATGCCATATGACATGCCTGTGGCACTTCAATTTATTTAATTTTTGTTGTTGTTGTTGTTGTCAATTTATGAATTATTTATTGAACTTCTTAAATTTCAGATTCTTGATTATCTTGGAAAATCATCTGACAATGACTCTCCCTCACCGGTTAACTCCTTATCCTCACCGGTTGACTCCTTATCAGCCAGAACCAGGTAGCCATTACGTACTACCTAGATAAGTCTTGCAAGAGAAAATTATTACTGAGAATTCTCTCGCATGTTTTAATTATATGTTTTTTCCAGCCGGAAGACATTGGTTTACCTAGTTCTTGCCCTCTATCACATGTATCCAGATTATGACTTCAGGTACCTTAGTATCTTATGATGTATTGAAGATTGTCCATATAATAAAAAAACTTAAAAAGAAGGATTATGGGTAATGCTATTGTCAGCTTAGACTGCGACATGGCAACCCGCTATATAATCCTTTTTATTTCATTGGGAGTGTTGTCAAAAGGCTTGACAGACAGTTAAATACTGTTGCTCTTGAAGCTGAGAGTTCAAGTCTCTCCATTTCCCAAATTACTATTGTGGTCAAATAAGTGGTTTAACAATTTTGCTTTTACTTTGTGTTTCTGCTATTGCATCCTTCTTTTTATTTTTCCTATAATACCATACGCGTATAATGGTTTTTAGCGCAGTTAAAGCTCACCAGTTTTTCACAGAGGAATCATGGGACAGTTTTAAGCAGATTTTTGACGCCTACATGTTTGAAGCCTCAAAGGTGCTACTATTAAACATTGTCTTTTTGTTGTTTTAAGATTTCTTTAAGTATTTGCAGGCGTTTAATGTGCAAAAATCTTATAAGCACCTTGGATGTCAGGGCATAAGATGCTTGGGGTTAAAATTTGTGCTTTTTTATACAAGATTTCCATATTTAGTATTACCTCTTAGAGTACTAGGCATTGTTTGGCAATAGTTTATGCTCCTTTCAATGTCTAAAAATACTTGTATGATTTAGGAGGTACAAAAGGAGTAATGATAAGTGCATAATATGATAATACCATGATACAGAATACAAAGTACTAGCTCATATTTAACTAAATACTACACTCTTATTGTATCATATTAAGGACACAAATCGGTAGAAATAATGGGACATTAAGAGATCATTTGAAAAAATCTTATATGCAATAATGTCATCACTGATCACGAGGCTCTTCAAATTAGCACTTAAATTAAGATGAAGATGGCCCAGCAAAACATGATTGAAAAGGCAACCCAGGGACTCTAGATATATCTAAGGGACGAGTGTAGTTGGAGGATAAAAAGAAAGCTTGAATCATCATCAGGCTGAAGAGCTTGTATAATTGTTACATGACAGAGTAGAGTGGTACGTTTGCATACTATACATGCAACTTAAAGAATAAAGAAATACCTGAGCCAACTGAGAGAAAAAAAAACTCAACTGATTAAGTAGGAAGCACACTTGGTTTGACGAGTCCAAACAAACATGGCAAAGTGCAGCCCAAGGGAGCCAAAACAGCTTGGGAAGGGGATGATCAAGGGGAACTAAGAAAGGTTGAATCTGATAGGAGACACAAAGGAAAGACAGTGGGAGGCCACAGTGCCAAGGAAGTGCGCATCACACACTTTCTCACATGACGAAGGTTAAACTTACAGTATCCGGGAACCATCATACCGTTGCTCCTGCTGCAACGCCATCACCTTAGTCACTTGGTGGGTTTTTTTACACTAGAGAAGGACGACACAATCCCAAATTAGCGGCAGACATTGCATGATGTGAAAGCAATAGGATAGAGAATCTGATGGTTGAAGAAAACATGTTTTGAGGATAGATGGAAAGTAGAAGTGCAAATTAGAGATAGCAGTTTTTTAAGAAGATAGAAATGGGAGGGACATTTTGATGATTAGGGTGGATGCAGACATTTTACTACCTAAAAGCAGACTTATTGAAGAAAATGATTGAAGCTGGGAGAGGGTGCTACAAAATGTCCACGTAGTGCACCTATGAGAAGTGACTACAAAGCAAAACTGAAACAGATCTCTGTTATATTTTTGAACAGAAGCTGGATGAGTCCACTGTAATGGCTAGCAACATATAACAAAATGGAAACTAGATTTCTTAGTTCTTACAGTACAAAGTCCACCAAGTTTGGGAGAGCCACGGGAATTGGAAGAAAATAATCATGGAGATAATTAGATCTTTACAATAAGGTAGGGCTCTAGTTAGTGAAATAGTGATAGTGTAGCTAGGTTATTGAGGATGGTACCACATTGATAATACATTGTGTTGAAATTACATGGTTAAAGTAAGGAAGGGAAAAAGGGTGAAAATAATTTTGAGAAATGGAATCTTATGTATAATGATGTGATACCAGATACGAAATGCTTATCTTTTTTATGCTAGTACTAGATTCCTAGTCTTAATCATATCAGGAAATATACTGTGTCCGTGACATCTGGAGCCCAATCTTAAGTTATCATTTAAGATGCTCTAAACTATTTTAAGATACAGTAGTGATGATTTTATTAGATGTTTATTTACGTGCTAATCAATTCCTCGTTTTTTTATTCAGTTATTAATATATTACACTAAACTATACATTTTCCTGTTGTTATTATACCAAATCATAAACCTATAATGAAGGGAACTTACACTTCCCCCTCTAAGAGAAACTTTAATTAGTAAGGTCTCAAAGTAGGACAAGTGAAGGTTGGGAGTTGTTAGTGTCGCTCCCTAGTAAGCTCAGCTATGTGTTATTTTGCTTGTGATTTGCCTAGTCTGTGTTGATTTTCAATCAGTAGTTCTGCACAGTTTGTCAAGTGCATGAGGGTTGGGATGATGAACATCATACTTGTGGGGACTCCTTGTCCTTTTACATTAACTAACGTCAATGCCTCAATGGTGACAATGGAACTTTGTGAAAACTTTTTTACTAGTAAATATCAAGAAAATACTATCTAAAAAAACAGTATTGAAGAAGAGGACAAATATAATTTTAGGGATTTTTTTTTATGGAACGTTGTAAAATAGTGAGGGGAGGTAAGTGACGGTGATTCTAATTATGTTTATAAAAACATAATTAGAATTATAAACTTTAATGTGCACAATGATTTTCTCATTTTTCTATATAATTTCTAATCAATTGGTAAATTAATTATCAGTCCCCAACCACAATCTGGCCAGTTTGGTAACCATCCAGGTTTGCTCAATAATATTCACTCTTGTTTGGTCAAGTACTATACTGTTACCAGAGCAGTATAGTACTGTCAGAGTGCTCAAGAACAACTATGTCCTCAGGCATCTAAGATTCTCGCGAACTGGAAAAGGCATATCTCATCCCCCAGAATGAACATCTTAGCTGGATAGAGGGCAGTAGGGCACTATGGTTTCTTTTATTCCTTTATTGACATTAATTATAGTGTGTTGTGGATTCTACATATCTCATTCTGTCTGTCATTCTTTTGTTGGTGCAAAAATTGTATTGCATGGTTACTTGTGATACTAATGATTAGTTTTGCTACTGCAATTTAAGGCACCTTTGGTTTTGGATGACTTGTCTACTGCAGGAATGGGCTGAAACCTTTGGGGGTGTTTCTCTGCTGGATGCCTTGTTCAAGGCCGTTGATGAGGTGAGTGTCATTTAGAACATGAATTGAAGTGATATCTAGAGAGGCTTTTTTGTGATGTTTTATTTTGTGATGCAGGTGGTGTCATTAGACGATTGTGAAATTTATGGTTATTTACCAGATTCTGAGGCAGATCCGTTACCAGAGAGAGGAGCCATGTAATTATTTTTTTTGCTGCATATGCTTAAAATATTAGCACCACAATAACAATTATAGATCATTCTAATAACCATCTTTTTGTTTTCTGCAGCTGGTCCTTTAATTTCTTGTTTTACAATAGAAAGCTTAAGCGGATTGTGACTTTTCGTTTAAGCTGTTTTAGGTGAGTGAAGATTTTATAATCTTCATTAAGTGTCTAGTTACATTTTGTTTGCATCTTTACTCATTGTTTGAACAATGCTGTGTGTGGCAGTAACTTGATTGCTGATGGATTTTCTTTCGACGAGATACGCGACGAGTACGATGAAGAAATATTCGCTGACATGGATATTTGAGTTAACATAATATCTATTATGTTAGCATATCCAGACACCCATCCTCCAATGTGCAGTTTCTGTAGTGCAAGATCTTTGTGCAGTTCTGTAATATAATGAGTTTATGTGGCGCCCTAGTCATAGATGTGGTATTTCTAGGTTGCTACTTGCAACCCTTCATGTATGCATGTTGTAGATTTAGCATATCATACTATCTTAAGTGTCCATGGTAGATTTGGAATCTGTACCTATATTATATGTGCATGTAGCTAATCTTAGTCGGGACACCTGTAGTGCAGTAATAACAAAAACGTACTTATTCGTTGGAGCCACGATTGTTAATGGGATATTAATAAAATACATTACTCAGAAATTCTGTCTAATACACCGTAATTTATTTTTGGTGAATGAAGACAAGGTGTTTGATCGACAATGGAATTAGGATGATATATCTTTTTTGCGTTTCCAGAATATTTGACACCCGAGTGAAGTCTAGATCATGGATCATAAGTCATAACACAATGTTGAGAAATGTAGTAATGTGACCACTTCTGAAAGTGATGTGGATATGCCTCAGATGGTTGTGTGTGTATGTGTAAAGTATAACACACAAATAAGCATTTCATTTTTGACCATTTAGTGAACTGGATCTCATAATACTTAAATCATTTGAAATATTTACCGTGTTGGTCAAATAGCTCTGTATCAAACAAATTTATCTTATTTTCAAAAACAAAACAAAAAAATCATCTTGTAATAACTTTGTATATCAAACAAAAGGATACAAATCAATAAATTTTCATTAAAAAAATAAACATCGTAATCTAAATTTGTCGTCTTAATGCTGATATGCTTGTTTGGTTGTATTAATTAATTGGAAAGTGCAAAGTGGTTGTGTACGTGTCCATCGGTCTACTTAACTAAGTGGAGAAAAAGAACAGCAAAGATAAATACAGTATTACAGTAAGATATATTTTCTGTCACCTTTTACATGATCATATGAGAATAACAAGTGTACTTCTACCTCTTTTTCTTTTGTTATCTTCTAATAATTTAAGTCACTATATTATTTATACATACACATTAAAAGGATAAGATATGATCGCAAATTTGTCTAGGAATCTGGCTCAGATGGACGCGGTTTAGTTTGGTGACACTTGGTTTTGATGTTCTTGACATTGTCTGCCTACTACTTTAACAAACCGTGCCTTGTTTTAAAAGGCTATTTATGTGTTTTTTCTGTATGGGAAAAGCTATTTGTGTATTGTTTATGGTTTGCCTGGGTTATACATATGGTTTTATAAATTGGATTAACAAAAGTGATGTATATCATTCTTAAATTATATGTATCCTAAACAATGGCCTTGAATACACCACTATGGAGCGACATTTATGAACAACGATGATAAATAAATAGACATATTTAGATTTCATACATGTATATAATTAGAAGAGTTTCGACGACACACACTTTGTCTTTGACACTAATTTTTAATGCACTCTCTCAATTAAAATTCATAGTAGTTCCACCACATCAGGTGCGTTCCATATATATTTTGGTGGAATACTCATGGATTTTAACAAGCACAAGAGAGTGTTAAAACATGTGTATTAGAGAATATATTGCTAGCATTGTTCATATAAATTTGGTGTGTTGTTACATTCAATTTATCGTATAACACAATAACATAAACATGTAATTCTCTCGGGTCTCAGTGATTCACTATGTACACATATGTTTGGTTGTATTTTGGAGGAGTTAAAATTGTTTCTAGTTTTGAATGTTCTGAAGTATAATCAAAGAATTCTTTGTTGGGAGTTTCTACGGTACACCCTTAAATTAAGGTGTATCGGTACACCTACGTAAATCTATAAGTTAACGATAATTTTTATGTAATAAATAGATATTTATCGACTTTTATATTTTAGAAAATATTATCCCATAAGAAAAAACATCATTTCATTTTTTGTAAGAATTATACTAAATTTTTTAACATTTTATTAAAAAAAATCAATATTCACTATTATGAGTAATAAAAAAAATTTGAATTTTGCTTTGCCGACACTTTTGAAAATAAAATATAATTATTATAATTATAAATGATAGAAAATATTTTTTCTAAAGAAAATAAATCATTAAACTATTCATTTAAATACACGGGTATACCGATACACTCAAAATTTTCGAGTGTACCATAGAAAATGCCTTGTTTCTAACTTAAAACTAGAATCTGTAGTTTTTTCTTCTCCAAATAATTTTTAGATTGGATAAAAAGGTTCCATGTGTAAGACCTTAGAACCATACACATGTCCCGCAACTACATAATTATAATATCCAATCAAGGCACATCACTCAGCTTGAAGCCAAGACAGTATCATGCATGCATATATTGAAATAAAATATTATTTATGGACACTTTCATTGCATAGTAAATTCATTCAAGTTCAATTTCAAGAGGATGACCACTTATATATAAATACACAACAGAATAAAAAGCAAGTGTCCATCCAATATCTTATGGCATGCTTAAGCTTAAACCATGCCTTTTTCACGCATAAGTCTTTCCATCACCCCAAAATAAGATCTCATAGCTTTAGGGATAATGGTAATATATAGATACTTTACATCCTAGCTATCAGCACAAAATTATTCGAAAACAATATGCACTATAAAGTTAAATTCCTTGCAAAATAACCCTCTTAAGTCTTAACTTTGACCCATGTATATTTATTGTTCTCCACAAATCCTTAAATCTCTTTCTCTTCTCTATTATTTCATTAACTGTACTACCATATGCTATTTTGTATTGATTATCTGATTGTTTTGGTAGGGAAGCCAGCAAAGAGTAGCGTTGATGCAAACTTGAGTGTCTTAAAGGAAAAAATTCAACAAGTAAGAAAGATGGAGAGGCTTACACTTACACATACATGTGGGTGGAATTATAAGCTTTATTATGATTGTAAGTGCAAGAAAGATTGTATAGTATCACGGTCCATAGAGATTATGGGATTGGCATTTAGTGTAATTGGGCTTGTTTTTCTCATTGGTTCTCTTAGCATCTGCCTTGTATCCCTCCTTGTTCATTTGTTCATATATGAGTGATATCTATACTAAGAACGATGTTTTAAAAAATAAAAATAGATGAATAAGAACCGTCATTTCCTCATATGATGGTTAGTTGTTTCTAGGTTGTTTTATTGAGAAGGGATCTCACCATTTCTTAAAAGAAATGAAGGGCTCCACTATTAAAGTTTTATTAGGGCTGACAATAAATCGAACCAACTCAATTAAAGTTTATAATTCGATTCGATAATTGATTCGTCGAACTTGGTTCATGAATCAAATGAACCGAACTTGAGTTGAAAATTAAGTTCGTCAACTAATTGAGCTGAACTTGAGCTATATGTAGTTCGACTCATTTGGTTCACGAGATGACTCGATTATATATATAACACTTAAAAAAAATTAAATTTATAGATAATTGATCATATATATATATATATTATATATATATATATA
>Ga0228711_1012711_pt1 | contig 10199 bp, 10 predicted proteins | sample MedpolnodulmetaG_2_FD_177996 | JGI IMG/M metagenome (GOLD analysis project Ga0228711, IMG submission 177996) | Root nodule microbial communities from Medicago polymorpha collected in Santa Monica, California, United States - brown nodules | ecosystem: Host-associated > Plants > Roots > Nodule...
ATGCAAGGTCGGGATTCCCCGGACAAAAAAAAAAAAAAAAAATCTGGTCTTTTGTTAAATTATCCTTTTACATTACTAAGGGCAATAACGTAATTTAAAGTAAAACTTATATATAGGCAAAACAAGGTCGGGGTTCTCCTCTCATAACCGTAAAAACAACAAAAACACACCTTCATCTTCTTCCACCTTCAAACCATAGAAATCTTTCATGCAATTCAAGAAACAAATCACCCAATCCATCATAAGGCTATATAAACTTAGAAAAAGGAAGATTGAAGCTTAGAAAGACAAAATTAATCAAGGGTTTGAGAAAGAACATGGTAATTTGGGGGTTTTGAAGGTAAAGAGAAGAAAAGTTGGGAATCAAGGAAATTGAGAGCAAACATCAACATCATTCATCCTAAGTATCAAAGGTGGGTTCCTTTCCCTTATTCCTGATTATTTTGAGATTAAGGGTTTGAATTTGGGTTTTGGGATTTTAATATATGAAATGAATGTGAAAATCTTGGAGCATGCATGTAGTATCAGTATGATTAAATTATTGCATATATGCTTTTGAGTAATTATCTCTAGAGTTAGGATTCCTCAGTTGTAGTTTAACCTCTGCCCTCTTTGTAACATGTGGCTGATTTGTATTCAAAGTCTCATTTAAGTTTTGTAACTTTTTCGATGTTAGGTCAAGTTGATAAATCCATTTTAATGTATGATCAAGGACTTCAAATTCAGATCCAAACGTTAGGTGAAACTGATCCACGCGTTATAGTAGACTGGTGTTTAAGGGAGAAATTTAAGTTAACTTAGAGTTATAGTAGACTGGTGTTTTGAAGATTAAACGGATTTTAGGATCGAGAATTATTTGGGATTTCGGCATATGGAAGACCGTAGCTATTATGTGGAAGTTAAAGAATGTAGGTTTGAGTATCGAAGGATTATATGTTTTCATTCTACGAGATATCTTACGTAAATAATCTGGAACCCGAAATAGGTAACCTATCATCGACTGAACCTAAGATTGGAGAAATATTGATGGACTAGAAGGATATGGTGATGAATGGTATTAAGCAGAACCTAACCAAGTAGCAAGAACCGGGAACATAGTGCAAGGGTGAAACCAGTAACTGTTGAAATTTTGATGCAGCATGTGATGTGATCTTATCTGACATAATGTTAAGTACGAATTTTAAGCTAACCCAAAGTCTTTGTAGACTGTTGGCCTGTAGATTAACCAAAAATAGCAACTTCTTACCTATTAACCACACTAGGAAGTGGAAATTACTGAGTGGGACTTCAAGGGTACTTACCACTCCTGTAGAAAACTTGAAACTAACCCTTCTTCGCAGTTCATCTATGTCTTCCCGCATTCGAGTAATCTCTTTCATATCAAAATCATATAAATATAGTCGACAATCAAAGTGGCTAAACTCCACTCATTATTTCCTATTTTGCCAAATCTGATTAGTTTACACAAGATGGAGCAATTCAATCAAGCTTTTGACCGTCCTAGTTATAAAACATAATTGTCCTCTTTTTCCATCTCAAACTATCAGCAATATCATCTCAAAGTCAGCACATAGCATATTATTAACCAATATTTCTGAATCATTTTTACCTTTCATAATGGCTAAAGTCATCAACAAAAGAAATTCTCCCTCTTTAGAGAAAACTCAATGTCCTTTAAATAGTTGTTTTTAATCACCATTTATTCACCAAACTCCTTAATATGTTGAAATAACTTTGTAGGAAATAAAAAATTTCAGCATTGCCTCTACTTTAACCAGACTTGGTGTATTTTAGAGCTGAGACCTTTAAACTTTGTACTCAATTTTTTGGTTGTATTTCGTTTCTCAGGAACTTTGACCCTTTAGTTTCTTGTATACCTGAAGCTTATTTGTCTCATAGAATTTGTGCGTCAATCCGTAAACTGAACTTCAGAGATGCACCGTAAGGGTTAAATGTGAGTTACTAATATCGGAGGGCGCAGCGGAAGAATGAACCTATGAAGGAAGTTGAGGAATACTTAAAACTCAGGGTTTCGGAGCAAAGATGTTCATAAGATTTTTGACAGATTCGCTCCAAGTAAGATGCACATATGTATAACCTTAATCACATGGTTTATCAGAAGATATGTAACAATACAACTTTATAGCCGAGGTCGGAGAATTATCTTTACAAAATTACTTAGTGTGGAGGATTTTAATATTGATAACCTCGTTGGTTTCCTGGTAGGGTTGAACGTCTAAATGATTGTTAGGTATAATGATCTCTTTGAACTATGTTGTGATGCTTAACTTTGTTGGTTGAAAGACAAAGGAAAATGAGATGGTTGAGCCAGCGAAAAGGAAAGCGTACAGGCAAAGACTTTCTAGCTTTTGACAAGGCGAGAGTTTTGTGATGAGCGATCAGCTAGGAGAGGATCATCTCAGCTCCAAGTAAATAACTTCGAACTGATTTTAGATGTGAGAAAGTAGTAGGATGTGTGGACCTTGAATTGTTCGAAACCATATGAAGGAGACAATGATTGAGAAGACATGGAAATTACTCAGTAGAATCGGAGAATCATTCGGATAATAAGATAAACCTTGAATTGTGAATGAAATAATCAGATCGATTGTTTGAAGGAGTTGACAGATGTGATATTGTAGGATGAATAATAAATTAACTGGGAAATCACAGAAAGGAGTAGACTACGTACCGAATGAATCAAATAGGTAATGGTAGAGTTTTTGAAGTTAAGATGATATAATCAAGTAGTTGAAGAGACATAGCTATAATTGGATTTGGAAGAGAACCAATAAGAATTAAAATCCGATCATAGACGAATTATCTTCCTCGAAGTTCCTTTAAGGAGGGTAGAATGTAACAACCCAATTCTAAATTTTGATGGAAAAAGGAATAAATTAGAACTATCTTAAGCCTAACAAAGAAAATTTGGATTAATGCCACCAAAATGAAGGATAAAGTGGTCAGTACAATTATCTAATGGCAAAATAGTAAAATATCAATTGATGAGTGACATAATGTTAATTTTTATGTGGCTGTATTAGTGAAAGAAATAGACAAAAGAGGAAGAAAAAAATTAAGATCTTCTTCTCTCTCTCTCTCTCTCCAACCCTCATTTACAAATCCTCCATTTTTTGTCAATCTTCAAGCTTGCATGTGTTGAACCCAACCGCATTCTTTCAAGTTGGAAGTAGTAGGAAACAAAGGTAATTGGAACAAACTCAATTCCTCTCTTTTTCCCTCAATTTCCGTCCAAACCCTTTTACCCAAATTCACCTTTCAATCAAATTGAGTAATAGGCTATTTGCATGCAGAAGTCTATACTGAAGATAGATGTTGGGTTGTTATAAGTTGGAGTGAGGACTTGTTAGGGAGTAAAGAAGCTTTGAAGAAGACAAACTGAATCACGTGGAAGCTTCTCTTTGAGGTGGGTTATCCTTTATTAGGCTTGAATTCAATGTGTTAGAATTGAATTTGTAGTTTAAGAATAATGTGTTTTTTGTTATGCATGAGAAAATTAGATTTTCATACAAAATTCTCATGATAAGTCAAGTAGTTCCAGAATTAGATCATTTTAAGACTCTATTAGAATGAATGATTAACCTATATTATGTATCTTTAAATATTCCTTGATCCTTGATGGATGATAGTAACTGAATTGGAAATGAATTTGAATTGTTGGGACTAATTATGATCATTTTGGATGTGTTTTTTTTGTACTTTTATGCAGAAAATGTGCAGTTCCAAGTGACACTGTTTGTGTTTGTTTTGACTGAATTTTTACAAGTTTGTATGCAGAAAATCTCATCTTGAAAGTGACACTGTTTGTGTTGGTTTAACTGGTTTTTTTTACAAGTTTTTATGCAGAAAATTATGCAGAAAATCTGTGATTGAAATTGACATTGTTTGTGTTAGTTACAAATGAATTTTTATTAGTTTTTATGCAGAGAATTTGGGGTTGAAATTGACACTGTTTGTGTTTTCTTCAAATGAGTTTTTACATGTTTTATGTGGAAAATTATGCAGAAGATATGTTTTTCAAATTGGGACTGTCTGTGTTAATTTTAAATGAGTTTTTCTACATGTTCTTATGCATAAAATCTGCAGTTGCAAGTGGGATGGTTTGTGTGCGTTTTTAATCAAGTTTTGCTTTTTGATCATTTTAAAATGTTGAAGTGATCTGTCGTAGTTCCAATGAATCCAATCATTTCCAATACTTATACTCATCATCTCTATCTTTTCATACCTAAAGGAATGATAAGTGGATAGTGGAGAAGATAAAAACTAGATGATTTGGATATAAGATTTAATAGTTGAATTAGATGAAATGCTTAGATGGAACGATAATATGTTAATGTGGTTTATAGATTAATAATCTCAACAGCAGGTACGTAACTGTTTAATGATAGTTAAACGTTCAGATTTCTAAAGATAGAAATGGCCAGTTGTTATTAAATAAATTAATGACACGATTATGTTGATGGTTAGAGTAATCAGTCTATCAGTGTACTTGAACCATTATTGTGTGCTCAGTTATATTATAATAAAATTGTGAGGCAGTTCCGGTAAAGTATTGTTTTATTATATCTAACGCTTTACCGGCAGGTGGATACTATTGGGAACCCTCACACTCAATAGTATTCACATCAAGCTAAAATGACCAAGATGTAATGTTTGTCACACCTTTATAATTCTGTCAACAAGACATTGCAAATTATATTATACTTGCTGTAAATTATTGATGTTATAGAAGTATAACAAGAACATATGAAATTATAGTTAGTGGAGGCGAATGTCCAGATGATATTTGATTCTGAAGGAAATTGATTCACTCTTTATTGATCAGAATCGGACTCCTACTTCTACAATTTTGCTGATTTGTGACCTCTCCAACAGAAACCTCACACAAGAACACTGAACAATGCTGGGATTTTCATTTGGAGAAATATTTCTGTTGCTGGGAGCCACTGCTGCTGTGATTGGTTGGTTCATGTTATTCTTACTTCTGTTTATCATAAGGAAAATTCAATAGTAATACTTTAAATTGCTTATCCGGAAAATGAATGTGCAATAGGTCCAAAGGATTTGCCAATGATATCCAGAACAGCAGGGAGGCTAGCTGGACGGGCTGTTGGATATGTACAATTGGCCCGTGGACAGTTTGATTCTGTTATGCAGCGATCTCAAGTTAACCAGGTACTCTCCCTTTCTACGATCAACTTATAATTCACATGGATTTGTTTCATTAGGTCTTTTACTTTTTATCGAGCGAGTCCTAATATTAATTGTTAATGTGTTACATTTGGTTTCTTGCTAAAAAATTGGCAAAATATAACCATGGAAAAAATTCATTTTTAAAAAAAATTCCTGAAATTTCTAAATGAAGAAAATATTGACTGTGATTTGTTTTGAAAAAAGATAATGTATTCTTGGCATTTTGGAGTCCAACAAATGTGATTCACTTTAAATTTGATAGACAATAATATCAAGAATTTAAAAGTTAGGAACATCATAACATCAAGGATTGCCTGTCCATACTAAAACGTGGTAGAGTCATTCCATTTTAACAAAAAACTATGTTCTAATTACCAACATATGTTGTATTTTAGGTTCATAAGGAACTTCAGGAAACAATGGCACAGCTAGAGGCTATTCGTCATGAAATTGGAAGCATATCATTCATAAATCCTGGCCCATCAACTCGGAGGCATGATAATCTTGACCAGGCATCTACCTCAAGTGGTATTGTTTATACTGCTGCACCATTTAATCTGAAACATATGATAGAATCCAAAAAAATTACTGATACAATTGCCGAGATTTTGTATAACCATGTTATTGTTTATTGTTGCATATATAGACAGCAGCAAACCAGAATATGCTGGGGTGAATAACTCAATATCCTCTCATACCAAGGTTTATTGACCAGATACAACCTGATAATTTACCGTATGTGCTGCTCTAGGAATTGTGTTTTCTTACGTGTATATATTTATTTCTAGGATTCAACTTCATTGCCATCCAAATCATTAAATATGCAAAGTCAAGCAACTGCTTATGCCAGTTTGGCACAGGCCCCGGCCGTAAAGAATGGTTCCTCGGCAAATAGCACTGAAGTTGAGGATGTTAAAGTTGGTCTGCAGCTTATTGTCATGCCAGTTTCCGCTGAAAATACTGGACTCTTGCCAAATCGCGGGGGTAATAATAATTTTTGTTGTGTAGTTGCTATACCTTAATATGATTGTCTGATGTCTGCGTTGCATGCTATGTTAGAGATTTTTACTCAACTTTCTTATATTCACAGTTTCTGCATATATTGTGATCCTGTGATGTTTATGGCTTCCTTGCTATACATGCATATGTACAAGCACTAAAATACGCATACAAAGATGTTTTCAGATCTTCTAAAAAAAAAGATGTTTTCAGATCTGACTTTGTTCATCATGTATAATCATTAATTTATGAACTATATTTTGTTATTCAAAAGGTCCGGAAGTTAAGGTTTATGAACTTCGTTTATTGTTTATACTTTGGCTCATTTGGCATATACTTGAAAACCAGAAGATTATAAAAATTGTTTATTTCTTTCTGAAAAGCATAAATTCCTTCTTTTCATTATTTATTAGTAAATGCACGGTAGCTTTATGTCTTTTCTGTTATTGATTGAGTAACAAGTCCTAGCTGTAATGCATACTATTGATGGGTTTCTGTTTGTTTTTAATGATATCTGATTTGAAACAAGCTTTGGTTGTATTAGGAGCTGATGTGAAAGGATCTGACATAGTCCAAGAAGCAATTTTGGAAGCAGAGGTAGCTCATAATGCAAAGGAATTCTTTTCACAGCCCCAAAATCAAATATGATTGATTGGGTAATCCTAAATAATACCTTAATTTTTCTAGATGTTAGCATTTGTAGATTCACAATGATACGTATTTAGTGTATATAATAAGTTACCAGTTCTTGTTCTTCAGGACAGAAAATCTCAAGGAATGCTTGTGTTTTTAACTATTTTCAGTTACTAGATCTTCTATTGTTGTTGTCGTCGTTGCTTTGATAATTTCTAGCACTATTGCTTGACACCATGGTTATCCTCAAGATGTAAATCGTGAATAGAAAGACCTATTTTTCAAAGGACAAAACTTGGGTAAAATTCTCTGTGTTTTTTGTATGGTTCTTAACTAAAAACACATTTTTTGGATATAACAAACTCTGAGAAAACTAGAGATTTGAGAAAATCATGATAAATTTAGTTAAGATCAATAAAAATATATGATCAATAAAAATGCAACACTTTTAAGCAATAAAAGGTGTTATTCCATATCATTTTTTGAACTTTGCTGTTAAGTAGTTGTTGATGATAGTGTCCTTCATCCTAGATATAGTTTGGGTTGCTACAAAATGTTTATGGGCAAGTTGCAATTTACGAGAATGTACTAGGATTCATACATTTATTCTGTCCAAAAATGATATACACAGCGATTAATTCATTGTATTTAATTTGTTTTGAATAAGATATGACTCATGCAAATTTTTGATGTTGATAACCATGCTTCACAGTTCACACTATCTACCACTAAAGCACTTTCCGCTGCCTAACACTCGGCCACTGTTTAGTGTTTACTATCCGACCATTAAATGTCTCTAGATTTTGGTCTGGCCAACTCTTTAACCTTAACCCGTTTATAGAACTTAATAACCATGATGTTTTGGAGGTTCAAAGGAATTGAGATAGGACCAGCCTTAGAGTTGAGAGTTGGATTGAGTCGTGCTCAACCCTACCCTCTAGCACTTCCACAACCATCCACCATCGCTTCCATGTCTATCAACTTTCTGTCATTGTCACTCGAATAATTGAGGGAGAAGCTGGGGTTAAAAATGTGTCCATGACAAGCATTCTTGTTTGACAAATGAGGGCGAAGGCGAGCAATGAGTTTCTATTTGAGGTATTGTAAATAGTTGTTGTATACGATTTCAATTTACTTTAATTTTTAACTAAGATTTTGAAATAGATTATTAATTTGGTATCAAACGTCAATTAAATGTAATCAAGTGACTGAATTCAAGTGATTAATAAACTTCAGTCAAGATTGAATCGATTGAATTTTTTGAATTCGATATTTGGTAGAATAATGTTTGACTAAATTTTTCTAACCTTTTAATTATTTATTTGTAAAGGTCGCTGAAACATTTGTAAAAAAAAAAAAAACAGTTTTGTGATACATTTCTTTCCAACTATTTTTTTTTAAATGTATTCTATTATATTCTATACATGTAAAATAGAAACTTAATTTTAATTTTCTTCCATTACAAAAATTGATTAGACTAAAAGTGAGTTAAACATAATACGATTTGTATTCGGACACATTCATTTAAAAGTGAATTGAATTATTAATTTACATGTAAAAATCAATTTCAATTTCACAGTCAAAAGCAACAAATGTTAACTTCAAACATAATCAATTCTAAAAGTAAATATAATTCTACTAACAATCAATTCTATAGTCCAAAATCAATTTTAACTTGAAACCAAACATACGCTAAAGAGGAGTGATATTCGAACAGCCTTTTGGTTGACAACTTTTAGGACAACCATAATTTACAAAGAAAAAAATAGGTATTTACACGAAAACCAAAGTAATAGAGAGATAAAGTAAAAAGTAATGTGAGTATGAGAGAGAAAGTTGTCAGAAAATGAATATTCAAATATCATTTCTCTGCACTAAATCTTCTTTCTATTAAGAAAGAGAAGAGGCGTAACTTGATGAGCCAAAGACAACTCAACCAACACAAAGGGAGTTTTTCTAGAAAAGGCAAAAATATGGGGAAAGCTACGAATTATAAAAAAAAATAAAGCCCCTTTTGTTAAAAAATAAAAAGCAGAGTTCTATTTAATTTAACCAAGCATCCAATAAAGCGAAACCCCTTCTTATGTCTTGTGTCTGAACTAAAACACCATTTTCAACTAGTCACTCAGAAACTGATGACAACAAACTGAGTAGAAAATAAGCAGAGAGATAACGAAAACAACAACAACAATAAATTCTCTTTTCAGTTATGGCGAATCATCCTTCCGATACACCAGCCGACGATTTCCTTGAACAAATTCTCGGTCTCCCGAATTTCACCTCCGCCGACGGAACCGACGCTTCTCCGATGATGCTTCAGCTTAACTCCGGCGACGCTGCCTCTCACCTTGGCGCTGGAGGAGGATTTCATGCACCGGTTTATCATTTGGGTTTGAGCTTGGACCAAGGTAAAGGAGGAGGGTTTTTGAAGCCTGATGAAGCCTCCGGGAGTGGGAAGCGTTTCCGGGAGGATCTTGTTGATACAAGACCTAAGAATGTAACTTAACATTAACTTTTCGTTTATATTTACTTTTTTTATTTTATTTTTCTTGCTATCAACACTAAATTACATTAGTTATATATTTTATTAAACTAATTTTGTTTAATTTTGGTGGGTAACATATCTTTTTTTGGTGGTGGTTGGGGTTTGAACCATGGGCATATATTATGCATTGTCCATACCAACTGAGCTAAGCTCACGAGGACGGTGGGTAAGATCATCTGATTAAGCTAAATTGGACTTGGTTTTGGTGAGAAAGAGTGTATTATCATTTATGTGGGTCTGAGGTTCAATTCTCCTCTGAGCCAATTTGGGTGGGCTAATTTAGCTTCTTAAAAAAAAAATAAAAAATTATGCCAGCTCAGTTGTTAGTAGCTTACATAATGCAAATAAGTTAGAAAACATTTCAGAGTTTAATGGAAATAACAAACTATTAGTAAGTAAGAATGATACTTTTTTTGCTGATACTTATATCTCATTTAGACATTCTTCAATTCAGCTGCCTGGTGAAGTAGCAAGTTATTTGGGCTTTTGCTTTTGTTGATGCCAACTTGTCATAGCATGACCCTTAAACATAAAACTTATCATAGCATGAATTATTATTGGTTTTTGTGGGTGGTTCATTCTGGTAGCACCTGACTTGGTGTATGATCTTTAGAGTGATTAAAATCCAACTTAAAGATGAATGAAGTATGATTATATATTATGGAGTGTGTGGGATTGGCTGGATCTTTAGAACATAATAGTTGAATGTTTTTTCATGAATTATATGAACATTTCCGAATGTAAATATAGTAGAAATTAGGCCATTTAGACATTGCCAACAGTACTTGGAGTCGCCCACCCCACCCCC
>Ga0228711_1012715_pt1 | contig 10196 bp, 6 predicted proteins | sample MedpolnodulmetaG_2_FD_177996 | JGI IMG/M metagenome (GOLD analysis project Ga0228711, IMG submission 177996) | Root nodule microbial communities from Medicago polymorpha collected in Santa Monica, California, United States - brown nodules | ecosystem: Host-associated > Plants > Roots > Nodule...
TGTCAAAAAGTTGTCAGAAAGTGGTTGTACAAATACCATTTGTGTTAGATAGAAGTCTCTACAAAAAAAAAAAAAAAAAAAAAAATTTTTTTTTTTATTTTTATTTTTTCTTTTTTTTTTTTTTTTATGAAATGACACGTTATTTTGTGTGATAATTCTCCAAAAAACAAAATGAGAACGTTACGTTTACCCTCACTATATATATATATATATTTTTGTACAAACTATATTTTATTTATTGTTACGTTTAAACTTTTTTACACTTTATATCTAATTTTTTTAGGCAAATGAAAATAAATATAAATTAACATTTAAGAATTAAAAATTAATTTAATAATAATATTAAATGAACAATTTTTAATTTTTAAATAATTTAAACATTAATTGATATAAACTTTATTATGAATTAAAAATGTCCTTTTATGTAATTTTACATCTATCAGCTAATTGAACCGCTAATTTTACCAAACATTTCAAGTAGCTTATCAGTTATCAGTCATAAGCTATCAGCTATAAGCTAAAAGCTATCAGCTAGCTTATCAGTCATCTGCTATTTTTACCAAAAAGAGCCATATAAGCTCACAAGAGTAAAACTCAACATTACATTACACTACACTATACATTCAATTTTTGAACTATAGCACCATTTATAAGTTAAAATACATAGAAAATTTCATCGTGGCACGTTGCGTGTTGGTCGCATCTGGCTTTTATAGACAAAGAATTAGGGTTTCAGAAAAGCCCACCATCATGCCACGTTGCGCGACCATCGTAGCACGATTCGTTCATTAATCTGACGTGGCAGCAAATTTACTCAACCATCGTGGCATGTTACACATCCATCGTGTCACGATTTTTCCAGCATCTTCAAGTAAATTCCACGCTTCAAACGTTCCACGATTCAGGTCCATCGTGGCACGATTTCTCCAGTAGCTAAATTCTTGCATTCTTCTCCAATTTGTGCAATACTTCTCTTTTATGAATCTTGAGCTTATTTAACCACGTATACAAGCATTTGACTCTTAAAACATTACAAAAAGGACACAAATATGACTAAACTACTAACATAATGACTACTGTCATCAAGTATAGCGATTTATTTTTTTTATAAATTTTCAGCTCGCAGTTTTAGTCCAGTTAAATTAAAATTTGTTTAATTATATTTAAACTAATAAATTTTTGAATGTTTTTTTTACAGATATGTTTAAAACATTATAATGAATTATATATAACATGTAATGAATTAAATATGAATTTTCCTAAATGCAAATTTTTAAGATTAAAGCAATGAAAATTTAGACATAAAAATCAAATTTTGAACTAACTTTTTGCGGAGAAACTTTGTATAATATGTTCTAAATAAGTATGTAAAAAATAATTTAAAAGTTTAAACATAATTAAACAATTTTTAATTTTTCAAGAACGATAAGTATGTGCTAAAAATATATATAGGGACTAAAACATGTCACTTTTTTTATGCGAACTAAAGGCAAAATTAATTATATTTATAGGAATAAAAAACTTATTTAACCCTAAAATAATATAAGAGGGAGATATGACATATGGGCACATTATAAATAACTAATCTCTTCTCCAGGATCGTTCCTACGAATTCGAATGCTCAGCTCTGTAAGTGAAAAGAGACCCGTAATAAAATAAAAACGTATTTTTTTAAAAGAACAATCTTCTACTTAATTTTTTAAAAAGATAAATACAAGGTGTCGTATATATGCGGTACACCCAAAAGTGAAAATTACTACCATATACATGAGGAACCTGACACAAATGAATGATTTGTATTCGTTTTGAGATGAAAAAATAAATTATATTGTACAATTTCAACCAACAATAATTATAGATTGTCATAAGAATTACTTTAATGATAGATTCAGAACAGTATACAAGTGCAACGACATGACAACTCACTGCAAAAGTAACATTGTTATTAGTGGGATAGTACTTAGTAGTACTACTGGACTATAATTTTTTTCTAGGCCCATACCTTGGGGAGGCCCAGCTCCATTGAGCTGTTTGCACACCCCAAAGTTCGGCCCTGTTCCTCTCCCCCTCTCTATATATAGACACAAACCCATGATTATAAATATTGATAGATCGTCGTTCGCACAAGATCTATCAATCCTCCGCTATCAAGAAAAGAAAAGGTAATATTTACAGAGAAGGTAGTTCCTTACCAACCTTGAAATTTGAGGTTGGACTTCCTTATATATGGTCAATTAGATGAAAAACTAAAAAAACCTATAAGACAAAAAAAATGATAAAATCGTCATATTGAATACCACTTTTACAAAACCTAATAGTTAAAATATATTTACAAGATAAATTAGGAAACCTAATAGTAAAAATAGATTTACAAGATAAATATAACATTGTACAACTATAAATAATAATTTACAACAAGGAAAAAGAAAAGAAAAAGAAATTTTGAGTGCAAATTAGAAGCTCAAAATTAAACATGTTGCTAGCTAGCTCTCGCCGTTTATCTCTAATATTTCTTCATCATCCATCACTTCAATATTCATCTAAAAAATATTGGAGGGTGGTGATGCAAAGAGCTATGCTACTTATCCCGACTAAACATGCCCCGGAGAATTCACGAAACACTTTGCCCCGTTGGATCTTCTGCTGGATTGGAATTCATCGGTAGTCAAATATAAAAAGTGGGACATGGCAATAAAGAATACAGACGTCGTGAATTATCAGGATCAATTTTGTTGTTATAAACAGTATTTTCCTGATGCAAATTGAGCTGAGAATGATCTTGAAAAATTATCTAAGTCAGTGGAATAACACGGGTGAAGACAATCTAATAATTCTCCTCTTAACCTCTTTCTTTCTTGATCTTCTTCCACAATTTTTTTAAGCTTGCCATCTTCATTCTGGCCATAAATTCATTGACAAATACAACAGGATCGTTGCCAATTCTCTCATAACTTGACCAAATGCTATTGTTTCTTGAGCCTAGACAGTCACAATTTTCAAAGTCCATGGTGTATGGAGTAGAGGACATAGGGGGCATAAAATGGTTTAAGGAATCAAGGTGTTTGGAGTGCATGCACTAAAACTATCAAAGGCTATTTATATATATAGCGATTGCATGAACCATTTTTCGCTTTCCCATTTTTCAATTTCCTCAGCACCACCTTAGCAAAGCACATACTATGAACTACATATATAGGACCAAGAAAAGAAAAGGCAACAAGATTGGATAATCCAACGACATTAAAAATTCCTTTTGATGTCAGCAATTTAAATTGGTATTATTTAGTATTTTTTAAAAAAGCAGTATTAAAACACCCTTTTGATCTCAGCAGTTCAAATTTGTATAATATGTTTTTCTTTTAAAAGATTCCTAGTGATTGTAATACCACGTTGTCACATGGGTCATGGCTTGGTTGTCAAGTTACTACTGATCAGAAAGATAAACAATGAATGCTAAGACCTACATACACTACTAAAAAAACAAAAATTAGTGAGGGATATTTAGTGAGGGAAAACGTGAAATCCTTCTCTAATTCCGTCACTAAATTTTACGACCAAGAAATTTGTGAGGAATTTTATTTTTTCCGTCACTAATTTCCCTAGCTAATTTTGCTTTTTCTAGTAGTGATATGCAATATGCAATTTTTTTCACTTATACAAACATTTGGTTAGGAGAAAGAGAAACATGTGTTGGGAAGAATTGTGAGTGGGGGAAAATTCGAACACGCTAAATTCACTCATAGGTCTAAACAGTGACAAAACTAGTGTAAATTTTAAGAGATAGCTAAATATAAAGAAATAAAATATAATTTTAAATATTATATAGTCCATTTTGATTTGTTCACAAATATTATATATTATTACTTAATTAATATAAAAGATACATTAGAGTTATAATATTGACTTGATGGTTGTGGTGGGAGTTAAAGAGTAGAGTAATTAGAGTGGTCTCCAGTTTGATTGTCACCTCCAACAAATACTAACAAACTTTAAGTAGTCAAATTCATCAATAATAATTGATGTTTGTAGTAAATACATAGCAATATTTTTTTCAATGTAACATGATTAAATTATTTTCAAGAAATCCATCGTCTATTTTGTTTTTGTCTTGTCTTGACAATTTTTATCAATGACAAAACTCTTTTATTTGTAGTTATTGTAGAGATTTGACGTGTCAAAACGAGATGAGTAAATCTATCTATCAAGTGATACTCTTTTTTTACTTTTGAATTTCTATTTTTTTTTTGTTAAGTAGCCTAATAACTAGAAATTCATCTTTAAAGGTGCATAAATGGATTCATCAGTTGAATCTCGACCTTTGCATATTGCAATGTTTCAGTCAACTAAACCATGTTCACATAAATTTATACTCAATTTTTTACTAATTAATAGAAACTTATTTGGAGTAGATAAACATCTATATTATGATCCTTAAAAAAAAAAGTGTATATATGAGAGTAGTTAAAATATATATATATATATATCAACTTACGTAAAACAAAAACGCCGCACAAAGAATAACATAACATACTTTTATATAAAAAGATTAACAGAACATACAAAATTAATTTAGTTTGGCATTTCATGGATATATGTATGAAAAATAATTTTTCGGATAACTCTATCTCATATTCTTATCGTGTTTCTATTTCTATCTCTTTTCTCTCTTTATTATTTTTGTCCAATTAAAAAAGAAAAAATTGTAGCAAAAATTGTCTAAAATTGATTACATAGATATCATTGCTATATATGTAAACATCCTCACAAACATACCCCACTCAAGAGTTATAACAACGAACATTTTTAATATACAAGTGACCATCCACTCAACTAGAGATACATCAACTCTCTACACGACCACCTAAGGACCTAAGGTTTAAAACTAAGTAAAATATTATAATAAAACAAAGGACCCATATCTTTATCAAATCATGAAAGTCGATGTTGGACATCCATTAACAAAAGAAACATAGTGCATGCAATTTCAAGAATAATAGTAGTAATTTGGCATAATCCTGACTGAAAAGCACTGGTGATTAGTCAAAGAACCCTAATCTTTATCAATGGAAACAAACATAAATTTTATTTGAAGTTTGAACAACTAAAAAAGATGTCAAGTATCACACACACACACATATAAGACGATAAAAATGATAAAATCATCATATAGAATATCACTTTTACAAAACCAAAATAGTTAAAATAGATTTACAAATTAAATAAAACCTCTGTACAACTATAAATAATATAATTATAAGAAAAGGAAAAAGAAAAAGAAATTTTGAGTCCAAATTAGGAACTCAAAGTTACATGTTGCTAGCTAACTCTCTCGTTGTTTATCTCCAATATATCTTCATCATTGAGTATCACTTCAATATTCTTCTCAAAAATCTTGGAGGATGGTGCTGCAAATCGAGCTGAGAATGACCTTGAAAAATTGTCAGGATCAGTGGAATAACAACATTCGTCAAAATTTTGTAAATAAGAGCTAGGATCATATAGAAACACGGCTGAAGATTTTCTAAAAATTCTCCTCTTCTTTTCTTTCTTTATCTTCTTCCACAATTTTTTTAAGCTTGGCATCTTCATTCTAGCCATAAATTCATCGACACATACAATAGGGCCGTTTCCAATTCTCTCATAACTTGACCAAATGCAATTGTTTCTTGAGCTTAGACAGTTGCAATTTTCAAGGTCCATGGTGTATGGAGTAGAGGACATGTATAGTAAACACTATAAAATGGTTTAAGGAATCAAGGTGTTTGGAGAGATATGCATGCTCTAAAACTAAGACTAAAGGCTATTTATATAGTGATGGCATGAACCCCTTTTCTTTCCCCTTTTTTCAATTTCCTCATCACCACCTCAGCAAAGCACATACTTTGAGCTAGATTAGGCCAAGAAAAAGAAAAGGAACAAGATTGGATAATCCAGCAATATTAGAATTTCCTTTTTATGTCACGCAAGCCAGTCAAATTGGTACAACATGTTTTCAAAGGTAATATTAAAAATTTCTTTTGATGTCAGCAATTCAAGATGGTATGATACCTTTTTTTCTTGTTCTGTTTTATTAATTTAATTTAGTATGCTGCAAACTTTTGATTATTTGTTTGCAATTTTAGGTGTTAGGTCGTTTTTGTGCAATCTTGATGCAACATTTCCCATTTCACAAATGACCAATCACCTCGTTTGAACAATAGCTTAATCTCATTTTCCGAATCTTTGGAGTGATACTATTTGAGAGTGACATTGTTGTTAGTCGTTTATCACTGAGTTGTTACACCATAATTGTTATAGTAAACTTAAATTATACTTGTTATTTTGTAGAAATACTTTTCTTTAGGTCTATAATATGTACTTTTCATTTATTTTTTGTACCGCTAATTTTGATTATATCAATAATTTTCATATTTGTTGGAAGTTAGGTAATTCATATTGTGAAATTAGTAATTAGCTAAAGAAGTTGGTTGTATAGTTGTTATAAGAGTTAACTTGCATCTCAAGTAACATAGACTATAAATAGTCTAGCTTATATATGTGTTTGTATTAGAGAATTTTGCAATATACAATACAAGTTTATTTCTCCCAAACATTCTCTAATCTCTTCTCTGTTATGTTCTTTATTCTCTCTCAAAATCATAAAAACTCTTTTGTTCCAACAAAATTTATAGTAAGGCGAGTTAAATAGAATGACCTAACTCAAATATAAAACTAAATCTCAAACCTAAAATTCAATACTCAAAACTGAAATTAGATTTTGCTTTTAAAATTTTCAAAATATAAAACCAAAAACCACTGAACCACTATTTTTTTTTCTCTAAAATAAAGGTTTATGGAGAGGAGAGGGATCAATTGTTAAATTTCTTTTCATATTGATCGATTCGCATTGGGTCTCGTCATCAAAATTACTTTCCACCACCTCAAAGTGACACACTATTGCTGAGTTATTTCCTTGCCCTCTTTCGAGAAGAAAAAAGAAAAGAACCAACTAGAATGTTGTGCCGAATATCTGCAACTTTTATTACAAGCAAAATGAAACAAAATGCAATTTTATTTAGTGTACATTTGATATATAATACCATATGTATATATATTTTGGTCAAGTATACGATATATATATATTAGTAATGCGAAAATGAAACAAAAAAAAGCACTACAATAAAATGGCTAAGGCATGTCTGTTTCACCTTTATGTCGCAGGTTCGAACTTTGAATCCCATCCATCACACTTTTTATGATTTTCTTAACAAAAAAGGTAGAAACAAAGGCGTTGGGTGTTGAACCATGGATGCGCCTTTAGTTAAAGGACAACCTACCACTGGGCCATGCATTGAATTGTGAAACATTATCGAATAATATGGTATATATTAGTTTTTCGGTCTACTATATTAAAAAAAATATATTGGGCAATATTCTGATGTGGCAACGGCCTCACCATACCTAATGATGGATCCGCCCCTTTTTACAAGATCTAAATTATCAATAGAGAAAAATTCGACCTAAGGTTGCTCTCAAGTTTGAACACTTATAGGAGCTCAAATATCAATCACTTTCATTCCTTTCTTTTTTAGACCACTAGAACTCATAGCCAGAGGTATAACTTATTACCTAATTAATAATTGATGTACTTGTTTGATTTTTTGATCTATGATAAATGAGTTAATGTATTTAAATCGCAATGTATAATCCTCCTAACTCAAAAGTTTTGCTGATTAGTCACAAGGGCCCACATCTTTTTCATTGTAAACAAACACAAGTTTTATTCGAAGTTTGAACAACAAAAAAGTTGCCCATCGCCAAAGATACGTATGCATACGACTCAATAGTTTAGATGATTAGTCAAAGGGACTCATATTTTTATAATTGGAAGCAGGCATAAATTTTATTTGAAGTTTGATCAATAAAAAAAGTTATCCACTACCATAAATTTTTGATAAGGTCCTTTTAGATTTTTTTATGTGAATGTAAAATGAAATCCCATTGTCAAAACATCAACGTTAAAAAGATGGAAAAATAGAAAAACATGTATGACTAAAAAAGTGAAAAATGAAATCATCATATAGAATACAACTTTTACAAAATTTTATAGCTGACATAGATTTACCAAGACAAGATAACTAAAACCTTTGTACAACTATAAATCATAATTCACAAGGAAAAAGAAAAAGAAATATTGAGTCCAAATTAAGGAACTCAAATTACATCATGTTAATTGCTAGCTAGCTCTCATGGTCTGTCTCTAATATATCTTCATCATCCATCACTTCAATATTTTTCTCAAAAATCTTGGAGGTTGGTGCTGCAAATCGAGCTGAGAATGACCTTGACAAATTATCAGGGTCTATGGAACCATCATCAAAGTTTTGTAAGTAAGAGCAATGATCATATAGAAACACGGGTGAAGATGATCTAAAAATTCTCCTATTCTTTTGTTTGTTGATCTTCATCCACAATGTTTTCAACCTTGCCATCTTAGATCTAGTGACAAATTCATTGACACATACAATAGGCTCATGGCCAATTTTCTCATACCTTGACCAGATGTTGTTGTTTCTGGTACCTAGACAGTTGCAATTTTCAAGGTTAATGGTATATGGAGTAGAGCACATAGGAAGCATGGTTTAAGGAACCAATGTGTTTGGAGTAGATGCACTTAAACTAAAACTAAATGCTCTTTTATATATAGTGATGGCATGAATCCACTTTCCTTCTCACACTCCTCAGCACCACCTCAACAAAGCACATACTTGGAATAGATAGGTCGACCAAGAAAAAGAAAATTGCTTTAGATGTCGGCAATTCAAGTTGCAATGATGTGTTTTTTTGTTTTAGAAACTATTAATAACCGTAACCTTATTATTTTTTAATTATTAAAAAATAAAAAAAAATTAATTAAAAAAATATTAAAAAATAAATAATAAATAAATACACGTCCATGTGTGCATTGACTTGGTCAAAATTGGCCTGGGGCCAAAACTGCAAAAAAAGTCAATACTTAAGGGACGGTTTTGTAGTTTATTTAGTTAGGGGCCAAAATCGCAACTTCTTGAAATATAGGGGTCAAAACTGCCATTAAGCCAAATATCTATATAAACCAAAACATGTCACACTTTTTTATGAGAACTAAAAACAAAAATTGATTATATTTATAGGAATAAAAAACTTATTTAACTTTAAAATAAAATAAGAAGGAAATGTGACATATGGGCACATTATAAATACCTTCTCTCCTCTCTCTCTCTCTCTATATATATATATATAGACACACACCCATGACTATAAATATTGATAGATCGTCGTTCGCACAAGATCTATCAGTCTTCCACTATCAAGAAAAGAAAAGGTAATATTCTTTGAGAAGGTAGTTCCTTACCAACCTTGAAATTCGAGGTTGGACTTCCATATATGGTCAATTAGATGAAAAACTAAAAAAACCAATAAGACAAAAAAAAATTGTCATATTGAATAACACCTTTAATAGGTAAAATAGATTTACAAGATAATTTACGAAACCTAATAGTTAAAATAGATTTACAAGATAAATATAACCTTTGTACAACTATAAATAATAATTTACAAGGAAAAAGAAACACAAATATTTTTGTTTTTTTAGTCAAATTAGGAACTCAAAATTAAACATGTCGCTACCTAGCTCTCGCTGTTTAGAGTGGTCTCCAGTTTGTTAGTTTGTTAGTATTTGTCACCTCTAACAAATACTAACAAACTAACAAACTTTAAGTAGTCAAATTCATCAATAATAATTGATGTTTGTAGTAAATACATAGCAATTTTTTTTCAATGTAACATGATTAAATTATTTTCAAGAAATTCGTCGTCGATTTTGTTTCCATCTTGTCTTGACAATTTTTATTGATGATAAAACTCTTTAATTTGTAGTTATTGTAGAGATTTGATGTGTCAAAACGAGATGAATAAATCTATTTGTTAAGTGATACCCTTTTTTTCTTGTCAAGTAGCATAATAACTAGAAATTCATCTTTAAAGGTGCATAAATGGATTCATAATTTGAATCTCGACCTTTCCATATTGCAATATTTCCGCCAACTAAACCATATGTTCACATAAATTTATACTCAATTTAGTACTAATTAATAGAAACTTATTTGGAGTAGATAAACATCTATATTAGGATCCTTAAAAAAATATGTATATATGAGAGTAGTTAAAATATATAT
>Ga0228711_1012717_pt1 | contig 10193 bp, 5 predicted proteins | sample MedpolnodulmetaG_2_FD_177996 | JGI IMG/M metagenome (GOLD analysis project Ga0228711, IMG submission 177996) | Root nodule microbial communities from Medicago polymorpha collected in Santa Monica, California, United States - brown nodules | ecosystem: Host-associated > Plants > Roots > Nodule...
AAATAAATTTGAGGTGAAAAAATAAAATTTACTAAAAAAAAATCTTGTTGGTAATAAGATAAGAAGTTTACTAACATTTTAGTCTGTTCAATTTAATAATTTCATTGATATTTTCAAATTATAACTTCAAAAATCTTTTTGGTAATAAAAAGTTTACTAAAATTATAACTTCCAAAATTATTTCATTAATCTGAAATTTTAAAAATATGACCACTGTGGTGATATTGAAGACTTATTAGTTAGACACATCAAATTGGATATGGAGAGCTTAAATTGTTATGACTACTAGTCTCCTAGTCTCTACAGAACACGTGAAAATATCTAAATTAGAGATCATGATTTACTTGTGTTTTTCTTATTCGAAAGAAACAAAAGAAAATAGATATTAGTTTCTTTTTCCTCCATAAAGAACAATATAGTTTAGTAACATGCAAAAACAGAGAACAATAAGCATAAAGAAAACATAGAACATAGGAATAAAATAAACTAACCTGAATCAATGTTATTAACACTAACAAGCTGAAGAGAAACTCATTTTTTCACTCCCAAATCTATAAAAATAAACAGGGACTTATAATTTAAATTATACCCACATGAAATTTTAAAAAGAAAATCAATAAAAATATGAAATAAGCTCATAGACAAACAGAAATACATCTCCAAATGTAATAATAAACAAATAACTGATGGGTCAGTAGAACAACAATACAAAGAAAATTACCGAAATTGTGAAAGATAAAGAGAATAGTTACTTTGACAAGATGAGAGCAGGTGGTGAAATTCCACGGCGGCAACAAATAGTTACTTTGAATATTATGCGCAAAAATGAAAATATATATCCGCCTTTTTATTTTATTTTTTAATATTTTGAGATCCCAATCATGCTATCTAAACCCCCTCCAATAATAGCGTTTGATGAAAAGCGCTATCGTTCCAAAGCTAAATAATAGCGTTTTTTCAAAAGCGCTATCTAATCCATGTTTTTCACTAGTTTTTCTTAGCATCCAACCAAAAACGCTAAAATAGGCATGTGTGTTTCCTTTTTAATATCGTTTACCTGAAAACGCTATTAAAGTTGTGCTATTAAAAGCCAAAATTGTAGTAAACTTGCTTCCTAACGATTTGCAATGATTTGCAACATGTAGTTATTCCTCAAAGCTCAACTATTTTACAATACAAAGCTTGATTAGATGTGATAATTAACTCAAAGTATACTATTGAACATTTCAAATCATCAAAGCTATGAGTCTTATAGTAAAGGGCTTGTTAGAATATATAAATATAGCCCTTTTTTGACAACCTAATTTTATATCCCTTGGCCAACCTAATTGTAAGCATTTTTTTTATCTCTTGCAGAATTTTGTCTTTGGATTCTCCTTTGTCTAGAAAGATTCATATATGCAGTTCGATGCACTCATAGTTCGGATGCAAGATTAAGAACAATGCATAAAAGATTTTTATATAGAGTACGTGCTTAATTAGATGAAATGCTTTTGATTTTACCATTTTCTTTTTATCTTTGTTTGATAAATATGATTAATAATTTCTAAAATTGTTAATTATTTCAACTTTGTAGGGATATCATATTAGTTTTAGTGGTCAAATACAAAACTACCAGAAGACAGTGTCCCAAGTGGTAAATTTGCTTGGCGATGACAATACAGCTTCAAATTATCTTAGCAAATGCATCTATTCCATTGGATTGGGTAGCAATGATTACCTTAATAACTATTTCATGCCTACATATCCTAGTGGAATAATATTCATAAAATTAATTTTTATTCTATAAATAATTTTATGAATAAAACTATTCATAAAATCTTGATAAAAAAATGATCCATAATTTTTTTTACAAGTCATAATTTTACAGATAAAAATTTGCTCAACTTTTTTATTTCTATGTGTAAGTTTTCAATGACAAATATTATTTCGTCTATCTAAACAAAATTATTAATAAGATTATTATCATTTAGATACAAAACAAAATTATACTATGGGCCTTGACCTATTATAGTATGGGTATTGAACATATTTAATTGTATTGTTTTCAATTGATGAAATCTATATAAAGCCCTAGTGAGACAAAGGAAATCACTTGGAGAAACCAAAGAGAGAAAAAGAGCAAAGGCAATATGGTTCGTTTCTCAATCCTAGTTGGTGTGTTTCTTTTATTTGTTGCATCCTCCTATGCATCTCAAGATGTGGATGTGCAATATATTTGCAAGGGAACCAAAGACCCTTCATTTTGTTTAGCTCTTCTCAAATCAAAACCTAATGGTGTAGGTGGAGACCTCAAGAGTTTAGCACAATACACCCTTGATGTGCTTCACACCAATGTGTCAAATACACTCACTCTAATCACAAAGTGGTAGTGATCCCAAGAAACAAAACCATTACAAGGATTGTTTGGCTTATTTTGGTGAGGATGAAGGAGTTCTTCTTAAACACTTCAAACATTCCGATTTCAATCAAGTGCGTGTGGATATGGTTTATCTCGAGTTCAATGTTGAAAACTGTTTTTTAAGTGATTCATCTGATACCTCTTTGCTTCCAAAATATGGTGATGTTGTCGAGAAAATTGCTTATACTACTCTTGTTATGACAAATATGTTAGTAGGCTCCTAATTTCGTTGTATGTATCTTGAAAAATAACATATGAAAAATAAAAATGTTTTAAGAGTTTAGACAATAATGGTTGAGTAATTGTGTTTTTTGTATCGATTTGACTTTAATTTTAATAATGATATTGTAAAAGTTTTCTAGTTTGTATTGAATTTAATTTTGTTTAAATTTTTTAGCCACCAACATGATGTAAAAGGGTTGACACATAATGAGGTCCTTAAACATTAACAAATTTTTAAGTTATTATTGACAAATGGAATGTGCAAAGTGTAAGTTATAATTTGAAACATGAATCCACATATGACCTGAAGATGTCTTCAAAGGTATGCAGTTTCTTTTATGAAAAGTGATTTATAATTTGAAATAGAGAGTACTATTATAAAATGAATAGAAATAAAGGAAGAAATCTTAAAATATATCATGATATTAATCTTAATAATAAACACTCCTTTGACAAATTTGTTTAATTATTGAATGATATAATGTATTTAATAATCATTGAATGATGAAAGGGTCAATGTATAATAATATTAATAATTATTAATAGAATTTAATAAGTATAATTTGTCGATGTACAATTATTTTACACATATATCTAATGATGTGTTACCACGTTAAATAATAAATTTGAAAACACATAATTGATGTGACAACACATCATTTGATTTACGTGTAAAATAATTACACACTGACAGAGTATATTAAACTCTTTATTTTAATTTGTTGGTACAAAAACTCTTATTAATATATACTCAATTTACAATGTATTGAGTGCATTTTTTTCAAATTCAACTTACAATGAATTGAGTGCATTTTTTCAAATTTTAAACCTAAGCAAGCATCGACTATTGACAGTTAGGGGTGTTCAAATCCAAACTTAAAATGCAAATCGATCATAAAAACTGAAATCGCACAAAATCAAATATATTTGGATGTGTTTGAATGTTGTTATGTAAAAATCGTTCACATCAGTTTCGATTTCAAACCACTTTTTTAAAACCAAAACAAACCGAACCAAACCGCAAAAGTAAATTTTAATACTTATTTATTCTTTTATTAGGGTTGTATATTTCATTAATATATTTCTTGTTTGTTTTTAATATTACATGTAGAATTTAAATAACCATCTTAACTGAACTAAACCGCATCTGATTTTAGTTTTGGATTAGGAGACTTTTTGTCTCAAAACAGATCCAAACTGCATAGTGAATATGCCTATTGACAATATCGTTGGACTACAAACGCTCGTAAATATATACCCAGGTTCGGCCGCATGCATATCCATTCATAATCTCCTATCTCATATCTCATATACATACATTACAAGATCAATCATATGACAAATACACATGGCATCTCATCATCAATTACTTAATAAAATAAACCACATGGGCCATGACACCGAGTCAATCAAATGGAAGAAAACATGAGTTTTTGGACGGATATGTGGGTGGGAAATTATACTCTCCGAGTGTCTTTTCCTAGACTTTACTCCCTTTCAACCCAAAAGGAAGCAATGGTGGAAGATAAATGGGAAAGGCGTGATGATTGGGTGATTTGGAGGCTCCTTTGGCGTAGAGATCCTTTTAATTGAGAGATGGATTTAATTAATAACTTGTTGGATGTATTAGGAGGGTTTAGAGGTTTGGAAGATGAGGATGTGTGGTGGTGGGGGGAACGAGGATATTGGAACCCTCTCGGTTCGGTCCACATATAAGTTGGTTGAGGGAACCTTGCTTCTAGACGAAGAGTTAAGTTTGTTACGATGATGTTTCGGTATCTTTGAAAGAGTCTCGCTCAATCTAAAATGGTGTCTTTCTCTTGGACCATTCTTCTTGATAAATTTCCTACTTGTGCCAACCTCGCTATGCCTAATGTGTTGGACTCGGATGATGACAAATTGTGTGTTATGTGTGGGGAGGGTGAGGAAACATCAACTCATCTTTTCTTGCATTGTGAGGTGGTGTCAAGGTAAAAAATATTGACAACTATGGAAAAAAAATGTGAGATGAATGTGGATTCTCCTTTTTCTTGAATGGATTCATATATGGAGTTCGATGCACTCATAGTTCGGATGCAAGATTAAGAATAATGCATAAAAGATTTTTATACAGAGTACATGCTTAATGGGATGAAAATTTGTAATAGTTTTAGTATGTAATTGAAATTGTGTTGCATAGTTTATATTTTTATTATGAAATCTATTTTCAAATGTTTGTATGAGAACATATTTGGAGTCTTGAATGTAAATAAAATTTAATTTTCAATTTTTTTTAGTTAAAAATAGAGTTTACAACAAACTTGAATGAATCCTTCAAAAAATTCAAAAATTTGAATGAAGTCTAAGCAAAAAATATAAATATGTGGCATGTCTCGAGAATTATAAGTAGGTGACATTTGTTTAGAGGAACTTGGAGACATTTTTTATTGTTACCAATGATGATAGAAAAATGTTACAAAAAATGCAAACAAGTAACAATTTTCAATGTTACTAATAATACTAAAATAATGTTACTGAAACTCTTTAGTAACATAGACTTTACCTAACAATTGATCAAAAGTCACATGATAATACCGCTATCAATTACCCCCACATTTTTTGTTTTGGGTAAAAACTATACCAAAGTCACTAAAAACCAACTCATTGTCATTATTATCCAAAAAAATTGAACATTATTATCCAAATATTAAGTTGGTTAATTAAATCACAAGTTAAATTATATTTTGATCTGAGGAACCATAATACCCTAGCTCTCCACATTTACATTATTAGACCAAAGCGAAAAAAAAAGAAACACCCATCCCTAACCCTCAATAATGGTGGAACAATCAAACATAATAGAAATTAGAAAGAAGGTGCCAAAAGGAAAAACCTAAGTGCAAGTGGGCAACAAGGATCAATTTTTTTTTGGGGTAAAAAGAGATTTTATGAATTAAGTCCACTCAAATATCAAAGTGAGAAAACTCTATCAAATTTCTATGAAGGATTGCAAAGATTGGAGGTGAATTAAGTACCACTAATCAGAATTTCACCAGATACCCATATGTACCAGTCAATATATACACTGAATTTGATACTAAATTATGTGGTATAGTACCACTTAATTAATCCAACTTCAAGTTGCTCTCGATCCACTTTTTGCCAGTGAATCTGCCAAGCTATTAGCTTCACGAGCGCATGAGAAAACGTCAAAATTTTCAATGTCAACAGAACATTATTCAATTTATTGCTCGCAAAACTGATGAATGACTTTAACATTATGAAAATATTTATAATTTTTTATTCACATAGACTTGACAATTGAATAGTTCAACTATTTTTTATGGCTAAAAGTTAGGATTTGATGGTTGCTTGGGTGAGTAACTCAATTTGTTATGTAGTATAAGGGTTATATATGTTTTTTTCCCTATGAATATTCCATTTTTTTCTTCATTTTAGTCCCTCTAATTTTTTTTCCGTTTTTTAGTCCTCTAAATTTTTTTTGACCACACTTTTTGTTCCTCCTTAAGTGATTATTATTCAAAATTTTGATTTTTCTTTATGTAGTCGTGCTTAGAATATTTTAAGAATCTCTCCAAAAAAAAGGAGAAAAGAGTGGGGGGACGTATACTTGACCTAGTGAAATCAAACAAAATTGTAAAGCTACATATTTTAGGACTAACCTTATAAAGAGTAAATAACAAAATAAACTAAGCCAAGAAATGAAAAGTTAAGCGAACAAACTCAACCACTACATATATAACCCAACAAACCAAATGCGGGGCGCGGATCCAAGTTACAAAAGAAAATAGTGTATGAGCATTCCTCTCGATATTAGTGGAATGGTCGTTCCTTCGTACATGAAATGCCCACTAACACGGAAACAAATCCACAAGCCCACCACTTACCGAGATGAAACATGACCACAAAAAGTTCACGACAAAGAATCAACCTGAATTACCCTAATCACAAAGCTCATATCCCTGTCGAGAAATGCAACATGAAGCCCCTCTCCAAGTTGAAGGATTTACATCCTAACAACGTCGAACTTGATAAAACTCAAAACCAGAATCAAATCAATAGATTTAGTCCTCTATGAATATCACAATGATGGTGATGGCATGGCTACCACCCCATCCACCACCATTTCAAATGAACTAACACCCAAATCTAAACCCATATCCACGAAAATTGCATATTAAAGACCTTAAACCCATATTGAACCGATCTAAGTTGGAACCACACAACAAGAAGCATAATCTTCATCTTACGAATCTTATAAAATGAACAACCTAGAAAAATGACGACAACCGATATATTAGAGACAACTTCAAGGTCAAACTAGATCCATTATAGTGCGACGGAAAACCATAACGGCTAGCCCATAACTTGATTAAAGACCAACCTAGTGTAACAAAGGCAAGAAACAACGATTTAGAACAACCAAAGACCATGGCAGCAAGAGGTTTAACCATACCATAACATAGTAGATCACATGGACAGGGTCAACAAAATCTACTTGCACAAACCTGTTGGGTTGAGTGGGTGATGTAACCATTAAAACGACGAACGTACCACCAAAATCATGCATAGTTCTTCATCAAAACCATTTGGATTATGTGGGTGGGGGAGAGCAGAAACTAGTGAATTTTGGAAAAATACAAGAAAGGGGTTGATCTTTTCAAAACTATTCTAGATGAACTTCAGATGAACTTAGAGATATGCAATTAGAGATATAATACAATGAAATTCAGATGAACTTTGAGACTTAAAAATTTCAGATATAAAAGTTTATAAGAAAGCCTCTAAGTGATTGTGTGCTATTGATTTGGACGGAGTAAGGACGCTTGTAAAATTCAGAGTCTTATTATTATTTTTTCTTCAAGTTTTCAGCATCTTATACAGGGGAAATTCTAATAGACGTTGGAGAGTGTTAGCGCATAAATTTGAGTCCTTGAGAAGCTTAATCAAAGACGTTTAAATATTGTTTGATTAGGTAAATGTTGTTGAATAACCATTCAAAATTCTTTTGCTTCTTTAAGAATGACATGTTTCATTCCCTTTGTCATTGAATTTCTTTATTTGTTTCTGCATGTCGTTAGAAGGTGACAAACTGTACTATTCAGAGTGTAAGAGTGACATTCCTTCAAAAGACGACAAACTCAGTCATAGTGTTCTGATGCTGATGTGTCCTTCAGAGTCTTCAATCTTTCAGACCCTCAGATGCTTCTGAACAAGATTTCTCTTCTGATCCAAATGTTGACTTCTGGTGACTTTTCTTCAGAACTTGTTCCAAGTCTTCAGCTCCTCACTACCTTCAGATGCTCTTGTATGTGCTCAGAATCTTGTTCTTTCAAAACCAAAACTAGATTCAATAATTTGAGTTTAATTCTAAGGTCTTAGACACATGAACACATATTAACATATCCAATTCTTCTTTTAGATTCTTGTTATCATCAAAACTTCAGATGCATTGTATAAAACCCATTTTGGTTTAACAACTAGGGTTAGGTTTGAAGAGATAGGCGGGAGCAAAATTTGTAGATGGAGAAGAAGCAAAAAAAAGAGTCAATCAATTCCTAATTATGTTATTATTATAAAATATTAAACAAAATAAAATTAATTTTTAAAATTTACTAAAACACATAAAATATGGATATTTAGGTATGTATTTTTTATTCAAAAACATTATGTTTATAAGAAAAATTATAAAATTTAATATCGTTATTCTTGAAATTAAAAACAAATGTTTTTCTTGAATGGGGAATAAAAATTTGTAGATATCATAAAAATATTTATTTATTTTCAATGGATTAAAGTGTAGTAAATAAATAATTCTTAAGGGAGGAGATTGTAATCCAAACATCTATTACGCGAGGGTGTAAGTTTAGCTTCTTTTAGGAAAGAAGAATGTAATTTACTCATTTTTTATGTAGCATATTTATCTCAACAAACTAAAAATATAATTTTTCATTACATCGATTTCTTTTTTTAATTTCTAATTCAAATTAATCATATTTTTTCAATAAATTTTTCCCAAAATTCTCATTTTTTTATACCATTTTTTTAAGATTTATTTTTTTATTTAATATTAATATCTCAAAAAACTACTTATATTTAATTTTTTTTATTGTGGTAGCCGGGGTTCGAACCCCGAACCTTGCATATATTATACATTGTCCATACCAACTGAGCTAAGCTCACGAGAACACTTATATTTACTTTGATCCTATTTTGTGATCCTATCCACAAAATATTTATTTCATTTTTTAATCAAGTTCTAATTTTTTTTTGTATAACCAATTAATGATAAATTTAAATTTAACATCTATTTTTTAATAAATTTAAAATTTTAATTACGTTTGAAATTTTTATTTGTCGATGGAGAAATTTTTTGGGGAGGCAATGGTATTCTAGGACCCTGAGTTAGGGGGTGGGGGAATTTAATTATTATTTTTTTTTTTGTATAAAAGAGGGATTGAGGCCCAAAGGAAAGAGAAACAAAAACTAAGTTACACATCGATTCCTAGGCATGCAAGCCTCCTAAATATCATCACAAATGAGTTTTTGAAGTTCACTAGGTGGAGACTCCAAAACAACCAAATTCTAAGAATTTAAGGATAGGCTAAAATTTGACAAGCAGTCAGCACATATGTTGCCTTCCTGCCAAGTGTGAATAACTTGAGTATGCCAATCTCGCTGAAGGATCTCCTGAATACGTCGAACCTGAGAAGGGATGGTTCCATTGATCTTGCAATTGTTATTAACCATATCAATAAGCACTTTTGAGTCACTCTTAACAATCACGTGAGATAAACCCTCACTCCAAGCCATATCAAGTCCTAAATAAAGACCCTACATCTCAGCATGCAGAGCATTATAAACTCCAATTTTGCGACTAACCCTTGATCCATCCTCCATCATATTTACATAAAATTCCGCCACACCCAGCAAGCTCCCCTTTACCTTTGCACGCTCCATCACAATTGACTTTCACCCAACCATTTGAAGGTCTCTTCCATCCAATATACACAGTTTCCCTTTGATGATGAACTTTTTGATTACATAAGTTGGATTATAAGGTCTTTGGAATCCTTCTTCAAAAATAGCTTTGTTTCTCCATGTCCACAAATGCCAACAAGTAATCGTTGATGTAGCATATTTACGTATATCAAAAGTAAGTATTTATGTATCGTCTCCTCAGGGACTAGTGCGATATCCTAGATTGTTCGACATCAATTACCATTTTAAGTTTGATAGATAATTTGTTTGTTTGTTTATAACCAAAATATCTACGTTATAAAATTGAGACTTGAGATTGATAGGGCGTAAAACTTGTTAGGATTAGGGTTCCTTAATCAAGAGTCACACGTAACCTAATAATCATGCATGGATTCTAGCTTTCATTCGATATTACCACGTATCCCTTGTCAATATCATTCGTGTCCAAATAATATGGTGACCTCAATTGTATCGTTTAATCGTCGATGTCTCGCACCATTAAACGATCCAAGAGTCGTTCCTATCATTCAATCGATGATTTCTCAATCTCTTGAATGATAGAAAAGCATTAAGATCGGATACAAAGAGT
>Ga0228711_1012719_pt1 | contig 10190 bp, 5 predicted proteins | sample MedpolnodulmetaG_2_FD_177996 | JGI IMG/M metagenome (GOLD analysis project Ga0228711, IMG submission 177996) | Root nodule microbial communities from Medicago polymorpha collected in Santa Monica, California, United States - brown nodules | ecosystem: Host-associated > Plants > Roots > Nodule...
TTTTTGAGGGAAGTCAGCCCAAAAGTGTTGAAAGGTGTAGTTTTCTTTATATATAGTATAGATACAACACATCTATATTGATCACAAGACATTGATTTTGTCGCCCTTGAATAGATCAATATTTATATTTCTTGATCCCGAAATATACTGAATAACGAACAAGCCCAATATCTCATATTGACTTGATCCGGCATGGATTTGCAATTTTAGAGTCATATTTCATCAAGAGGCCTAAATATATATCTCATGTTATGAGGAGGGACAAGTCTCGTCAGGAGGCATTGATTCTGTTTTTTTTTTTTGTTTTCGTGAGTTGGGGAATGAATTCAGTTTATTGGTATGGCTTTGTGGTACTACTCTCTGTTTTGATCCTTTTGAATTAAAGGTGTTCTTCAAATTCTGGAAAAAAACTCTTTCTTGTTGGTTCTTTGTAATCCGCCGCAGATTGGTGTAAAATTAGGGTTCTCTCTCAAAAAAAACTCCCTTGGTTCTTGTGCACAACCTTTTTATATTGAGGGAAATTAGGGTTCCTGTGGAGGTGCACCGTGGACCTGAGGAAAGGGTGTACACAAACTGAAAGTGGTTCTTGCAGGTTGCCAAAAGGAAGAAAACGCCCCTGCTGGGCTCACACAAAATTGGACAGATTGAACATAAAGATATGTGGACTAAATGAATTTTGGACAAAAACAGAATTAAAAATATTTACAAAAGATAGTAACTAATTTCGAAAAAAAAGATAAATAAAAAAGCAAAATATTAATAATAGAAACAAATAATAATAAAACATAAATTAAGATAAAAATGAAGAAATAAAAGAAAAATAAATAAAATAAAATCATAAAAGGAAATAATAATAAAAACTTAAAATTGTTGTTTTTCGGAATCAAAATGAGGTATTTTAAAATTCTCTGCCGAAATTTCGTCTGAAACGTCGAAACTTCTCAATTTTAAAAGATGAGTATAAATGAGTTTTAAACGGTCAAAAAACGGGGTATGACAGGATCGGACGAAGGCAATCAAGAATTCGACATAGCTTTTGGCGATGTCGAAACAAAGGAGGTTGACATTGCTGAATTAAAACCAGGGGCCCCTTTTACATGTAAATCGTTAAGGCTTTCTGATGGGAACAATCCTGTCGAACCTAGCAATGAAAGATATGTTCCAAAAACATATACCTTCGACGTAACCAAATGCGACGAGATCTATGATCTTTTAGTTGCTGACGGTCAAGTGGTAGTACCCAAAGATTTGAAAATCCCACCACTAGAGCAACGTCAAAAAAGAGGTTTTTGTAAATACCATAATTTTTTGGGACATAACACCTCACGATGTTCCCTTTTCAGGGATTTAGTTCAAAAGGGTCTCAATGAAGGCAGATTAAAGTTTGGAAACAAGCCAAAACCTCAAATGCAAGTAGACTCTGATTCTTTGAAGGATGCGAGCATGATATACACTAACATTGCAGGCTGCAATATGGTTGAAGCAATCATTGATGATGTCGAAGACTTATCTGTCGAAGCGGAAGTGGGAACAAAAGCTGATGTTGCAGAATGTCAAATGGTGGACATCACTAAAGATGCAAAACACATCGAAGAGACTGCTCCAGAGCCTCAATACGACGAAAGGTTAAAGACAACTTACCCTATAGTTGAAGAAGAATTGATTGATTTCGTCAATCGATGCAAGCTGAAGAATTCTGAGGTAATGCTCTAGGCCAGATGTAGTGTTGTATTTGACAAAGAGGCAACTAAAGGCCTCAAAATTTCTTTCCCAAAACCTAAGAAAAGGAACAAATGGTCTGGTGATCATAGACCCAAGTTTTCCTTTACGAAGAGTTATATCCCTTTTATCAATAACTCTTCGACCACTAATTATGTCAATAAAGGTGGTCAAGGAAAAGCCTTTGTTCCTTATGCACCAAACCAGAAACGGGTTCAGTCTACCCATAAAAATGTGCAACATGGGAAGAACAATGTGGTGAAATGAAGCACCAATAATGTTGATAACAACAAGAATGGTACTGCTTTTGAGTCGAAGAAGTATGCTTACAGCAACTACTACAAGGGAAAGAATCCCATGACAAGGACTCAATGGAAAGCAACTACTACAAGGGAAAGAATCCCATGACAAGGACTCAATGGAAAAGGTACCAGAGATCTAAAAAAGGCATTGTTGCAAGCCTTGAAGACAAGATTGTTGACCCAGAGGGTCATCAAATATTGGTAGAATCAGGAAGAAGACCAGCAAAAGAAAGGTTGTCTCTTCCCCTAGGAAGTGAATATGAAAAGTTCAATCAATGACAAACGACACTTAAGGGTCATAAATAATTTTCTAGGCAGTTTCCAAGTGAAGAAATGTGGCCCACTCATAGTCTAAAATGATCAAGGGAAAAGAAACTGAAGAGACTATGTTTGAAGTGGGGTGACATCATTCTTTTCAAAATAAAATTATTCAAAAATGCCAATGTTCTCCTCTTTTGAGTTGTATTGTCGAAAATGGCATTTTTGGGGGGCATTTTGTTAGCCCGTAAATTCAATAGGCTCATTTAATATGGTCAACATTTGTTTGACCTTTAACTTTGCAGGAATCGAAGGCTTTCTCATTTTAAGGTTGAATATTTCGACAAAATAGCAAGCCAACGCGTGATTTGAAGTTCGATGGAACAAAGTCGAAGAGGGCTCACGTCGAAGTCAAGCAATGAAGGCGGGAAAGGACGATTTCAAGCTTGGAAGCGGTTTCCTTAGTGGAGATGTGGCGCAAGCAGTTGTCCAAGATGGAGGAAGTGCTGATCATGGGGTTAGTGGTTCTCCAGTTAGGTTTTTAGTATAAATAAGTGTTTCCAAGCCGGAAAATGGGTCACAAATCATATAAAGAATTCTACAACACTCAAACTACCGGCGTCTAGGGAAATGAGTAATACAAAATGTATGTAAACTGATTTGTAGACAACCTTTACTTTAATGCATTGCATTTACCTTTTACTTTAAGTTTACGTGCTTAAAGCCCTTTATCTTTTCGTTTTTACTTTACATTGCTTTTGTTTGCAATCTCAAACCTGTCGAGAGACAGTGCCTTTTCTTTACAAACCCGTCATGCTCTCTAAGTAACCTGAGTGCATCTCATGGCTCTTTTTTTCAAACCCTTTTTTCAACCAAAACTTTTGCACAACATGCTCCTCAGATCTCTAGTTCGGTCTCGCTTGTAATAATCAGAACTAACCCGTAGTTTGCCGAAAACACATGCAAACAATTATATGACAACTGATCTTGTAATAAACATAATAATCAAAATAATTGATAACAATTTTACTAACTTGTCATCCTTTAAATTATTTTATTTTATTTTTAACCATTCAAGAGAGTAAAGTGAAAAAATATATTTATATATCACCATAAAGTTATTTACAAATATAAAGCACCGTTGGATATTTATGAACAAGTAGAACATATGTTATGAGCAATCTATTTTTTGATTAAATCATTGGATCATAAATAATTTATGTTTAAAAAATTTGATTGCATTATTTATTCCACTTTCTTATTCATATCAATTGTATGAATCAATTATATAATCATTGGCCCCTCTCTTGTATATTGATAGACTTTTAGCAAGTGTAATAAAAATTATCGAAGCAATAAAGTATAAAATTCATACACATGGAATGCATTAGTTTCTACTAGGCAGAGACATTATCAACACGGATATTTTAAAATTGAGGGGTCGCACAATGCAAATAGTTTGTTTAACAATCATAACACAAATAGCAAAATGTAAATAGATTCGTAATGATTTTTAGAAGAAAAAAATAATCATGTCTTTTGAATCCTATTTCCGTAAATCTTTGGTAAACTGCACCTAAACCCAATAATTGTTCTTCTAGTTTCATTATAATTAAAATAACAGCTCTGATTAATCTTTTGATTAGAGCCCTCTTCTTAGATTACAACTCACTAATCTCTTAGGTGAGTCCATAACGTCGGAGGTTTTATTGAATGTTAATCTTTAATCACAACCTATTAAGTTGATATGTCTAAAACAACTTATTTAATTGAAGAGTGTTACTAGATCTAAGTCAATAGTTAGTGTTAATAGTCAATTGATCTTTGAGTTCATTTTAAATGTGATCAAGATACAAAAACAATTAAACATATGTTATATTGTATAAATACTAGAATTGCAATTGTATTAAATATAGTTTCACAGTTTAGATTGTTCAAACAGCTAGAACAAAATAATATTAGACCTAATCACGAAAAATTTAGTTACTCATGGCTAAAGCACAAATAATTAGATTAAACAAAGACAACATTACATAAAATATAGTCTAACTATGACTTGGATGGCATGCGACCACAAATTCTGCAATCCTTAGCTCCAAATGTGTCTTTAAAATCTCCAAAATCCCAACCCTTGTTGTGAAATGAAGTTGGGATTATTTCATTTCCATCATCTTAGAGTACAAAATCATAACTTCAAGGTCTAGGAAATTATGGAAAAACATAAGAAGAAAAACTAATTATTGAGAGCATGCAAAAAAATGTAAATGACAACAAGTGGAATATTCTAGCACAAGGTATTGTACAAGTCTCTTGCTATAGAAAGAACTCATTTATCTCATTCGAGTACACAGTTCCCTTTACAACACCTAAAACTACCTGCTCGAAGTTTTGGACAATCTTTATCTGTTTTACAATCACCGAAAGATAACATACCGGGAGAAGAATTAGAAACTATGATGCTAAAAAATATGGAAAAAAATATAATTAGAACATAAACTAACTTCAAAGTTTTAACCATATTTTTTCCTATTTGCATCCAAATAATAGTAAATGAGTTGATCTCTTTATAGTGTATAATAAGTTGCATGGTCTTATATAAATAATTAAATAGTTTAACCATTTTAAAATTTTAAAAACCCTTCAGAATTCAAGAATGATTATTGCATGTATCTTAAATATATCAATGTGTTATTTTTGTCCATTTACACACTTAGGAAGGAGGTAATGTAATAAACATAATAATGAAAATAATTTAATAAAATTTTACTACCTTGTCATCCTTTAAATAATTTTATTATTTTCTTAACCCTTTGATGACAGGTCATCTTACGTTATTCTAGCATGTTTTTCAGTCCCATTTAGTAGGTTTTACCAGCAAAGCAGAGGAGTATTAGATCAATTGCCTATGATTTCGGGACATTTGTATTGTTTTCTATATTTCAGTCTGTAATTCTATTCTTCCCGAAACATAGAAATTTTAGGGTGTTCTTGATGTAATTCACAAAGAAATCAAGCAAATCAGGCAAAATAAGACATCCGAAGATTTATGTGGTCCTTGGGCAGATGAAAAAGGAAGATTCAAGAGGCCTCAGAAGACTTTACAGAGGGAGAAATTATGTTCCCAAGTTTCAAGACATCTTACATTAAAGAAAACACCTCAACAGGCGAAGAAAACGGGCAAAACAACACAGAAAACGCACTGAAGCACTCAGGCGCACCATAGAGGGGGATAGGCACCCCAGAGTTGTTGAAATAAAGCGTCTAGTGCATGTCAGGGGGCGCTAGGTGCCTCAGGCTGGAAGGCACATGCGCCTAGCGAATGGCCTTAAGTGCCTAGGGCATGGTGACTTGCGAAAAAAAGTCACTTTCTGTGACATTTTTGCCCCTAGAAGCCCATGTTTTTAGCCCAAGTTTGATGGAAAATTTCCCTATAAATACCGACTTCCTCATTCATAATTTCTCGTTCAGAATAGGAGTAGTTCAAGAGGAAGGAGATTCTAAGAGCCAAGGAGGAGTTCTATCTTCTCCTATCTTTTCTAGTGTATGGTTTTATCTATTTATATTTTGTCTTAGTTATCATGTGTAACTAGATATTTATAGGCTAGGTTTCTATGATAAACCTCTTTTTTTTTTGTTGGATAATTATTAAATTTAATGTCGTTTACTTTAGTATATTTTTTGTTCGCTATTAAGTTTTATTAGGATTAGTATATTGCGGTGAAGTGCAACCCTAGATGCTTATATCTTGATATTTATATCTTGTATATTAATATCTACCTATCTAGGAAGTAAGTGATTAATAACTAGACGAAAGATACCGAGAGCGAGTTAACCCTAGTAGTAAGTACATAGGAGGTGACATTACTAATATTGAGTAAAATTTGTTGAACCTACGATGTAAATAGTTATTAATTAGGGAAACAAGTAACAAAGGGAATGAACCGATCCTAGTGAGACCATTGTCCTCGAGGTCTTGGTAAGGTAGATGATGATAGGGTTGTTCGTTTGTAGAACTACCAAATGGAGATGGAGAATGTTCTATGAGTGTCCTAAGATTCATATATGGGAAGGCCTTCGGGAACATTGGCCTTCATTGCCTTTGTAAATCTATGAATGCCAATTTAAGATTCATAGATGAATGCCTTCATTGTCCTCGAGGTCTTTGTAATGATCATCGTGCGATCAGCAGGTGCAGCGTGACACCGACTAGGTTAGAATGTCCCAACGGTCTCATCACTTGTATAGTCTACTTAAGATAACTAAACGCGACATTAATGTTATTTAGTTCCAACAAAATAAATAGGGGGGATTCAAAGAGTCTTAACCGCTGCTTACTTTTCTGCAACCAAAAAGGTAACTTGCTCTGTTGCAAACAGATAAAAATTGCAATCTCTAACCCTTAACTCTTTTATTTTAAATCGTCAACTTAAAATAAGTAACGCGAATTGTTTTGACGAAACGACAATCCTTGTGAAATGAAGTTGGGCATATTTAATTTCCATCATATTAGAATACAAAATTATAACTCAAAGGTCCATGAAATTAGGGAAAAACAGAAGGAATTTTTTTTTTATTCAAAGCATGCACAATAACTAAATGACAACAAGTGGAGTATTCTAGCATAAGATATATTGTACAATTCTCTTGCTAGAGAAAGAACTCATTTATTTCTTTAGGATGGTTTAAAGTATAAAGTTTATCGTATCCACATGGATTTTCATTCAACTTGGTAATTAGCAAAAATTATTATAAATAAAATAGAAAAGAGATGTAAAAGAGGTTTGCATGGTTTAATTGCCCTGACCATGATAAGATTAGGTTTGTGTCATTCAGATGTGTAATAGTGATTGAGGAATCCTTGAATCCCCTCTTCCTTCTTTGTTGGATTAATTCAAAGTACCTATTAATTAAGACCTAAGAATTCTATATACAATGGTTTACTATAGAAAGAATATTCCTATAGATGTCGGATTACTTCATAACCTCCATAACTCAATTATGAAAGCTATGGACATTTCCTTTGACGTCAACATCTCGTGTTCCTCCTAAATTGTAATATAAATAAATTACATTTCATTGAGATGTCTAACCTTAATACCATAAAGATCCCTAATAAATTAAAGGCTCTTGAGCAAAAGCCATATGTAAGGATTCAGTGAAAGCGCAAGAATTAGTTTATGAACCCTAACCGAGTTCGCAAAAGATTAAAACAATGAAACATATGAAAAGAAAATATAACTCAAATCATAATGAATAAAAAAATTATTGAATCCAACAAATAAGAAGAGATTTATCTTAGAACCCTAATCAAAGAGATTTAGTTGCACATGACAACAAACATCATTACAAAACAATATAAAAACATACCTTAGAGAGAACAAGAGGAGGATGAAGATCCTCTACCTTGGAACTCTGATGTTTGACACTTGCCTTGTAACGTTAGCTTTCTGAATGCAAGGGTCTCTATTTATAACATATGATTACTTAGGGTTTAAGAGAAGAAAACTAGACTTTTTCCACCGCTCCAGCTTGAAAAACAACCAAAGGACAATTATTTCCCACAGAAAAGCGCAGCAGGGCATCCCATGGGAGAAGGAGGCTCATTGGGCAGCGGAAAACACTGTCACATGTGCAATGGTGTATAGCCTGTAAGCGGGATGCACATGAGGAAGCTTTTGTGTGTGGATTCTTGCGATTTGATCCCGCTTTCGATCGTTCTTCTGTCTGGAAAGTTCTAGGAACTCGAAATGAATTTTCTTCATCTTGTATTTTCTTCAAAAACCTTCTAAGAACCATTGATCTTCAAACATCATATCATTGATCCGTCATGTGATGTCTTGATTTGTCGTTTTACATGATTCATCACTACAAAACACTCAAAACACCTATGGAGTTGCACAATTTAGGATAAAAGTGAATTACAACGACTCGGTTGAAAACAATACAATATAATCCTCAAAGTATTAAAAACATAGCCAAAAATATCATATGATGCTCTGTCATCATAAAGAAATAATTAAATAGTTTAAACATTATGAAATTTTAAAACTCTTCAGAATTCTAGAATTGTTACTAAATGTCTCTTAAATATATCAATATGTTCTTTTTGTCCCTTTAGCACACTTACGAAGGAGATCAAGTAATAAACATAATAATCAAAATAATTGAATACAATTTTACTAACTTGTCATCCTTTAAATAATTTTATTTCTTTTTTTTTACCTTTTCATTAGAGTAAAGTGAAAATATATTTTTATACCATCATAAAGTTACGTAGGAATATAAAAAGCACCCTTGGATATTTATCAACAAGTAGAACATATGTTATGAGCAATCTATTTTTTTATTAAATCCTTGGATCATAAAGAATTTATATTTAGACAATTTCATTGCATAATTTAGTCTTTTTTTTTTCAGGTAGCCTAGTGGCTAGAATTCATCTTTTTCAAGGTGAATAAGTGGGGTGTTTGGAGTTCGAACCCCGACCTCTGCATATAACAATGCATGTCCCTTCCAATTGAGCTATGCTCACGGAGACTCATTGCATAATTTATTGTACTTTCTTATTCACATCAATTGTATGAATCAATTATATAATCATTGGCCCCCCTCTTATACATAGATAGACTTTTAGCAAGTGTACTAAAAATTACCGAAGCAATAAAGTATAAAATTCGTCTCCACATGGACTGCATTAGTTTCTACTAGGCAAAGACATAATCAACACAAATGTATTAAAATTGGGGAGTTGCACAACGCAAATAGTTTCTTTAACAATCATAAATTAAATAGTAATAATTAAATAGATTTGTAATGATTTTTAGAGAAAAATTATCATGTCTTTCAAATCCCATATCCGTCAATGTTTGGTAAATTGCACCTATACCGAACAATTGTTCTTCTAATTTCATTATATTTTTGATAAAAATACAATGTAACTTTTTTTTTCATCTTATTTTTGTTAGAGCAGTTCTTGTAATTATTTGTTCATACTATTTCTGTATAAAATAACAAAGTTTTAATAACAAACATTATAATTATTTTCTATAAAAAACACTCTAAACTTTTTGTTGCCTCCGTACAAACTAAGGAAAATAACAACCTAAAATGTTGTTAAAAATATTCGTTAGAAGTTGTATTTTTATATTATTGATTAGAATATAAAAAAAAATTTGGTTAGTTACATGACTATTTTTTATGTTTAGGGATGCTATTTTCTATTAAATAAATGTTTTTCTTTGAAAAAAAGTCTATTTGATTTTAATAGGGGCCTATTTTTACTATAAGAGTCAGGTTTCCAATTTCATAGGAACGGCCTTGTGTACATACGTGTGTGTGTGTATGTGTTTTAAGCAAATTAGTCTAAAGACTTTTGACGTATACGAATAATTGGGTCTCTTAAGCATATTGGTTATGGGAAATGGCTCTTCTCCCATCAGTTTTTGCTCATTCCCGTCAAAATAGCCGAGCTTGAGTTAATTCACGCAGGTGTATTTCTCAGCGGGGATGAGCAAAACTAGATGGAAGAAGAACAATTCTCTTGGTTCTGGATTCAACTTTAGTACCGAGTGTGTACGAAAAATATATTTATTGGGAAAAACCCAAGTCCCACATCGGATAGATAAGACTCTTGATAAGAGTTTAATAAGAGGAGGCAATCCTCACCTTGCAAGGCGGTTTTGTAAGGATGATGCCTCAAATTTCAACATAGTATCAGAGCATGTCGAATTCAAGGGCCACACCTACCTATTTGCGCACCAAACCGCATATTATATTTTTTTTGACAGAAAATGCATATTATATGTTTCAATAAATTATATCAGTTTCTAATTTAACCCTTAAAAGAATCAGTTTCTAATTTAAATGCATATATTATCTCAATCAGTTATGTTTAATGGCATGAAACAAATA
>Ga0228711_1012720_pt1 | contig 10190 bp, 5 predicted proteins | sample MedpolnodulmetaG_2_FD_177996 | JGI IMG/M metagenome (GOLD analysis project Ga0228711, IMG submission 177996) | Root nodule microbial communities from Medicago polymorpha collected in Santa Monica, California, United States - brown nodules | ecosystem: Host-associated > Plants > Roots > Nodule...
AAAAAAAAAAAGTTAACAGTCCAATAGGCAGAAGAGTGCGATTCTTCTTACTTCTTGTCCGCCCTAAAACGAATCAAACTCTGCTTGCTCTCTTCTCTCTCGTTCGATTCATTCACCATGTACAGGAACGTTTCTTCACGCCTTAGAGCTTTCAGGGTTAGTACTTTTCAATTTCAAATACTTATTTCATATCCTAGATCTCAACCTCCACAAATATTTTCAATTTTTTTTTTAATTCAGTTTAATTCATTTCTCCCTATATACAAATTCATGAATCGTTTTTACTGATTATTACTGCTATATAGAATTCGAATTAGCTCGTTTATGCATTCGATATTATTTGATTAGCATGGGGTATTGATTTAATTTCGTTTTTAGATTTAAAATTTATCATAAGGTTAATTGTCTAATAGTTTTTTTTTATTGTGGTTAATCAATGAGTTTAGGCTCGTTCCTGCAATAGAGTACCTGCCACTACCCGATTTGCAAGTTCAAGTTCTGTTGCCCCGAAACAATCCTCGTCTGCTTTAGGTGGTCTGTTTGGATGGCTCACCGGATCATCCACTTCTTCGGTGCCACCTCTTGATTTCCCACTTCCCGGTGTTACTCTTCCTGCTCCATTGCCTGATCATGTTGCGCCCGGGAAAACTATTATTACTACGCTCCCAAATGGAGTTAAAGTCGCCTCTGAAACATCACCGGTATGAATTAACTTTTGGTCGTTGTTATGTATTACTCTTTATTCCACAATAACTGTCGCATTTGTCAAAAACAGATCGTCGCTTTTAGTTTCTAATTAGTTTAAAAGTATTGATACACATTATTCTTGCTATTCAGTCTCCTGCTGCTTCAATAGGTCTATATGTAGACTGTGGTTCAATCTATGAGACCCCATTAACTTTTGGGGCTACACATTTGCTCGAACGGATGGCCTTCAAGACCACTGTAAACAGGAGTCATTTTCGTGTGGTTCGTGAGGTGGAGGCAATTGGTGGCAATGTGCAGGCCTCAGCTTCTAGAGAACAAATGGGTTACACATTTGATGCTTTGAAGACCTATGTTCCTGAAATGGTGGAGTTGCTTGTTGATATTGTGAGAAACCCTGCGTTTCTTGATTGGGAGGTCAATGAGCAGGTACCTTTCATGAATCTTTATGAGGACTTCTAGAATGTTTTTACTGATTGTTTAGTGCACAACCCAGAGCATTTCTGTTGGAACTTGAAAATGTAAGTCGTCTTGAGGTGTCGACCCCAAAATGCCAAAAGACATTAGGCAAACCCACTGCTTTAAGGAAAAATTGTTTAATTAGTAATCATCACACATATAAGAGGGGAGTGAAAAGTTGGAGTTTGTTATGAGAAAGTATCAAAAGCAGAAAGTAGTCTTCCATGATTCTAAGAGATATATTAGAAAATTGATATAGACTTTAGTTGCATGAACATAAATGAAAAGTAGCTATAGCAGTAGTGAGCTATAGGAGGCCCCAAAAGAATCTATATGAATGCATGTGTGATAGTAAAACCTAATGGGGGACTGGAAAGTTGAATTAGTGCGATAAAATAATTATAACTGAAAAACTAGTGTGCTTCTATGCTAATCTTTTTTATAAATAAGTTATGTTTAGCAGTGTGTTTCAGTCTAGATGAAACTGCCTGTCAGCCATATTTTTTCCCTGTGTTTTCTTGCTTAATTGGTCCAGCTGTTTTTCATAGCCTACTGACTACTGTCATACTACATCAAAAATTCACAATTCCTATTTGTGTGTGTTTATAAGATGGTGTTGTTGGGTTTTATTTGGTCTTCAAATATGCATCTCCTGTCTCAAATTACCCTTTAGTTTGCATACCCCATAGTTTGGTGTGTGGTTTAAACTTTAAATGGTGATAGTTAATCTTTTAGGAACCTTAAAGATGGGCGCCTCAAGTATATAGTTACCAGCGCTCTGTCTTTGGCTTGCCTTATCGAACCACGGTACCTAGAGCTAGTTCTACTGGTTTAAACTTATATGTGTGACTGAATTTATATATTATAATCAACATACTATTTCGCGTTGAAAAAGAAGTTGTATCTAATAAGACAATCTGCTTAGATACTCTATACCCTTATCGGATTTATATATTTAATTTTAATTGCTTTATACAATGATGAAAAGTTGCTGTCAATATTAGTTTATTAGAATATGTTTAAAAGTAAGCAAGCATGGTTCATATGGGTAGTGTTGTATAAAGGTTGACAGATTTATAGTGACTCTGCACCTTCCTGATGCTTAACATTTGTCACGACCTTTTGATTTTTCTGCTATTATTAATAACTTATTAACACCACAATTTTATGTAGCTTCTGAAAGTGAAGGCTGAGATTGGTGAAGCTTCCAAAAACCCTCAAGACTTGCTATTGGAAGCAATTCATTCTGCTGGTTTTGCTGGTGCCTTGGCTAATCCTCTTTTAGCCTCAGAGTCAGCAGTAAATAGACTAAATGGCACACTTCTCGAAGAATTTGTTGCTGTAAGTCGTCAATGATACAAAGTTGATGTTTATGTATAATATAGTTTTAGTTGTCTCTCAAAAATCTGTTTTTTAACTGTTCTTTAATAACTTTATAATGAGACATCTAATTTTGTAAAATATCAGGAAAATTATACTGCACCTCGAATAGTACTTGCAGCTTCTGGTGTTGAGCATGAGGAATTGTTATCCATTGCTGAACCTCTTTTGTCCGATTTACCCAGTGTTCCACGTCCTGAAGAGCCAAAATCAGTATACACAGGCGGTGATTATCGTTGTCAAAGTGAAACAGGGGTATGCATCAAAAAATATATTTTTCTTTGTATTTCTGTTTATATCTCTATTTTTCAGTTAGGGCTCAAGTATCTGTCAAGTCTAACATTCCTTTAATTGCCAGAGGACCCATTTTGCTCTTGCATTTGAACTTCCTGGCGGCTGGCATAACTTGAAGGATGCTATGGTTTTGACTGTTCTTCAGGTCCTGATTATCTTTTATTTGTCTTCTTTTCCATTTTGTAAGGTGGCTTGAAATATGTTCAAGAATGGACTGTTCAGTTAGCTCCTTGAAATATGTTTATATTTATTATAGTTTCTATTAAGTCAGCATCTGACTTTATTATCTTACATAATTCAGATGCTATTGGGAGGCGGTGGATCATTCTCAGCTGGTGGGCCTGGTAAAGGGATGTATTCGCGGCTGTGTAAGTTATCTAGATGTATTCAGTCTTTTCTGGTTCTTTAGTTGACGCTTGGAACATAGATTTAAACTACTAATGCCATTCAAAAAAAATTAAGCTACTTGTGCTTAGTTAGTCAGTTACATATAAAAGACCTGTATATGACTCCATATTATTTGTGACGGTCTGGATTTTACATAGAACTTTTGCAACTAAGAATCATATTGCCCCCTAAGAAATATAAAATATGTATTATTTTGTAAATATTGTCACGTTAACATCCTTGTTTTTACACTTGCAGATCTTCGTGTTCTGAACGAGTATCCACAAGTTCATTCAATATCAGCATTCAACAATATTTACAATAATACCGGCATTTTTGGTATCCAAGTCACAACAGTAAGTCCCTCTGAATCTTACCCATATTGAAATCATATTTTTTGGAAATATTGGAATTTTTATGTGGATCAATGTTTATAGGTAATGTAACTAAAGGAATAAGGAAACTTTAAGTAAAACCTTAAAGCAGACCATAACCCTGACTTCAATGTGTTTAGGAGTCCTGAGATAATTCAACAATCACTTAAAATTCAAGTTCCCTCAAATCACAAGTATTGATGATTAACAAATATTGATGCCTTAGTGTGTATGTCGGCTTTGGTAGGTTTATGGGAATGCTTGGACATATTTGTGTTGTCTTCAGCTTATTATCCGTGGTTCATTTATTTAGTCTAAATGATATTTTGTGCAATTTAGGTCCAATCTAGATTAAGACATACTGTAAATCACTAAGATAAAAATATATACAATTATTCATATTTTTGTTACAATTATAGTGTATAGGAGCTGGACCCAAGCTGTTCAGGTTATCCACAACCATATGAAACTTGAGGGAATCTGTTTTTCGTAGACGTAAATCAAGTCATCTGTTTTGCCTAAAAAAGTAAATAGGGACATCTGTTCTGGTGTTATTTTATCAGGGATATTACTGAATATTTATAATACAGTATGGAAGAAATGGTTATTTGTCTGTTTTTAATTGATATTTAATTAGTTTTGTGTTATAAGTGTTGTTCAATTGATCACTACAGCTTGTGATCCTTCTATGAATACTGTCTCAAATCTGTGTTTATTCACTGTTACAATTATTCTATTGACATATGTAGCATGTAATGCTGCTTTCTTTGCCTTGGTTGGAATTATTTTACTTTTGCATGTATTACTAATATTTAAAGGAAAATGATTATTAAGAAAAGCGTAGCATTGAAAAGTGTAGCATTTAAGGTTACAATTACATTCAATGACATACCTTTCAGTAAAATTTGATGTTTTTATACTTCTAAATCGGTGCTCCTAGACCACTTGTTAACATGACAAAAAATATAACGGCTTATTTTTTACTCTTTTGGTCCCTTTGATTTTGATTATGTGTGATTTTGGCCACTTTGGTTTGGATTATGTGTGATTTTGGTCCCTCAAGTTTTTTTCTTTCTTTCTTGGAATGAATCAAGTCCCCAGCAGCACTACTGACTGAAAACTAATAAGCCTTGATTTTTCTTTCACGTCTTATCTTATTTTTCATTAAAACATCTGGGTCTTGGTAATAGATTTGAGATATGAAATAGTTTTAAAAGGTTAAAAGTACAAAACATTATTTGCAAATTTGATAAAACTTGAAAAAAAATTAGGATGTGAGATTAGGGTTTAAAGAAATTTTAATTGGTGGCTTTTGAGTAGAATGTTTAAAACAATTTAATCAATCCAATTTGTGAAACTATGAGTAATTCTGAGAATTTGAGAGATGAATAAATGGAAAATGGTGAAGGGATTGTTGTAACAATTGAAAATTTGAGGGACTAAAAATACAATTAAGTTAAGCCAAAAATATAATAGAAACTATGCACACAAGTTATGTGACAAATGAAAATGCTATGCATAAATCTTTGCATTGCCTGATCTGACCAATTGAAAAAATATAGCGTGCACTTTCTTTAGTAGGTAAAACGTGGGAAGGTGGTCCCTCGTGGGTTTATTTCAATTGGTAGGGACAATGCATTGTAATATGCATGTGCCAGGGTTTGAACCCCGGACTCTCCATTTATTCACCTTTAAGAGGTGAATTTCTAGCCTCTAAGCTACTTGATAAAAAAAAAAGTGGAAAGGTGGAAAGTCTCCGTTGGAACTTGAGGGACCTTTTCTGTACATGAACGAGAGCCTTTTCAACTTAAGTTATTAACTATGTGAAAATTAACACTATTTTTATTTTTTACCTTATATTTTTATCCTGTCACCAAAGTTTTTTCTTGTCCTAAATTTGATCCTTTCGGTATGTATTAAACCGAACATATTAGAGAATAGATTTCAACTAATATTCTTTTAGTGGAAACCCTCAATCATATCTGTAACTAACAAACTAACTGCTATGTTTAGTTAGGGCAACTAAGGGACTCTTCCCTTTGATCAGTGTAAACAAACATATTTTTTTATTTATTTTTTATTTCATGGTGAAATTGTCTGGAACCATTGAGCTTGTATCCATCTGATGTCTGCGATCTATTCTCTAGATAATCACCGTCTGCAGAGTCTTTTATCAGTATTTATTAACCTTTTATCATCAATGACCTTATTCTCATTTACATATTAGGGTTCAGATTTTGTGTCAAAAGCCATTGATATTGCAGCTAATGAGATTCTCACAGTTGCTACTTCTGGACAAGGTACACTGTTATAGTCGTTGGCTAGTATTTTTCGTCTTGATTATCACGTTTAAATTTGTAGCCTTCCAGTCACATTAATTCTTTTGGCTTTCGTTTGCAGTCGATCAGGTACAACTAGATCGTGCCAAACAAGCTACGAAATCTGCCATTTTGATGAATTTGGAATCCAGAGTATGTAAATCCATCTCAAATGAATATTTACTTGGAACTATTACTGCGAAAAATTTGTTTATCATTTAAACTCTATTTTCTTTTCTTATTGAGCTTTCATTATTATTATTGTTGTTGTTTTGATGCTTCTTTTTCTTTATTACTATCTGATCCGTACGGTACTCGATGTGTTTTCAGATGGTTGTTTCAGAAGATATAGGAAGACAAGTTTTGACATATGGTGAAAGGTACTGCTTCTAAATGTCATTCCAAAAAGTACTTGGAAGTTATTAATTTTAGTATAAAATTCAATTGTTGCTCGCATTTGTTGCATGCTTGAAAAGTTTTATTGTTTGTAACAAAAAATCGTCCTTACTCAGGAAACCTGTGGAAGATTTTTTGAAAGCAGTGGACGAAGTAACTTTGAAGGACATTGCTTCAATTTCTCAAAAACTCATTTCGTCACCTCTCACAATGGCATCATATGGAGATGGTAATTTGATTTATTTATTTTTAAAGAAAAACTATGATTTTTTATGTCTTGTGTTGTGTAACATTGTCTCTCTATGCTTTGCAGTTTTATACGTTCCAAGCTACGAATCAGTGAGCAGTAAGTTCCGTTCAAAATGAGACTGTAGACTGTTTTTTTATGCATCATATCGATTCTTCTTGTACGACTAAAAAATGTATAATTAAGTCAAAATCTTATATATCCTTGTTGTCAATAAATTTGTGAATGTGCGCATACAACACCTGCGCATATCTTGTTATTTTTTGGTACACAATCATTAAATTTCATTTGGATGTTAGCTTGAGCAATGCTGCATTATATTCGGACTGAAAATTCCATGTACGACCATGTCATATTTATTGATCAATATGTTTTGAGTTAAATAAATATATATATGGATGAATGTATTTTGTTTACATTTTTTTTAGCCTTTATGATTCTTATTTTAAAAGAGTAGTGATATTTGTTCAACTATCTTGTAACATCTCGTAGCAACTTTTAGGACAACATTCATTTTTCCTCTTCTTCTGAGACAAAAACAATAGTGTGTATGAATATCATTTTAAAAATAGAAGTATCAAAAGTATTTAAGGTAATTAAAGTTTTAGAAATTGTGAAATTCAGTCAAAATAAAAATATAAAAATAGGAAATTAAAATAAGTTTTGTATGGGTTTCACCCTTGAAATGATTTTACAATTAACATTTGATTCTAAATAGAAAAGGCTTGTTATTTTTACAAACCTATACTTGTGATTGTAACTGGAAAATATTCTCATTTATTTACATATTCATCATTAGATAACACTCTAAATTTTGATTTCGTGTGAGGAATAATAACCTAGTTCAGGATAGAGTTTGTGCAAAAAGAAAGAATAAGAAAGGATAGGAAAAGAGAGGAACACAAAAGAATAGATGAAGACAACTAAAAGATCAAATGTATCGATGGTGTCATGACTTCAAAAGTTATATTTAACACATGTGACAGAAAAATCAATATGTATGATTTACCAAATATTTAAAATTAATTTTTTAATTTAATCTTAATGTTATATTAATAATAAACACTTAGATGAGATGACGCGGATCTCTTTTAGTCTAACCAAGGTCTTGAGTTCAAATTCCGCTTTAGACATACAACAACATTAAAACTTTTAAGAAGAATTCCGCTTTATGTAAAAAAAACTGTAACCCTTCAAATTTTAAATTTAAAGTAAATTTCTCAATTTTAAATTAGATACTTAATCAGGAGTATTCATGTTTGATCTCTAATCTAAACAATATTTCTTTTATTTTATTTATTTTTCGACTGAATTTCAGAAATCTTCTTTACTTTGAAAATTGGATGCTTATTTCCAACGGATTTTTAGATTTTCAAAGTCTCTTTACTTTGAAAATTGGATGAATAAGAGTACAATCAATGACTTAAAAAAATCATTTAAATACAATCAATGTACTTGGTGGTGGGAATTTGAACTCTGGACCTTGTATATATTATGCATTGTCCCTACCAATTGAGATAAGTTCACGATGACCAATGTATTTATATTTAAATGCTTCATCTGTTTCAAAATGAATGTCGTTTAAGATTTTTATACACATATTAAGAAATGCATTAATTAAAAGAAAAAGAGATGTTATTTTACCAAATTATCCTAACTAACTATTGGTTTGTTTTTCATTAAAGAAAAAATAATACTTTGGAAGTAGTGTATATAATATTAATTGAAGGGTACAATTGGAAAAAAATTATTATTGCATTGAAAACTAAAAGTGCCATTCATTTTGAAACAATTGTTTTTTTTCTCGCTAAAACGACACTCATTTTAAAACGGAGGGAGTGCAATGAATAATATTGAATGCATTAAAAAAACTAGACAAAAAATAAATAAATCAATGTACTTATATATAAATATGGGTCTTGCTAACCGGTGCCCTAAGGGCAATGGTTAAAGAATCCATTACTAAAAATTTTGTCTTGAAAATGCAAGTTTTTATTTTTGTCTTGTCAATAATTACTCAACTTTTTATTGCAAAATTACTTATTTTAGTACTTTAACCAATACCCCAACAACATTGATTAGCATTCTCCTATAAATATAAGTAGTAGAATTAATTTGGTTTCAACATTGATTTATCTTACGAAAATTTGCACATATAAACACCATTTGTGTGTGTGTTAGTAAAAGCATCATTATTGTTGCTGGAAATATATTCTACCATTTTCCCACCCAATATATCTAAGGGACTACCTCTTAATAACAAAAAATAAAAGATTCCAAGGGACTAAGAATTCTTCTTGCTTTTCCTAAAACTTATTCTCAAGCTGTCCAAATGGTCAAAACAACATTTTGACGAGTAAAATTGAAGAAAGCTATCAATAACAATTAATAAACACATCAACATCATTCTTTTCCATGTCTGAAAAAAAAAACACAATTCTTTATCATATTATCAACGGGCATACCCACTAATGTACTTGCCAATTATTTTCATTCTTTTGGAGTCATCGATAGATAGTTCTTGACCATTAATTGCCCAGTCACATATTCGTGGATGAGAAACCCAAATCAAATCATTATTCTATCTCATTAAAAGAATAAATAAATTACTAAGTTGAGTGCTCGATCACAATGTGGTAGTAAAATTTTCAAGCCCAATAAAGAATTACACTTCACAAGGAATGTTGAAAAGACGGACAGACCAAAATAAGTGGATAATTTTTCACATGTCCACACCTTTTCTATATCAAAGTTGAAAGTAAGTCATGTCCTTTTCAGAAATTTCTTACCCATTTTCAACATTTGTGCTCACTAATTAATAACCATAGACTTAATCATATGAGATGGGAAATGAGATCATGTTGTTTCCTTGACAAAATTATTAGAAGTTCTCAACCAAAGCTAGAGAAGTATACATGATTTCTTTCCATAAAAAAAGTATGATTTTTTAGTTATAATGAAAACCGAAAACAACTTGAGAGTTTTGTAAGATTTTGTTTTATTTCATAGTTAGAAGTGGCATTTTGAGTGCACACTATCAAACTTTGAGTGTAGCGAGAAATCTTGTAGGACTTTTTTTAATTAATAAATAAATTTTTCGTTTCTAACACTTAGCTACAGAATTGGAGAGACGAATTTTGCATTTTTTCGTTTCTAAATTTTTCATTATTATATGAACTTTGTTTTATTAGTTTGTAAATCAAAATTGACTCACTCAATAAAATATTTGAGCAATATAGCAGATATAATGATTTATTTTTTAAGGAAAAAATTTGGTTGAGTTTTGAAAGGTTTGGTTAAGCATATTAAAATTATATAAAACATAATAATTCTTATTATCTTATTAATGTTTTTTAAGGGTATTATCTTATTAATGATGTTGATTTTTTTTGACAAAATTTAATGATGTTGATGTTGAAAATTTTATTTGAAGTTTGTACTGTAGGAGTCAAAATCAAATTTTATGATTTTGAGTTCTTTGAAAATAGATATTACCTAATTGTCTTTTTCATAGATACATCGCTGATCAAATTGTTACTGTTGCATGATTATCATTGTTTTCTTTTTCTTGAGGGAAATGATTATCATTGTTATTGTTGCAATGTGTATAAGTTTTTTTAAAAGAAAAAA
>Ga0228711_1012721_pt1 | contig 10189 bp, 2 predicted proteins | sample MedpolnodulmetaG_2_FD_177996 | JGI IMG/M metagenome (GOLD analysis project Ga0228711, IMG submission 177996) | Root nodule microbial communities from Medicago polymorpha collected in Santa Monica, California, United States - brown nodules | ecosystem: Host-associated > Plants > Roots > Nodule...
TTCCAAAACCATTTTGTTGTGGAAATGGTTTTTGTGAGTTGTACTCCAAAACCATTAGATGTACTTAATGGTTTTGGCATAATTTTTACTCAAAACTCACAGAAACCATTTCCCCAATTCGAAATTACTGTCAATTTAGGGTTACACACATGCAAACACTTTCAAAGCACAAGATAATTCAAACCTGTTTTGTTTTCATCATTTTGCTATTTGTTGAGTTTGAATGAAGATGATGATGATGATGATGAAATGACGGTTGATGATGAGATTGCTTCTCCGGTGGTGATGATGAAGAACGACGGTGATGGAAGCACGTCGGAGTGATGAATGACGGTGATGAACTCTGTTTGGCTCAAATTCGTGTTTTTGCTTCTCCGGTGGTGAGGTTGTGAGCATTTCCGGCGAGGTTGTGAGCGTTTACGGCGACGGTTTCCGGCGAGGTTGTGAGCGTGATGGAAGATTCCGGTGTTGGTTGATTTTCACGTTTTGGTTGAGTTTCACGTTTTGGGGGTTGATGGAAGCGGGAGAAGCAATTATGTTGGGCCCCTGCTTAATGGGCTGGACTTATGCACCCTGCATAAGTCATTTCCTTATGCATGATAACCACACCCCTTGTATACTATACTTTTGTCATATATCCTCTTCCTCGTTATATTTCCCTATATATATAACCCCTTCATTAAATATTACACGTTACAATTTTCTCAAGTAAGCAAAACGGTCAACTCCACATTATTATTCTCAAGTAAGCAAAACCGTATGCAAGGTGTGGTGTAACGTTATCTAGAAATAAAACGTGTTGTATACTAAGTCAAAGGGAAACTATTAATTATAATAATATAATAATTAATAAAAATAAGGGTCCTGCTAACCGGTGTCCCCGGGGCACTGGTTAAGCATACCATAAAAGGGAATTATTACCATAAAAGGAAACTGTTTTTGACTTTATTATAAATTAATTACACAATTTCAATGCATTAATTACTATATAATTTCCTTTTTCATATCCTTAACCAATGCCCCGGGGCACCGGTTAGCATTTCCCTAAAAATAATAATACTTTAATAAATTAGACAATAAAAAATCCAACAGATATAATGAAACGAACAGACTATAAGAACAAATAAAGATCAAAGATGTGTAATGATGTAAATGAAATAGATCTATTTGCAATTAATATAAATTAATTGTAAAACGGGTGTTAATTGTTAAATTCTGAATGCAAATTAACCATTAACTAACTAACCCTATGTGAACTACTCCCTTCCATCTCAAATATAAGAAAAGATTCTCTTTTTAAGTCATTGAATAATTAATGTATATGCTTTACAATGTAGACCAAATACATTAACTACTCAATGAACCTAAAAAAGAAATTTTTTCTTATATTTGAGACCGGAGAAAATATATCAAACACTGCAAGAACCAATAAAACATTAGCTTAATAATTTCAAGGCTTTTTTTGAAGATTTTGAAATATCAAGTATTCTAAGATAGTGATTCCTAATCATCAGGACATGTGTTTGCAAGATCCAGGGGCGGATCTAGTATTAGGCATGGTGTGGCAGCTGTCACACCAGATTACATCCCAAATTTATTTTTTTATTAATATAGTAGACCGAAAAGATAATATATCATATATTTGAACAATGTTTCACAAATCAATGTGTGGTCTAGTGGTAGATAGACCTTTATTTATAGTCGTGTCCATGGTTCAACTCCTTGCGCCACTATTTTTAACTTTTTTTAAGAAGAAAATCATCAAAAGTGTGGTGGATGGGATTCAAGCCTGAGACATAGAGATGTAACCAACTTGCTTTAGCCACTTCGCTATAGTGCTTTGTCAGTTTGATTTTCGCATTACTAATATATATATATATATATATATATATCGTATTATAAATCAAATGTACACTAAAAAGTTTCTTTTATAATTTCGCCACAGCGAACCATCATGTCTAGATCCCCTGGCAAGATCCAAAGCCAGTTTACTGCAAAAAGTTACTTTTTTCTTGGGAAGGAGATTGATTTTGGGCGTTATAGGTTTTAAAATAGATTATATTCATTTTCACCTTTTTTTATAGAATATATTAGTTTTCTCTATTACTAAAGTTTTTGTAATTTAAACATATAACATGATTGGATAAGGTTATTTTGAGGTGTGAGGATTAGAATGTTTGTATTTTTTATATCCTATATACCCATTAAGTTGTCTTTCGTAGATTAAATTTTGTGCATGTTCTTCATAAAAAAAGTTGTACAATGTTTATTTCCTGTATGTTTTTTATGAGGATTGGTGTGAAGAGACATTCAACAGTTTTTGGTAAAATTGATTAGATTTGTGAATATGTTTGATTTTAGAAGTTGGAGAGTGTATCGAGAGTCCTTTACCTTATTGAACAAAGAGTCTAAGACTATCTTTCTGTATATAAAACACAATTTCACCGGAAAATAAAAAATAAAAATTTACAAGACGTGAAAACAAATTTGCTCCATGTTTAATTTTAGCAGGTCACCAAAACTTGAAAAAAGTTAAATTTCAGATTACATTTAAATGATGTTATTAAAAGATTTCGATAACAGATTTAAGTAATTCTTTCAACAAAAAAAAACACATTTAAAGTGAAGTTCGAATAAATGTTTACTTCTTAAGTAACGTTCAAATAAATGTTTACTTCAATTTGGTAACATTCACTCTCTGTAAGTTTTAATAGATGTCATTAATAATAGATGTCATTAAAATTGGTAATATTGAGAGTTGTAAATATCTCTGTAAGTAATGAAAAATTTAGTAACCTATATTTTTTTTTTTGAAATCTCTAATTATATTATTAAAAAAATTAAAAGCACATACTTTCGATTTCGAGTGTTACTCTTTGTCGTACTATGAAAAGTAATGCTAAGAACATTGGATGTAAAAAGGAAAGTACTGGTTTATCAACTGTGTAAACTTTGGCTATAAAGCTACAAAAAAATTATTATCAATCATGAATATGAAAATTCGATATAAGTTTATCCACATAAACTACATTTGGAGAATAAATATTTCGGATTTACTCATCAAACTAACTATTAATTAAGACAACATACAAACCTGACAAATTGAACAACATATACCAGATTTTATAACTAAGTCACAGCACAATTAATCAAAAAACTTTCATTAATTATAACAAATAACAAAGTCTCAACTCAGCAAATAAAACGGGAACATGATAGTCTCAGCAAAACAAAACACTAATCCAACACAACAGTTTTCAGAGCTAACTATTACAAAACAAGCATTGTTCATTGAATTGTGCAGCAAACCATCGAGATAGTTACTCTTCTATCGGAGTCTTCTTGCTTCTCTCTCGGACTCAAGGAGGGTAAGGATGTCTCCCTCCCTAACTGGTCCCTTCACATTCCTCATGATGTGACGATTCTGGTCGTCCAAAAACTTCACTCTAACCTGAGTGACTTGTCCTCTGGATCCAGTACGACCCATAACTTTCACAACAACAGCATGCTTAATCTGTGATTCCATCCTGCTCAAACACATACACAAAAAGCAGAAGCTACTGAAATCAGTTTCACAGTTTAATTCTACGGAAACTACTAAAATCAGCTTCTCATTTTTCAGAGGCTACATATAAACATATACATTCATTTTTTCAGAAGCTTCTGAAATCAGCTTCTCATTTTTAATTAGATTAACTTTTTTTTAGATTCAAATGAATATGAAAAGCCTCAATTAAAAGCAATCAAAATGATTTTCAAGTTGAAAAAGTTATTTCTAAGTCCTGTTTGTTTATGATCACAATTAAGATTAAAATAGACTTGTCAAACAAATTAAGCTGAATCTGGTCTGTGTATGTATATTATAACAGTCAAAATCATTGTATTTCTCTTCTTTTAAATCTATCACACATTTTTGATTTTTCAGAAGCTACTAAAATCAGCTTCTCAATTGAATAAGAAAATCAATTATTTAGATTCTGATATTCTAAAAATAGAAGTATTCATAAAACAAATTAAGCTTAAGCTAGTTTATGTATGTCTATAACAGTGAAAATTCTCGTCTTAGAGACATTTTAAAATCAGATTTTTTTCAGAAGCTACTAAAATAAGCATCTCATTTTAATCAGAAAACAATTTCTTAATAATTGATTAATTTGAAAAGCTTAAAAAATCACAATTAACAAAACCCATGATGATGTTTCTTGTTAAAAAAGTAATTTTTCTCTCAAATAATATATACCATAATGACCCATAATCAATATTTCAGAGAAAAATAAGAAAAAAACAAACTTTAACACTAAAAATCAAATCTAAAATCAAATCACTATAAAACAAACAACATTAATTACATATCCAGCCTATATTATAACTTTCAATTAAACAAATTAGGAAATAAACCAAAACTAATAACAATTTCCAAAACTAAAAACGCGATTAAGCATTAAAACAAGTATTTACCAACATAAATCAACCATGAAAAAATCAAAATCAAAAAATTAATATGGAGATTAAAAATTAAGATTGCGTAGAATTAAGCTAAAAGTATAGATCAATAAGGAAATTGAAGAAAGAGAAACGAACTTGAAGTAGGTTCCTAAGAAGGAAAATGCGGAATCAGCGTTGGAGAATTGATTGCGATGAAACCCTAGAAGCTGCGTAAGGAAATGTGAAAACCCTAATTTTCCTTATTCAGATTTGGGTATTTATAGTAATAATGATTTAGATTTCTAGGCCTTACTCTTATTTATGGGTTGGCCCAAATGAATTCTCTTTTCAGAAAATGTTAAGTGTTCACATACTCTTATAATGTTATTCACACCCTTAAATTTGTATAATTTCTCTCTTATAAGTACATTTTTTTTACTAGATTTTTATAAATACTATTTAATTCTTTTTGAGGTTTTTTATTTTAATATGGAACATATATTTATTTAAAATATTATAAAAAGTAAAAAATCAATTTGGTTTCTAAATTTGTGAGATAATATATCCAAATTACAAACACATTCCAAAGTGCTATTATTGGTTTAAAATTGACTTTTGCTTCATTAAATGAAAATATTTATTTTTTTGAGGAAACCATGAAAATATTTATGGTAAATAACCCTGAAAATATTGTCATTAATATTCTATTATTAAGGAAATGAAATATCACACAGCTAGTATACATTATTGTCTTAATTTTTTTATTTTATGTTTCAGCTAACATTAAAAAAAAAATTGCTAGAATGCCACAACATGAAATTTAATTGTGCATTTGTAGAAATTCAATGGAAAAGAAAAATATTTCCTTCCTATACTTCCTAGGAAAGTAAAAAATAATTACATGAACTGAGCAAACATTTCAACAATGGTGACCGGATTTGTAAGCACCTTCTTTTTTCTTTTTCTTTTTTTCTCTTGATGAATTTGAACAACTTCAATTTGTATTTTGTATTCACTACAATCTCATAATCCCAAATTTACAACAACTAAGCAATCCTTGATCAGAAGACTGACATTCCGACTTTGCATTTTGAGCTCAATTTACCGAAGTCTGGATATATTTCGTCTGATCAAGTATTGTCTGGGTAATATAAATTTGTAATTTACCAATTGCGAGGAATCCAAATCCGAGCTACATGTGGTAAAATTGGCATGTTGCTGCTGTGAAATGGTAAATGATTACACGATACAACTCTTATTCAATCTTCGTCAATTAACTAGTTAAACATAGACTATTACAATATCATGCCAAAATTCATCACACCAAAACCACAGTAACAACAAAATCAAAAAGTTACAACATCCTTATAATTTGAAGTATCAAATTCCTAGCCTGACATTAGTGTTTAGTCCCTGGTGTTTGATTCTAGTATCTTTTTTTTCAAAGTCAAAGGTTGCATTCTTGGGTAATATTTCATATTTTCATTAAGCAATGCATGGTGTTTTGAGCTTGAAATTGTCTATTTATACTATGCCTAACATACCAGAAACCAGTTTTAATATTGACTTCAAAATTGATTCAATTAAATAACTGAAGTGAAATGTGGTTCTTGACTCAATCCTTACATTCAATCAAACAGAATGGATTAAATGCATTTAAAAAGTTGTACATAAGTCAAGGACTAAAGTGATTCCAAAAATACTTCATAAATATAATAAAGCGAACAAAGGACAAGTTATATTGTTGTGGCATCAGCTAAGTCAGAAACTTATCAAGCAATTAGTTTATCAACTTGGCATTTTTCCAAATAAATTGTTAAGCTCATTAAAAACAAGATTTACACAGAGCCAATAGAGTGTTAGTGTTGAGAATCTCCTTTCAAAATCGACCTTGAGAACCGTGTCTGAGCACTGAGATTTTGATACTCAGCTAGAACATTTGCCGTCTCTCTGATTGCCAACAGATTTCGAAACTCGGCTCCAAGGCTGATTAATGTGGTTGAAAGTTGAAACCTGCACCCTCAAATCTCCATACTTATGAACGAATTAACTAATAGTTGTAATTAGCATCTCTTTCTGCCTAAAATTCCATAGGCAGCCGATTAACCTTTAGCCATCTCACATATCCATAATCATTTCGCTCTTCTTTCTGCCACTCTAAGACTATTTCAATAAGTGATTCACTGATCTAGTGACCTTGATGACATGTTATGTTCAAGTTTTATGTCATCTATTGCGAAGAAACTAAAGTCGGATTAAAAAATTGAGGAAAGTACAAACTATCTTATGAGTCGAGAACACCTAAGGTAAAAGGAGCTTGTTACCTTGCATGTTATCTCTATTTGTAAAGGACAGGTGATCAGAGGACTTAGCTCAAAGGCTGATCAATGTGGTTGAAACATGAATCCTCAAATCTCCATACTTATGGACACATTCACCGTGTCACCCACATCTTTCATCTGATCCACAGTTAAGCAACTGATTCAAATCAGGCACCTACATCGGAAGCAAAAATTAAATTAGTATAAATAGTTGAAAGTAAATAAATTAACTAAAAACTATAGCTAAATGTAACAACCTGAACAAACTAGTTACTAATGACTAACTTTGCAATTCCAAAAACGATCCAAAACAGTGTTATTGATCGCGGATGGAGGAGCACTATGGCAGAAAGCCAAAAATCAACCATTTTGAGCTGCCATCCTTTACAAATTGGCCATGGCGTTTGTCAAAAAATTTGCCACCGCAATCTTCCAAGGGACTGCCATGGCCAATGCTTTGATCTTTCAACTGCTTATTTTCTACAGATATCTTGAATGTCTTGAAGCATCATAATCTTCCAACATATATTCCTTCTTTTAAGCTAAAAATACAATAAAAGTACGATAGCATAGTACATGATTCGACAATGTTTGGAGACTTGCACCTCAATAGTACATAGAAGACTGAGAGTTATAAATAGTGCTCAGCATTAGAACCATGCAGTTAATAATAAATTTGTGAATATGTACTAAAACCAAGTATGATGCAAATATCAATGTAAAATTTTCAGCCAAACAAAATTAATATTATTAAAATAACATTTGATCTTCGTAGCAATGACGATTCAAATTCAAGGTATCCGAGTCCGTCACGTATAGGTGTCTCGCACCAACATGACTCTAATAAGTGTGGTTACATACAATCACTTCAATTTTCTTTCATTGTTATCATTGTCTACGTATAGATGTTGGTCTCGTGTCCACTTTGTATATTTGTGTCTATGTTTCGTAGCATTTGATAGAAGGTAAAATCAATTCTACACTCATGTCATGAAACCAAACACATAATAAGGGCATGTTTGGTGTCCAAACATCATACATTTGTCCTAAATTTATGTAACACTAACACTTCAAATTGAAGACAGTCTAATATTTGACAAGTCTCGGACAATATTTACATATCATTATTGTGTCATGTTTGGTTTACAGGTAAGTATTTGTGCTTCATGCCATTTGAAATCTAATTTCAAATCTACTAATTTCAACTAATATCCTACATCAGTTTTCATTGAACTCTATAGCTAATTTCAAATCACGATGGCTCATTGTGTTTCGTGATGGCTTATTGGATCTCGCATAAACACAATGAGCCATTGGGATTTGCAGAAGCTACGAAATGTAACAACCTAAATAAGTCTTAGAAATTGTCGTTGCGCATAACACAACTCTCACAAAACTGATGTATGAGGTGATGATTGTCGCCACTTATAAACATTTGTCGGATCATCTCTTATTCGATGTGGTGGCTGAAGAAAAATGCTGAAAATGTTTCTGTTTGATTATTTGGGTGGTGACAACGTCCTTTCGATTCCTTGGATGTTAGTTAGATGTTTTTATTTTACTTCTTTTTGGTGAAGTGTTGTATTTGAATTTTGCTGCTCTTCCTTGACACACCTTGTGTTGAGCATCTTTCGTCGTTTAATATAAGTATCATTTTAGTTTGTTAAGAAAAATCTCTTATTTGATCTGAGAATTTTTAAGATTAAGGTACGATTTTAACACAAACTAATAATATTTGCAAAACTAAACACCGACTTGAACCCACACATTTCAAAAGTAAAAAATGACATCGCAACACTAAAACTCTTACCAAATTTCTTAACAAGAAGACAATTATTCTGTTAGGAATGCTTTGAATTTCATTGTGGTTGTGGCTGTGATTTTGGTTTGTTTTGAGTTTTATGAGGGGGATTTTTGTGTGCAGAATACATGAAGCAGTCTTCCAGAAAAAAAGTATCGAGCATAAAATCGGGAAAAGTTATTTTTTTTTTTTTTTTAAATGATATTTGAACAATCAAATAATAACAACTTTTGGATAAATTTTTTATAGGATTAAATGACTTTTACCCCTTATCATATGGCCATCTTTTGGTTTACCCGATAGGGAAAAAAACTTGGAGATTTCTCCTTGCCATTAGAAGATTCTTTGGTTTACTCTCCTGATGGTATGTGACTGAATAAATGAGATGATGTGGCCTGGGTATTTATTTATTTTTTGATTTTTTTAAATTTCCATGTGGCACACATAATAAATTTATCAATTAATTTTCAAAAATTTTAAAAATCCCAACAAAAAAAAATTCAATTTAAAAAAAAAATCGAAAAAAAATATTTAGACTTTTATTTATGAAATTTAAAAAATTATAAAAAAAATCAGATTTTTTCTTAAATTAAGAAGATATTTAAATCTTCTGGAATTTAATTATCAAAATATAAAAAAAAATTTGAAATTAAAAGAGGTTCAGATTTTTTTCGAAAGAAAAAGTTTTTTTTTACATTTTTACAAAAAATAAAAAATTTTGTAAAATATTTTTAAAAATATTAATTGTCAACTCCAAGCATTATATAATCAGAAAATTCTATTTTTATGGTAGTGAGAAAATTCTATTTTATTTGTCAAAATCTTAGTTTCAGATTTTTTTCGAAAAAATTAAATATAGAAAAAATTCAGATTTTATTTTTCGAAAATTTTATTCCATACTTTTTATAAAATATTTTTCGAAATTAACAAATTAAAAAAAATTCATATATTTTTATTTAAAAAATTCTGGAATTTAATTTTCAAAATAAAAAATTAGATAATTTTTTTTTTTATAATTTTAATTTACTTCATTTTTTTGAATTTTTTTTTATAAATTTTTCGAAAATTTCAAAATATATTAATTTTCGAGATTTTTTAATTGTTTGGGTTTATATCTTCGTTTTTTTAATTACTTTCCTGTTTTTTTTTAAATTACATGTCCTTAGGGGTATTTTAGGTATTTCACATCTTCAGTATTATGTGGAAATTAATAAAAAATAAATAAATACCCAGTCAACAAGCCACATCATCTCATGTATCCAGTCAGATGGTCTTAAGGGGTAAACCAAAGAATCTTCTAATGGAAGGGGGAATCTCCAAGTTTTTTCCTAGGGTGTAAACCAAAGAAAACTGCTGTTGACACATTTGATAGGGCCGAAAAACATGAGTAAATTACTCAAATGCCACTCGGCAGTTAACTGTTGAATTTTGACTGAAACCGGCTGCAGTTAACTGTCGAAGAAAACCTCGGCAATTAATTGCCGATGTTTTGTTATAAGAACAGAACTGGCATAAGAGTTTCCAAAACTCCATTGTTACGTTTTTGATTCTAATAGGTGCGATTTTCTGTCATTCCAAGCCAATTTCAAGCACAAAAACAAGTAAGTTATTTGAATCATATTGCATTGTTGTTTTGTTGTTG